>Ga0164318_10004639_pt1 | contig 13233 bp, 15 predicted proteins | sample GuaBasSedimGuay9_FD_113734 | JGI IMG/M metagenome (GOLD analysis project Ga0164318, IMG submission 113734) | Subseafloor sediment microbial communities from Guaymas Basin, Gulf of California, Mexico - Guay9, Core 4571-4, 0-3 cm | ecosystem: Environmental > Aquatic > Marine > Hydrothermal vents...
ATGGGCGGCAGCGATGTGGATTTATGCGCTGACATGGTTTGTGTTTAACGACATGGTCAAAATGAGTATCTTACGTTATTATCGAAAAAAACTCGGTCTTGACATCATCTGAAAAATACGAGGGGAGGCGAGGGATAGATTAAAGTGTGCCTTCGCGCAGTGCTTTGAGTTTGTTAAGCGCAATCAATCCGAGTACAAGTGATGCCACTACATTAATCCCGATGAAGACCATATCACTGCTTGTAGGCATAAGCATGATATCTTTACCGAGTTTATGGCTGCTGTAAAAGTTTAGAAAGTCAAAGACAAAATCGATCACCATATAGATGACATAAACAAAAATATTATAGTAGATAAAATCCATCAGTCTACGCATCATACTCTCCATTTTTTGAAGATTGTAACACATTTTTAGATACAAAGAGTTGGGTGGCCGCTTTGGTGCGTTTTTTGCAGCACCGGCATTTGAAGGGCAGTCAACTCAGCAACCGCTAAGAGAGTTTTTATTGCCATAAAAGTAGCAAAATAGGGCTTCATCCTAGAAGCTTTCGGTAAACTTAAACGGTATTTAAGTTCAAATTTACTATTATTGCACACTTAAAATTTAACGGGAGAACATGAGCTATGAAAAGAACATATCAACCTCATAATACGCCACGTAAACGTACCCACGGTTTCAGAACACGTATGGCGACAAAAAATGGTCGTAGAGTTATTAACGCACGTCGTGCAAAAGGTCGTAAGCGATTGACTGTCTAGACAGTTTTATTAAACTGAAACAAAATCGTGAGTTTCAGTTTGTCTATAAACGGGGCAAAAGTGCACATGCACATTCTCTTGTCCTTTTCTACCTTCCGTCATCCCACGATAAAAAGATCGGGTACACGGCAAGCAAAAAAGTTGGTAATGCTGTCATCCGCAACCGTAGCAAACGTCGCCTTCGTGCACTTTTTTCCGAATATTGCGATCAGATGAATGATGGGCAGTATATCCTTGTTGCCAAAGCAGCTATCAGTAAAACCTCCTATGAATCCTTAAAGTATGAATACAAAAAGGTCTTGAAAAAAGCAGGTGTTATCCATGGTTAATTACATTAGAAAAACACTTCTTAAACTCTTATGGCTGTATCAAAAATTTTTTACCCTTATCGGATATGGCAGCTGCCGTTATTATCCTACCTGTTCCGAATATGCCAAACAGCAATTCGAAGAAAATTCTCTTCATACCGCTTTTTACTATTCTGCAAAACGGATCTTAACCTGTAATCAACTGTTTCCAGGCGGAATAGATTATCCGGAGTTAAGATGTTTTTGTGAAAAACCGAAAGATTTAACCATAAATTCGGTAAAGTACTGGCTCGTTCCTAAAGCGAATAAACGCTTTCATATTATCAAAAATTTTACGTTCAAAAGGTAACTCAGTGTTAGATAAAATGTCACCAAATCAGCGCCTCATATTAGCGGTAGTGCTCTCATTTGTTTTTTTCGTCGGTTATACGACAGCTTTTCCACCAAAACAAGTAGAGACAGACGCAAATGTCACTGTCAAAACGGCAGTTAATCAGGCATCTGCAGAAGGATTTACACCCACTGTTACACAACCTGAAACCGGTCATCAAGTTCATACAGATGAAAGAGTGGTCAAAAACAGTACAAACACACTGGTCGCCATCGAATCAGATCACTTCTCGATAAAGATCGATACCCTTGGACGCATCGCATCAAAAATCCTCAAAGATGAAAAGTACAACAGTGATGGTCAACCTTCAGAGATGATCCCCTCAACCGGTGCAAAGCCGATGTATATCCGTTTTGCGGATGATACCCTGAATAAAGAGGCCTCTACCGTTGCCTATACGACAGATATTCAGAGCGCTACAGTGGATCAGGACACTGCGGTCAAGGTCGTCTTGACACAGCAGCTTTCATCACTGACGGTACGCAAAGAGCTGACATTCTACGCTGACGGTCATTATGATGTTATGATCAACCTCTCCAAAGATAAACGTTATTTTGTCTATCTTGGACAGCACGTCGAGCATAAAGGAACGATGATGATGGCGATCCATGGTGCCATGGTCTACGCCGGAGATGATCTGACAACTATTTTTGAGGATGGAGATGTCGAAGGACGCTCGACTTTTAACGACGTATATCTGACATCAGCATTTGATCAATACTTTGCATCACTCTTTTACAATTTGAAACCTGATGATACTGTCATGGTAGAACGTGACCGCGATGATAATCCTATTGTTTATATAGGTGGTTTGCAATCTATGACATTTAGCGGTTATATTGGGCCAAAAGATTATAGAATCCTTCAATCAATTGATCCGGTTCTGGTCAATGCGATTGAATATGGCTGGTTTACTTTTGCCTCGGCTCCGCTTTTTAAAGTGCTGATGTGGCTGGAAAGTATCTTTGGCAACTGGGGTTGGGCAATCGTCGCACTGACTGCTTTGATCCGTATGCTGCTCTATCCATTGACCTACAAGGGTATGGTCTCTATGCAGAAGATGAAAGAGCTTGCTCCTAAGATGAAGGAGCTCAAAGAGAAATATAAGGGCGATCCGCAGCGCCTGAATGCCGCAACGATGGAGATGTATAAAAAGAATGGGGCGAACCCGCTCGGCGGTTGTCTGCCGCTGCTGCTGCAAATCCCGGTATTTTTCGCGATCTACCGTGTTCTTCTCAATGCCGTTGAACTGCAGGGAGCGGAGTGGATCTTATGGATCAATGACCTCTCTCGCATGGATCCGTACTTTATTTTACCGATTCTGATGGGTGCGACGATGTTCTATCAGCAGCATATAACACCAAACAACTTTACAGATCCGCTGCAGGAGAAAGTATTTAAGTTCCTACCGCTTATTTTCACCTTTTTCTTTGTGACATTTCCGGCAGGTCTGGTACTTTACTGGCTGATAAACAACCTTTTCCAGATCGCACAGCAATCTATCGTCAACAAGACGTTTGAAGCTGCCAAAGCAATGCGTCATGAGAAGCATCTTGCCGAGAAACATCATGGTAAAGATTGAAGCTAAAAGCCTAGAAGACGCCTATTTACAAGCAGCGCAGCAGCTTAGCTGTTCTGTGACGGAACTTGACGTTGTTGTTATTCAGCAGCCTAGAAAAAAGATCCTTGGTCTGCTGGGTAAAAATGCGATTATCGTTGCAAATTGTAAAATGAAAGTAGATGTATCGCATCAAAAGCCGAAAACTGTTGAGAATGTGATAGTAGAAGAGATCACAATAGCTTCAGTTGAGACGCCAAAAACAGATGCCATTGAAAAAGAGACACTAGCCGTCAGTGAAAAAGAGGTAGATACTGAAAGACCTGCTTTGTCAAGAGAGCATACAGATAAAGAAGAGGATACAACAGCTAATGGGCTCTCTATCAAAAAGATCCTGCCTGAGTTTCTTGCCAAAAAAGAGCCAAATGAGAAGGTTGACGATCATAAGTCCGGTGTTGTCGGAAAATTAGGTCAGGTTATCGATAGTTTTTTTGAAGACAAACAGACCGATGAAGAGATTGCAGTGCGTGTCAAAAAAGAGATTAACGCTCTTTTTGATCAACTCTGCTTTTCACTGAATGCGGTCGATGTGTCTGTCTATAATGAGACAACCTTATTGGTCGAATTTAGTGGAGAAGATGCTGCACTATTGATTGGAAAGGAGGGTTATCGTTACAAAGCGCTCTCCTATATGCTTTTTAACTGGATCAACTCTCAATACAAAATGCAGTTGAGACTTGAAATCGCAGAGTTCTTGAAAAATCAGGAAGAGTCGGTTGCACGTTATCTGACCGGTGTCTATGAAGAGATCGACCGTGAAGGGCATACCCAGACGAAAGTCCTCGATGGTGTTTTGGTACAAATCGCGCTGAAACTACTGCGTGAACGTTATCATGACAAGTATGTTGCTATCCGCTCTACACGTGATGGCGGCAAATATATCATTATTAATGACTATAACAGTTACTGATGTCTGAGACCATTGCAGCCGTCGCAACGGCGCACGGCATAGGATCGATCTCAATTATTCGATTGAGCGGTCCTCATGCGCTCTCCATTGCCAAAGCATTGACAAAAAAAGAGAACTTTACGCCCCGACATGCCTATTTAACACCTCTATATGATGCCGATGATGAATTGATAGATGAAGTGATCACACTCTACTTTAAAGGGCCGCATAGCTTCACAGCCGAAGATGTTGTTGAGTTTCAGTGCCATGGCGGACAGATGGTTGCCGAAAATGTTTTAAAAGCGGTGCTGCAAGAGGGTGCACGGTTGGCCGAACCGGGGGAATTTAGCAAACGAGCCTTTTTTAACGGGCGTATCGATCTTACTGAAGCAGAAGCGATTGCCCAGCTGATCGAAGCTAAAAGTGAAGATGCAGCAAGAATTTTGGCAAAGCAGATGAAGGGTTCACTAAAACATTATGTTGAAGATGTGCGTGACCAGCTGCTCGAAATTCTGGCCTATTCTGAAGTGACGATTGATTATGCAGAAGAAGATCTGCCGGAAGATCTTGTACAGCAGATTATATTGCGGCTGCAGACATTGCATCTTAATCTCTCGAAAACATTGAGTGCCAGCGAAGCCCGACGCGGATTGATGCAGGGATTTAAAGTGGCAATCATCGGTAAACCAAATGTTGGAAAAAGCTCATTGCTCAATGCGCTGTTAAATTATAACCGTGCCATCGTGAGTGAGATTGCCGGAACGACGCGTGATACCATCGAAGAACAGGTGAAAATCGGTACGCATCTTATTCGCATCGTTGATACGGCGGGAATACGTGAATCCGGTGATGAGATCGAGCTCATCGGAATTGAGCGTTCTATTGAAGCGGTAGAAGAGAGTGATATTGTTATTGCACTTTTCGACGGTAGTCGTGAAGCAGATACAGAAGATGACGCTATTATTTCGTTGATCAAAGCGCATGAAAATGATCGCTCATTTGTGCTGGTTGTCAACAAAAGTGATCTTGTTCAGCAGTTTGATGCAGCTGCTATTGAAGCCTATACCCCATTGCGTATGAGCTGCAAAGCCGAGACAATCAGTTTGATTGAGCAGCTGAAAAGATTAATGGACTCTCAAAATGTATCGGATGAGATGATGCTGATTTCACTGCGTCAGGTTGAAGCGGTCAAAGAGACACTTCAGCATATTGACGATGCTAATGATCCTCTTAAAGATCAGGAACTGGAGATTTTTTCATTTCATCTTAACCAGGCAATTTTGGCGATAGCTTCTATTACCCGTCCTTTTGAACATGATGAAATGCTTGACAAAATGTTTGGTAATTTCTGTTTAGGAAAATAAATGAAAATCATCGCTATTGACCTTGGCCTCAAGCGCATAGGCCTGGCCTACTCGGCAGATGAGTGTTTCGTAACACCTTTGCCTGCGATCGAGCGAAAAAATAGGAATCAGGCATCGTTGGCAGTTAAAAAAATCATCGAAGAGTGGGAAGCAGAAGCTGTTGTCATCGGCATCCCGATAGGTGGCTCCAGTGAAGAGGAGATGCGGCGACGTGTCACGCATTTTATGAATCTTGTAGACTTTTCAGGACCGCTCTACTATCAGGATGAGAGTGACAGTTCACTTGAGGCTGAGGAGCTTATAAAAGGTAAAATACGTTATCGCCGTGATGGACGTATTGATTCGCTCTCTGCAATGATCATCTTGCAACGGTGGCTAAACGTATAATTTTTATTTATAGTGTACAACCCGTATTAATCACTTTTCACTGATTCAACTTTTTAAAATCACAAACTCATCACATTAGTGCTAGATAACTACATTGTTTCAAAATAATCATATAATATATCTTTATTTAAGATTGATACTTATAGAATGAACTATACATAATCTCTTCCCTGCAAGAGAAACTTTAACTCCAAAAGGATGAATAATGAAAAAAATCTTCTTGATGCTACTAATGCTGGTTATGACAGCTTCAGCGGCTTCCGATGCCAAAAAAGTACGTTACATGGGAAATGTAAAAGACCTAATCGTTGCAACCCAAAAAACACGTGGTGGTACCTATAACTTTCTAAACGGCAGTGAATTTGCACAGTTTGGTGTGTACGAACAGCGTAGTAAGATTAAAAATGCATTTAAGTCGCTTAATCGTCAGTTTAAAATAGTCGGTCCTGAAATTGACGGTGAATTTGATAAACTGAAAAAGCAGATGAAGGGCCTGAATAAAATGGCATTTCAGCTTGAGCCGTTAACATCATTTAAGGCATACAGTTCACTGGTTAATAAGATGATTGATGTCGCAGGAAAAGTACAAAAAACGCTTTACGGAAATGGCAGTGACTTTGAAAGGAAAGCCAGTGATGTGATGATGAATCAGATCATGAAATTGACGGAAGGTCTTGGTAAACTTCGTGGTCTGGGTTCAGGAATTGCTGCCCGTGGCGAGTGTGAGGATGAAGAAATTGATTATATGGAAGAGTATGTTGAAGAGGTCAATGACAACATGGCTAATGTCATTAGCTCTATGGTAGCTTTAAATAAAGCCTATGGTGATAAATATCCGGCAGGTCTGAACCCTCAACTTTCAAAATACAAAAAAAATGTTGAAACATATACAGACCTTGCACAGACAAAACTGATCGGTAAAGATGGAATAGAACTTGACTCGAATGAGTATTTTGCTCAAGGAACTTCCCTTATCAAAGGGGCAATAAAATTTTTCAAAATGAATGAGAAAGCACTGAAAGAGTAAACAGAAAAGGTGAAAATATGATGAAAGTTTTAATGATTACGGCACTGTTAAGTGTTGGACTTTTTGCTGAGATTCAGAAAAAGAACTACTCTAGCGGTGAGTTGAAGTCAGAGACAAATTACACGAGTGGCAAACGCGAAGGGCTCTCAAAAGGGTTTTATAGAGATGGTAAAGTCAAATATGAGACTAACTTTAAAAACAATAAACGTGACGGCCTTTCGAAGTCTTATTATCAAAATGGCAAATTAAAAAAAGAGCAGCTTTATAAGAGTGGTTCACTGAATGGTTTGACTAAAGCGTACTACAAAAGCGGTAAACTCAAATCGGACTTTACCTTTGAGGATGATCTTCCGACTGGCGGAAATAAATATAGCGAAGATGGTAAGATTATAGAAAAGTGATTGTGACTTCCTTTCGTTCTCCTAAGCAATAGTTTAGGGCAATTTCTCCTTCTGTTTTTGCAATAACGTAACAAGGCGTACAATGAAAAAAATTATGATACTTTTGATGACAATGATTCTCACGCTCTCGGCAGTGACGTTGGATGATAAAGTGAAATATATGAACAATATTAAAGAGTTGGTTATCCTTACTCAAAAGATGAGGGGAAATACGAATATCTATATGAAAGGCGGGTATGTTACCCAATCGATTATCAGTGATGACCGTAATGAAGTGGCAGATTCGTTAAGAAACCTGCATCGTCAATTTAAAACGGTCACTTTTGAAATTAATGATGAATTCGCCACACTGAATCTTTATATGCAAAACCTAAATGATGTCGCTGCAGAACTTGGTGATATGACGACTTTCCAGGCATACAGTCTGCTGATCAGAGAGATGATTAAGCTTGGCGGTAAAGTGCAAGAAGATCTTTTTAAAAACGATACTGAAATAAATAAACGACTTAGCAGCATAATGATGAAAAGTATTTTACCATTAACAGAACAATTAGGAAAATTGCGGGGCTTAGGTGCAGGCTCCGCAGTTTGCAGTACATGCGAGGATGACGAACTTGACTACTTGCAGGACAATATGGCAAATGTATTGGATGATCTGGATTCTTTTGTGCTGGAGATGAACATATTGTACAGTGACTATAAAATGAACTACCGCGATACCTTGCCTGTTCAATTAAACCGGTACCAAAAAAAGGTGCGTGAATATGTAAAATATGTGGATGCAAAGATAATGGCAGATGAAAATGTCAATATTGATTCGTATGATTTTTTCGATAAAGGGACAGACCTCATAGATCAGACAGTTGATTTTTATGATATAAATGCAGCCATTTTAAAGTAGCCACTTCAATATATTTTTACACATAGAGATGCTACGGCATCTCACCATTATTACCCCTATCTTATACTAATTTATAATATTAAATAATTCTTATGTATTTTACTTGCTTATATTTAGTAAGATTGTGTATAATTATAAAATTATCACAAAATTATCTTGATTATTGAATGGAAATGTTACAAAAGGATGTAAGATGCGAAAAATATTACTTATGATGATAGTATCTGTCTATGTCAGCGCTGCCTCTTTAGATGAGAAAATTGCTTATTTGGATAATGTGAAAGAGTTAGTCGTTTTAACGGGACAAATGCGTGATGATACTCATGTCTTTAATCGTGGTGGCTACATTAGCAGCGAAGCGATAGAAAAAGATCGAAATCAAGTGACGACTTCTCTGCGAAATTTACGTCATAAATTCAACACAGTGGATATTCAAATTGATGATGAATTTTCGCAATTGAACCTTTATATGCAGAGTTTGAATGACATTGTGCCGGATCTGGATGCGATGACGACATTCAGGGCATATACTCTTCTGACAAGAGAGATGATAAAGCTGGGACAAAAGCTTCAGCAAAAGTTCTTTTTTAATGAGAGTACTCTGAATCAAAGAGTCAGTTCTATTATGATAGAAAATATTTTGCCTGTAATGGAGCATATGGCTGTGTTGAGAGGACTTGGATCTGGTGTTGCTATTTGCAGTGATTGTACTGATGGAGAGAGTGAAGAGTTAAAAAATTATGTCGTTAAAGTTGTGGACAATCTGGATGGATTGATGTTGGAGATCGAAGCACTGAGGTGGGAGTACGCGACGCTCTATCCAGATGTTCTGAATGCCAAACTCAGAACATATCAAAAAAAAGTTAAACAGTATATACAGCTTGTAGAATTAAAACTGCTTGATACAGATGAGGTTAAGCTGGACCAGTATGATTTTTATGCGGATGGAAGCAGTCTGATTGATCAAACGTTAGAGCTTTATAAAATTAATGAGACAATCTTAAAGAAGCATTCTAAAGCAAAAACAGCCCATTTGACTTTCAAATAGTCGTAGTCTTGAAACAACTTATTCTTATTTAAACTAAAAAGGTATATCATAGAATACAGTACAAATAAAGGATGAGATTATGAAAAAGATTACTTTAGCGCTTCTGGCATGTTCTGCACTTCTAACGGCATCATCAGGTCATGATCATGGGCATGGTAAGACAAGTGAACAGGCTACACTTCAAACCTTTACAAATGATATCATTGACAACACAACTCAAGTTGAGTTTGCCAACAGTGATAAAAAGATGGGTGCAACCGCTATAGTCGGAGTCGGTGATGAACATAATGTTCTAGATCTGGCATTGCGGTATCAACCTATCAATCACCTTGGTTTTGATATAAGACTTCCTATTGTAGATAACGAAGTGACTGACGAGAATGGTATCGGTGATTTTTCTGCATCGGCTAATCTACATTTTGGGAAATTTTCTGATACGATGGGTACGAATATTTTCACCTTTAGATACAAATCAACAAGCGGTGATGAAGAGAAAGGTTTAGGGTCAGGAGCAGATGCCTATACGGTAACTTACACAATGGCAAATGATTTAAGCAGTCATATTAGATTTTATTTACTTGGAACCTACACCTTTAATTCAGATGATGATTCAGACAGTAAAAATGTTATTGAATATGAAGATGCTTATGCCGGAATGCTTGGACTCTCGTATGAATCAACAGTTTCGACCAATACGAAAGTGACCTATTTTGAACAGGATATTCCTGGTGGAGCAGATACGTTGACAGTAGCAGATTTTTGGCTCGAATTTAGCACCAAAAAAATAGTTCCTAATGTTCCTATGGCTTTAGGGGTGAAAATTCCGATCGTCAGTGAATATGATAAGGATTTGATTGATCTTGATAAAACCTATCTTTTCTATTTCAGTATGTCAAGCTTCTTCTTTTAATCGCGCAAACTCTTCAATGGAGTGAAGAATATAGAAGCCGATAGGTTTCTATATTACTTTAAAGAACTTTGCCGCTTCCTCTTCATCATCATTGAGATTATCTTTTGAAAAATCATTATCATTTTTAATAAGATCATTTATCTTTTGTTGACAATATTCAAATAGTATTTTACCTGCATTTTCAAGATTATAGACATATCCCAAACCGCTGAACTGATAATTATCGCCTTCGTACTCAATACAAAAGAGAATACCCTCTGCATGTTCTTCAAGCTCTTCTGATAATTCACGATAGGTAATATTGAATTCGGTTGCATGCCAGCCAATGTCTTCGAGCTCTTTATGGCTAAATTCGGCTATTCCGTCTCCAGTGGTGTCATCATACTCGGCATTGGGAGTGTTGATCGGTAAAAGCTCCTGCCAGGCACCTGCGGCTTTAATGAGAATACGGTCTTCATCTTCAACAATCTGATAATGTATTCCAAAAAGTTCACTCAGTTTAAGTAGTTTTGGTGTCATGAGCGCAGAGGGAGCAGGGTGTTCAATTATCCCCTGATAAATAAAGATATCCGTAGACTTGAACGGAGCATATTTGATGTCACCTTGATAGGTAATTCCAAATGTTCTTGCTGAATTAATGGCTTGCATCAGAGCAGTACGGTCTGCTACAATGATCTCTTTAACGAGGTTAAATATTTTCATAATCTACCTTGATTCATGATTCGGTACTTTGGAGTAACCGATAAATTAGTGGCAATTGTATCACGAGAAGACTCATTTTTTATAAAACTGTTTTACTAAGTACATCATAAACTGATATTTTAAGATTTTTTGATATAATTGCACAAAATTTACGCGCATTCGCGCACAAAGAGGAATATTCAGATGGCATTGAATGTTTATTATGATAAAGATTGTAATATCGACCTGATTAAAGGTAAAACAGTAGCGATGATCGGTTTCGGATCACAAGGTCACGCACACGCAGAAAACCTGCGTGATAGCGGTGTTGAAGTGGTTATTGGTCTTCGTAAAAGCGGATCAAGCTGGGCAAAAGCGGAAGCAAAAGAGTTTAAAGTTATGACAGTAGCGGAGGCATCTGCAGCAGCTGATGTTGTTATGATCCTTCTTCCGGATGAAAATCAGGCAGAGATCTATGCTGAAGAGATTGCTCCTAACCTGAAATCCGGTGCAACGATCGCATTTGGTCATGGTTTTAACATTCATTACGGACGTATTACACCTGCAGCAAACATCAATGTGACGATGATTGCCCCAAAAGCACCGGGCCATACAGTACGTTCTGAGTTCGTTCGCGGCGGCGGTATTCCAGACCTGATTGCGATCGGTCAAGATCCAAGCGGCAGCACTAAAGCGCTGGCAATGTCTTACGCATCTGCTATCGGCGGCGGTCGTACAGCAATTATTGAGACAACGTTTAAAGATGAAACAGAAACAGACCTATTCGGAGAGCAAGCAGTTCTTTGCGGTGGTGTAACTTCTTTGGTTCAAGCAGGATTTGAAACATTGACTGAAGCGGGCTATGCTCCTGAACTTGCATACTTTGAGTGTCTTCATGAACTAAAACTGATCGTTGACCTTATGTTCGAGGGCGGCATCGCCGATATGCGTTACTCTATCTCCAACACTGCCGAGTATGGTGATTATGTTTCCGGTAAACGTGTTGTCAATGAATCATCAAAAGCAGCGATGAAAGAGATTTTGAAAGAGATCCAGGATGGCCGTTTTGCTAAAGACTTTATTCTTGAAGGTCAATCGGGTTATCCTCGAATGAATGCTGAGCGTAACAATGCAGCAGCTTCTTTGATTGAGCAGACGGGTAATGATCTTCGTGAGATGATGCCATGGATTGCAAAAAATAAAATCGTAGATACTTCTAAAAATTAAAATAGCAGCGCATCTTCTGCGTTGCCTCGCCACTCGACGTACCTGCGTACGCCTTCGGGTTCGGCGCCTTGAACCTACACTACTCTTTTAATTTTTTCAAAATGTGATAGTGTGATATTTTTCTTTTTCTTGCAATATTAATAGCCTTGTTATCCTTTCTGCAATAGAATGCGTTACATAAATATTTAGTCAGGATAGTATGGCGACAGCGAAAAAACGAAGACGACGGTCTAAAAAATCATCACACGCATTATCAAGCTTTTTGCATAGACTCTATTGGATACTTGCTATTGTGTCTGTTTTGGCTGCAGCAGGGGTTATAGGGTATTTCAGCGGTTACAATAATGGACTAGATGAAAATGTCTATGCCCTTCAGCTTGAACGCAAGCGTGTCAGTGAGTTGCATGAGCAGCTTAAACATAAAACAGTTAAAACGGCGAAACATGAGTATGATGATCAGCCCGCCGCGATTAAAGAACCGCCAAAGGGTCCAAAGCGTGCTGTAATACAAACAGTAAAAAAACCAAAATTGGCTATTATCATTGATGATGTTTCCTTTAAACATGATGTACGAAATATAAAAGCACTCGGCCTTGATCTGACGATGTCTTTTTTACCGCCAAGTGAGCTTCACCCAAACTCAGCAAAACTGGCAGCAAAAGAGTTGTTCTATATGGTACATATCCCGATGGAAGCACAAAACTTTAAAGGTGAAGAGCCTTTGACACTTTATGTCACTGACTCTCAGGAGAAGATAACGCAGCGGGTCGAACAGATAAAAGAGCTTTTCCCGAAAGTACAATATGTCAATAATCATACCGGAAGCAAATATACTTCAGACAAAGCTGCGATGCATCGGCTTATGTATGCACTTAACGGTGAAAGTATTTATTTTATTGACAGCCGTACTACTGCAAAAACGGTGGTGCCGGATGTCATGAAAGATTATGGTATGCCGTATATTGCCCGGGATGTATTTTTAGATCACGATCCGGATGTGGCAGCGGTGAAAAAGCAGATTAAGCGTGCCATTGCCATAGCCAAAAAACATGGTTCAGCCATTGTAATCGGACATCCGCATAAAAAGACACTTCAGGCTTTGCGTGAGTCAAAAGCACTGTTTGACGATGTAGAACTCGTACAGATCAACCATTATTAGGAACAGAGATTGTGATAAATGAAACGATGCAATTTACTGAACATATTGATGCACTGGAGGGAATGAAAAAATATCCATCTGTTCTATATTATCGGGGAAATCCTTTATTATTGAATCGTCTAAAAATTTCCATTGTCGGCTCGCGTCGTCCCAGTGCCTATAC
>Ga0164318_10004640_pt1 | contig 13233 bp, 12 predicted proteins | sample GuaBasSedimGuay9_FD_113734 | JGI IMG/M metagenome (GOLD analysis project Ga0164318, IMG submission 113734) | Subseafloor sediment microbial communities from Guaymas Basin, Gulf of California, Mexico - Guay9, Core 4571-4, 0-3 cm | ecosystem: Environmental > Aquatic > Marine > Hydrothermal vents...
AAATAAAAAAAAATAACTATTTCTAAAATTAATGAGTTATATGAACAGAAATCTAGATGGGTTGAAATAGAAATGGAAATAGGTTTGCTTTAATAGAAAATTTTTTATAAATTAGTCAACCTTAAATTAATAACTCTAATCATATTTAACTAAAGTATCCATCACCCACCACCACTCCCCTTACATGATTGACGCCCCAGGGGTATATTAACTCCTCAAGGGTTTCTACATCATAAATGTTCACTCGTGCAGGAACACCCTCACGCCACAGGAACTCATCCGCCATACCAAGCGAGTATGCCGGCTCAATGGTCATCGCCCTTAATATCTCCTCCGGCGTCATCCCCAGATACACCGCACATATTATCGCAACCGACTGCAGACAATAGCACATAGAACTGCCAGGATTGAAATCGCTTGCTACCGCAACTCTACTGCCCTCACCCTTAAACATCCTATAATCTGCGTATTCACTCTCACCCAGAAAGAATGTCGTCCCCGGAAGTAATACGGCGACACAATCAGCATCCTTTATTGCCTCTGCATCATCTCTGTTGCTCTTCGTGAGATGGTCAACGGATACAGCCCCAAGCTCACACGCCACCCTCACCCCGTCAAGGTTCTCAAATTCATTGAGGTGTGCTCTCAACTCAAAGCCAAGTTCCTTTGCTCTTGTGAAAATTCTCTCCATCTCATTCACTGTGAAGGCGCCCTTATCACAGAAGACATCGCAGTATTTTGCAATGCCCTGCTCCTTAATAGCAGGGAGCATCTCATCGCATATCAGGTCAACATAGCCCTCTCTGTCTTCTTTATACTCCTGCGGAGTGGCATGCGCACCGAGAAATGTGGGTATTATCTCAATGGGATGGTCTCTTCCCGCTTTCTCTGTCGCTGAAAGCATCTTGAGTTCGTCTTCGGTAGTTAGACCATACCCGCTCTTCGCCTCAACAACGCTTGTTCCACACCTCAGCATACCATCAAGGCGCCTCCTCGCAATCTCTACCAGTTGCTCCTCACTCGCCTCTCTGGTTGACCTCACAGTGGATAGAATACCTCCACCTCTCTCTGCAATCTCAAGATATGATTCTCCCTCAATGCGTCTCCTGAACTCATAAGCACGCTTTCCAGCGAATACCAGGTGGGTATGACAGTCAACAAAGGAGGGCGTTACTAAACAGCCCCTTGCATCAATCTCCTTCGGATTTCCCGAAACATTGGATAACACCTCATCTTGGCTTCCGAACGACCTTATCAGACCGTCAACAACATACAGTGCACAGTTTTTCTCCCTTATGAGTTTCTCGCCTGAAGGCGAGAAATATACCAGTTCACCTATATTGGTTATTAGTGTATCAGGCATTTGACTATTCTACCCCTAATCGCCGGTCATTTTCTCTTCCAACCGCACCTCAAGTATCTGGCTATGACTGAAGTTCTCTAACCCAAGATAGAATTCCGCAACATCATAGAGTGCCTTTGCAGGTATCAGACCGACAACTTCGCAACCAATGATATTTACGCCATATCTCCTCGCTTCTGCCCTGATGAGTTCTACTACCCTGAAGACCGGTGTTTTCTCAAAGTTGGTTAAATTCATAGAAACCTGCGTTATACCTCTATCCTCCAGCGCAAAGCCCATCGCCTTAACATACCTTAATCCTCCACCAATGAACCTTATCGCCTTTGCAATTCTCTCGGCTATTGTTACATCACTTGTGTTCAGGTTCACATTGAAAGCAATAAGGAACGGTCTTGCTCCTATTGCTACCACACCTGCTGTCTTATGCACCTCTGTGGGTCCAAAGTCGGGCTTCCATTCCTCCTGTTTTATCTTTTCAAAGAAGCCCTCAAACTGCCCCTTTCTAATCTTAGCAAGGTTCTGCCTTTCTGGCGATGTGGCAGAGCTTTCATACAGATAGACGGGAATATTGAATGTGTCCGCCACCATCTTACCAATCTCTTTGGAAAACTCTACACAGCCCTCTTCGTCAATGTTTCTAATGGGGACGAATGGAACCACATCAACTGCGCCCATCCTTGGATGCTCACCCTTATGCTTGTTGAGGTCTATCTTCTCAACAGCACGCTCAAAGAGGTTCTTTATACCATTTCTAAGACCCTCCCTATCACCTACCAGTGTAACCACTGTTCTATTATGGTCAGGGTCAGAACTATGGTCAAGTAGAACCAGGTTTTTCACCCCGTCAAAAGCACCAATGATATAGTCAATCTTCTCCTTATCCCTACCCTCACTAAAATTTGGCACACACTCAATAATCTCCTTCACAACAACCTCCTTCTATTAATAAATATCCACTACTCACCTATAACTGTTACAATCACCTTTCGGTTTCTTGCCCTGTTATCAAAATCAAGAAGAACTATCTGCTGCCAGGTTCCAGTAATAGGTGAACCACCAGAGACCGGACAGGAGAAACCTGCACCCACAATTGATGAGCGAATGTGAGCATAACCATTGCCATCACCCCATGCACTGTCATGGTGATAGGTAATGCCTGTTGGTGCCACCCTTTCCATCGCCTCCTTAAGGTCCTTTATCAACCCCGGCTCGTATTCTACTGTGGTAATACCTGCTGTTGAATGTGCTACAAATACATTCAATATTCCTTCCTTAACTCCCGACTTCTTTACTATCTCATTTACCTTTCCTGAAATGTCAATAATATCTGTATGACCCTTGGTGGAAATCTCAAAATCATCCCTAAACACAACCATCAGTTCACCTCCTTAAATACCGTTGGATTTATTACAACAGGGTCTCCTTCATACTCCTATCAAGTATATCAAGCCCCTCATCTGCTATCTCCTTGGTTATATCAAGATGTGGTCTGAACCTGATGCTCTTCTCACCGCATTTCAGAAGTAGAAGTCCATTCTTTATAGTACAGTTAAATAACTTATCTCTCATATCTACGGTCTTCAAGTCAAATGCAATCATAAGTCCCCTCCCCCTGATGTTATCTACATAGTCCCTATATCTCTTGCCAATATCAATCAATCTGTCTAACATGTATTCACCCATCTCTCTGGATTTCTCTATCAACTCCTCTTCATCAATGATTTTCAGGTATTGTGTTGCTCTAACCATATCGGTCAGATTCCCCCCGAATGTTGAGTTAAGACGGCTCACACCGGGTGCAAAACCCAGTTTCTCATCAACCTTATCCGAGAATACATGGTAGTCAATCGCCTCAACCTTCTCAGAGACAATAATACCCGCCACCTGAAATTTCTTCCCAAAGGTAATTATGTCAGGGCGAACATCCTCGCCAAAGTTCTGATATCCCCACATCTCTCCTGTCATCCCCATACCCGTCTGTATCTCATCGTATATAAGAAATATATCCTCTTCTTTTGTAATCTCCCTCAATTGCTTGAAAAATTCCCCTCTAAAATGATTGTCTCCCCCCTCACCCTGAATAGGTTCTATTATAATTGCTGCTATCCTATCTTTTTCCTCATTAATAATCTTCTTTATATCAGAAATTGCCTCATTCTCTTCCCTTGCAACGCGCTCAACCTCCTCATCTGTAAGCGGAAAATGTATCTTCGGGTTCTTAACCCTATACCAGTTGAACTTTGGAAAGAAGGCGGTCTTCCTGATATCAGCAGAGCGCGTTATAGAAATTGTGTAGCCGGACCTACCGTGGAAACCCTCATCAAAACATATCACCTTGAGGTCGTTGGAGTGTCTTTTGTCTATTTCCTCCCAGCTCCCACTCCATATGCCCTTCTCTATATTTCTCTTGGTCTTAAAATCAAAAGCGGTCTTTAATGCATTCTCAACCGCAAGTGCACCACCGTCTATGAAGAACATATATGGCATACCATCGGGTTGAGCATATCTTTCCATCGCCTCAACGAACTCCGCATATGAATATGTATAGAAATCTGAATTAGAAGGTTTATGGATAGCGGAGAGCAGTAGTTTCTCCTTAAATTCACTATCGTGCATCTTTGGATGATTATAGCCAACAGGGCAGGATGCAAAATAACTGAAGAAGTCAACATATCTCTTTCCAGTTATCGCATCCACAATGTATCCTCCCTCACTCCTCTCAAGGTCAACTATCAGGTCAGCGAAACCATCCATTAGAATATGCTTGTGCAAGATATTTAATACATCCTTCTTCTCCATAACATACTCCTTTCAGCAATAATCATTCAATATATCAACTAAAAAATGCTTTTACAAGTCAATTCATACCAACTCTGCTTTCAAACCCAGTTCATCTATTGATGCTGGTTTCACCATCAGTGACTTGTTGTGCGAAAATACCACCTTACCCTCAACTTTGGTTTTCCTCACATACTTCACTCTGGTATATGTAACCTCTACCTTTGAGTCCTGCCTGCCCTTGCTGAAGTATGCCGCCAATTTAGCGGTGGTCATCATCTCCTCCCTTGTGTATTCTCTTCCCTCTCTCGTTCTTAATACTGCATGGCTTCCCCTTCTACCCTCAGCATGAAACCAGATATCATTCCCCTTTGCAACTCTGAAGGTGAGATAATCATTTGACCTTGCATCCCGACCGATAAAGACCGTAGCCCCAGAGTCAAGGGCTATTTTCAATATGTGCACGCCCGGTGTCTTCTTTCTGGGGGCACTTTCTCCCTCTCTCTTTAGACCCACTATCTCCTCTAACTCAGAAGTGGAGAAAGACCTAATATCAGATATTGAAGGTAGGTTCTCCAATTCCCTTATCAATCTATTCATCTCGGTGGGTATCTTCTTCAACGCCTTCTCAAGTTTCTTCGCTCTATTGTAGTATTCCACCGCATTCTCATAGGGCGTCAGTTTCGGGCTCAGTTCAACCACAATCTCACTTCCATTCGCTGGATTAACGGTCTTAAATACACTCTCTCCCTTTCTAATCTTATGCATATTTGACATTATTACATCACCCTTTAATCTCATAAGTTTATGTTCCCTTGCTTCATCAAGGTCCTTTTGAATTCTCGCAATCTGCCTTTCAATCGCTCTTCTTCTTGCTTCAACTTTATGTTGCGCTCTCTTCTCAATCGCCGCTCTGTCCAAGAACCCCTTCAAGGCAATATGATATCTAAGTAATGCCTTCATTGGTGATTGCTCAATACATTCAATCTGACTGACATTATCTGATGGTTGGAGGGGGGTAATATATGGTCTCTTTGTGACAGACCCCCTGATGACCCACAACTTACTCGCACCATTATTATATTCTCTTACATAACTGAAAAGTATATTTGAGAGAGCATCTATCTCCCAATCGGTAAGTTCAACACCTTTTATGTAAGGGTCTTTACCGATACATTCAAGGGCAAACCTTGCGGTCTCGGGTGATATGTCTGCAACTTTTGCACTTAAGGTCCTATACACAGGTTTTTGCTCGCTCTCAGATATGAGTTTATGTATTCTATCCGCACCAAATTCAAGGATGCTGGGAAGCACTATTCTTTGCGGTTCAACAAACTTCACTCCATACCTTATCTTCCTTGGTATAGACCACATAATCAGACCGCCCTTTGTTATCATAATATTGGATTGCTTTCCAAAGAAGCATGAAACTACATCAACATCCCCATCGGTTCTGAAGTATGCAATCCTATCCACCCTACTGCAAGTTATATCTACCAACTGAAGTCCTTCAATCTGAATATCTGCTAACTCCAAATTCTGCCATCTGCCCGAAACTCCGGGGACATCATCGCCCGAATATTGCGATATACCGTAGAATTCTGGATGAGAAGATACAACCAATGAAGGCACCTCGTCATAGAACCTTATCAGCATATTGTATTGGTCATAACACACCGACTTTATGGTCTTCCCCCCATAGGTTGTCTTTATTTCATCTATGAGTTTACTTAATAAAAATCTGTCAAGCACAATACCTAAATCTTATCATCTAATATAATGGCTATCAATAAGGCGACCTTTCACCAACAATACGAGCACTATTGAAAAGGTTCATCTTAGTTGGTAATATTTACCTATGCAGAATCTATATTGGATTGTTGCTATAGTGGGAGGTGCCTTAGCGATATGGTGGATTTGGAGAAGCATAATTAAGGAACAAACAAAACTATATCAGAGTGAATCTTTCAAGAAGAGCACCTATTATAAAACAGAGATTCAGAGAGGCACCTTGAGATTAGGAATAATATTCTTTACCTCGTTTATGGTTGCAGGTCTGTTAATTCTATGGGGATATATCATCCTATGCAGAAAGGGAAGTCCTACTGCAACCAATGGACTATTGATACTTGCTATATCGCTTATGGTTATGGGTTCAATAGGTCTTATAGTGCAGATTTCAAAATACTGGGGGTTAAGGAGATGAAGATTCTTAAGACAATCATATGCCTTTTTCTACTCAACATCACATTCATCACATTCTGTGGACCCAATAAGGAGGGAATTGATTGGTTTGAGGATGTTGATTTAGCCAAGAAGACCGCTCAGGAGAAAAACAAACCTTTAATAATGTATTTCAGAATTGCAAAGGTAGATTTCTGCAAGGAGATGGAATCAAACCTTTTCTATGATGAGGATATTATTGAGCAGTCAAGAAAATATGTATGGGTGTGGATTGATGGAGAGATAGACGAGGAGACAGCGAATTATTATGTTATACATGCCTATCCAGAGATGATATTCTACACATCTGAGGGGAAGGAACTGTTCAGGGAGATAGGCATGGTTGATAAAAAGGAACTGATAAAGGACTTAAAACTCGTTGATGAGGGATACTGCAAATACGACGATGTAAAGGCAAAGTATGAGAAAGACCCTGATAATCTAGAACTGAAATATGAATATGCCAGTGCTCTCTATGAGATGGGCGAGTTAATAAGATATATTGAGACCCTCCAATCGATAAAAGAAGATGATGCCAATAACACTCATGGATTCTATACCAAAGCAGAACTGGACATCGGCTTCAAGTATATGACTGATGGTAGTGTTGAAAAAGCACTTGAGTGCTTTCACAATATTGTTGAAAACTACCCGGATTCAGATGAAGCCCCTATGGCTTTGAACTATATCGGCGATTGCTACAGGTTGCTCGGGGAAATCAACAAAGCAATAGACACATACAAAGAGGTTACAGATAGGTATCCCACATCAGATGTCAGAGAAGAGGCAGAGAAAAAAGTTAAGCAGATTGAGGCATTTGAGAAGGTAGTAAAGGAGTTCTGGAAATGATTGAGAGTTGTAAATCTATATATACACTCTTTTGATTTTCATTGAAAAGGCGAGATTTGCTATATGGAGTTTATAGAACTACATATCCCTATATTGATACTCATAATAATAAGTTCCGTTGTGATATTGTCTTCTTATATAAGAATACCGTATCAAATTGCACTTCTAATAGTTGGTCTTATTGTAGGTTTTCTTGATATTCTTCCTCCAATTAATCTCAGTCCAGAGCTAATATTCAATATCCTCCTACCAGTTATTATATTTGAAGGGTCCATTAAGATGCCTATTAGACATCTTATGGATAGAATAAAGTCAATATTATTGATTGCCTTCGGTGGAACAACATTAGAGTTCACTTTATTTGCAATCATGTTTTCCATTGCCACCGGGATTGACTGGCAATATTCGTTACTCTTGGGTGTTGCTATCTGTGCCACTGACCCCGCATCAATATTGTCAATGTTCAAAGGACTCGGCATTGAAAGAAGATTATCAATTTTAATTGAGGGTGAGAGCATTATTGACGACGGTATTGCGATTGTAGCATTTCAGGTTATCATAGCATTGATATTAACTGGAACATTTTCAGTGAGCGATTTAATACTCCGCTTCCTAAGAATAACGGTTGGTGGTGCTATTCTTGGATTTATTATTGGATACTTGTTCTCTCATTTATTTAGGAAAATAAGGAATCATTTTGTTGAACTTATAACGACCACAATCCTTGTATATGGCGTAACTCTTCTTGCTCACTACCTAGGTCAATCAGGTATTATTGCGGTATTAACTGCCGGTCTTGTAGTCAGTAATTATGGATTTCCCTCCCGAGAATTACGCTCATCCCGTGAAACGATTATTACATTCTGGGAGTTCGCTGCCTTTATAGTTACCTCCCTTATCTTTCTCCTAATTGGTCTTGAGATTCCAAGGATAGGGCTAATAAACCTCTTGCCATTAGGTGCAATAGCATTCTTATTTACCATTATTGCCAGGTTTTTCATGATTCACACTGTAGCGTCTATTCCATCACTATGGAAAGACACAATTCCATTAAAGCATAGACACATATTATTCTGGGGGGGTCTTAGGGGTGTGGTCGCACTGGCACTTATGCTCTCAATTCCTGCGACATTTCATATAAAATCGCAATTTATTGGAATCGCTTTCATCGTTGTATTTTGCTCACTTATTACCCAAGGTATAACCATAAACCCACTTGCAAACTTGCTCAATTTAACAAAGATACCAAAACACAAGGAAGAATATAAACAATACTTGGCACATATAAGTATGATTAATGAAGCATTAAGAGAGCTTGAAAGATTATATAGGGAGGGGTCAATTATTAAAGGTGATTATATGACTCTGAAGAGAGAATATCAAAAAGAATTAAGAGATGTAGAAAAGAATGTAGATATATTACAGAACCAATACCCATCATTCAAAGAAGAAAAACTATTAGAACTCAAGGAACAGCTCATCAAAAAAGAGAAAGAAACAATCCAAGAGGAATTAAGAGAGGGAAGAATAAGTAGAAGTGCATTCAACAATCTAAATTACATTCTAAATAAGCGCCTTGAGGATATTGAACTATCTAAAGCACATAACAACCTGAGAAGTTCTAAGGGCGAGGTAGAAAATGAAAAGAAAGAAAATGGCGAAAAATCGCGCGATAATATTTTCATAAGAATAATTAAAAAACTGAAATTATTTAATAAAAAAACAACAAATAAAAATAAGTAGAATATATTTCTCATTTATTTAATATATCTTATAATAGAATATCACAAAAGGCACAGTATTTGCGTTTATTGATATATGAGCACTAAGAAGAAAAAAAATAAGACAGATACAGAGAAAGAGGAAGCATTAGAAACTGTTGAAGAGAGCACAGATACTTTGAAAAACCGCATCAAAGAACTTGAAGAGGAGTTTCTACGCCTAGCCGCAGAGTTTGACAACTATCGTAAGCGTCAATCAAAAGAAAGGGAGGTAAGCATTTCTCATTCCATCTCTTCATTTCTGAGAGATTTCCTCCCTATAATAGAAGATATCAAGAGAGCCTCAAATCTTACGCCCAAGACAGAAGAGGGCGCAAGGATTTGTGAGGGCATCTGCATGGTATATTAAAAGATAACTGATTTCCTCCAATCCAAAGGAGTAAGAAAAATAGAAATAAACCCCGGCGATGAGTTTGACCCCGCCCTAATGGATGCTGTAAGCATAATAGATAGCACAACAGAAAAACCGCACACTGTCGTAGAAGTTGTTGAGGATGGCTATCTTTTAGGCGATACATTGATTAGACCTTCCAAGGTGGTTGTATCTAAGCGACCATCGGAAGTTTTATCGGGTGAATAGGTCTCAAAGGACCAATTTCATAATCTTTGTGTAATCTATGAAAGATGTTAATACATTCAAAAAAACCACATATGAAGCAGAGACCATAGTAAAAGGTTATCTCTACCAATCAAAGAGCTTCTACTATTCTCTCGCTTTCGTAATTCCCCTTGCAATTCTATATGAAATCTCCTCTCTAATTGCCAACCGCTCACTTTTGGGGGGCATTAGAAGCGCAGCCGAGGTATGGATACTGAATATCCTGTGGGGGCTGGGATTCCCTGCCTACATCCCTCTCAGTCTGGTGTTTATAGCAATATTCAGTATAATGTTTATAATAAATCACAGAAGTGGAAGAGCTTTAAGATGGCATTACTTATTACCAATGTTTGTTGAGAGTTTATTGCTTGGTTTTATCATAGGTGTATTCGCATCTTTCCTGATGCGTATTCTACCAATGTCGCTTGGAGTGCTTAATAATATCTCTGTATCGTTCGGAGCGGGTCTATATGAAGAATTGATATTCAGAGTGCTCATATTCACATCCATCACTTGGCTTTTGATAAAATCAGGGTTGAAGAAGATTTTTGGATATACTATTGCGATAACCCTTTCATCTTTTATATTTTCTTTAGCCCATCATATCGGACCTATGGGAGAACCACTCACCTTCTACGCCTTTGTCTATCGCTTCTTCTCTGGTTGCATCCTCTGCGGACTCTACATTTTAAGGGGCTTCGGTATAACAGCATGGGCACACTCTCTATATGACCTTATGGTCGTCTGTAATTTTTATAATATAATTGGCTGTGGTGGTTAGATATGGCTGTTAAGGACTACTACGAGATACTTGGTATAAGCGAGAGCGCATCTCAGGATGAGGTCAAAAAAGCATATCGCAAGTTAGCCAAAATGTATCACCCCGATAAAAACCCCGGTGATAAACAGGCAGAAGAACGCTTCAAAGAGATAGGAGAAGCATATAATGTCCTCTCAGACCCCGAAAAACGCAAACAATACGATATGATGCGCAAATACGGTGCTTACGCTGGAACTGGAGCAGGGGCAGGTCCATTCACTGGTGGTTTTGGAGCAGGTGAGCCATTCAAGTGGGAGACGCTCAAAGACGAAGACCTGTTCGGTTTCGGAGGGCTCGGTGACTTATTTGAGTCATTCTTCAGGGGATTTGGGGGCGGAACCCATGTAGAGACCGAACAAGAGACAAAACCCAGAAAGGGCGACGACATCCATATGAATATGGAGATACCTTTTGACCTGTCTATAAAGGGTGGAAAAGCAGTAGTGAAGGTCCCAAAGGATGTTGTGTGCAAAACATGTGGGGGGAGTGGTGCTGCCCCGGGATATGATGTAGTGGTCTGCCCTAGATGCAAGGGGACGGGAAGTGTATCATACAAATTAGGTGGCTATGCAATATCCCGCACCTGCCCCGAATGTCTCGGAAGGGGAACAAGACCAAAGAAGCCATGCCCTACCTGTGGTGGTCTATGCTACACAAGAGGGGTAAAAAAAGTGCGAGTAAGGATACCAAAGGGGGTCAAAGACAAGACACGAATAAAGATTAAGGGACAAGGCGATGAGGGTGTAAAAGGTGCTACACCCGGTGACCTCTATATTACAATAAGAGTTCAACCAGACCCTAAATATGTTAGAAAGGGAAACGATATTGTCATCAAGAAGGATATTGCATTGGACCAGGCAATCCTCGGCGATACCATTGAGGTTACCAATCCATACGGTAAAACCGTCCGCATTAAAATTCCACCTGGAACGCAACCGGGGAAGAAGTTCAGAGTAAAGAATATGGGAATTATAAATGAATTAGAGAAGAAGAAAGGAGACCTCATAGTTGAGATAAATGTTAGAATTCCTAAAAACCTGACGAAGGAGCAGAAAGAGTTCATTAAAACATTCTCCAAGAAGTAGAAGATAAAAAATAATTGCAAAATAGGTATTAGATGAAAGATAGAAAGACACGAATAGTTGTTACATTAGGTTTACTACCTGAGAGCACTAAAAAGAAGGAAAACTTCATCCACGACCTAATAAATGCAGGTGCGGATGTCTTTCGCCTGAACATGAGCCATATAAAGATTGGTGAGGAAGATGAACTTCTACAACTTGTAGATATCATCAGAAAAACATCTACCAAACTGTCAAAGCCAGTAGCCATAATGACAGACCTGCAGGGTCCGAAGATAAGATTGTGCGAGGTCCCTGAACACCTAACGACAGTCAATCGTGGTGATAGATTGAAGATTGGGGACGCCAGCAATAGTGATATACAGGTTAGGAACTGCTCAGGTTTCACTGAGGCGATAGGTAAAGCAATAGAGGACAGAAAGAGTGTGACTATCAATATAGGTGATGGTTCACTGGTTTTGAGGGCGGTTAACACGGTCGGTTCTTCCATTTTATTCAAAGCAGAAAATGATGGAAAGATAAGAACAGGTCAGGGAGTTACTGTCAGGGGTGTAAGATTACCCGCTGGTTCATATAAGATATCTAACTATCCACACGATATGTGGTCCGCAAAGGTTATGGCAGAGTATTCTGACCTCATTGCTCTCTCCTTCGTTAATTCAAATAAGGATATTGAAAACCTTCAGCACTTCATTTCAGATGAGGTGATGAAACCGGATGTTATCGCTGAGAGATATGGTGGTGTGAGAGAATACCCCATAGTGGCGAAGATAGAGACAGACGAAGGTGTATTAAATATTGAGAACATAGTTGATAGAGCGTTTGGAATAATGGTTGCCCGGGGTGATATGGGCGTCCAGTTAGGTCTTGAATATGTTCCCCTCGCACAGAAGGAGATTATCAGAAAGTGCAATATCTGGGGGAAACCAGTAATTGTTGCCACCCAGATGCTCGCCTCTATGGTGAACTCAGCCGAACCCACCAGAGCGGAGGTCAGCGATGTGGCAAATGCAATAATAGATGGCGCGGATGCTCTTATGCTATCCGATGAAACCGCCATCGGCAAATATCCAATTGAATCAGTAAAGACAATAGATACCATATGTAAAACTGTAGAGAAAAAGACCTACTATAAAATTAATAAGCCGGACTTTGAAAGAGGAACACATAACACCGTAGACAATCTATACAAAGATTTTGAGCATGCTATAGAAGAGAAGAAGAAGACAGCGAGCAAAAAGACCATACTGTCAATAGATGAAACCGCTCATTTTGTAAGTTATACATCGGTTCAAGCAACATATCTTCTGGACTGCGACGCCATATTAGCCATCTCAAAGAGTGGTGCCACTGCCCGTCGTTTAGCAAGGTTTAAACCTAAGGTTCCCGTCATAGTCGGAACATACACAGATAGAGTTAGAAACCTGTGCTCGCTCTCCCCAGGCATAACTCCACTTCTCTTAACCCAAAGGAGGGACATAGCAGACAGAATAAGATGTCTTGAGGAGGAATTCCCCGAACTGGAGAGAGAGGCATATAAGAAGAAAATCTTAAAGAAAGGTATGAGAGTGGTAAGAATAGCAGGGCTTGGAGGAGAGAAGTTTGGAGAGACCAATCTCCTACATATAGTTGAGATATAGTTAAAATGAAATATTAACTAAATAAATTATCTATTATATATTCATTTTCTAAAATATTATTTACATAAAATATATCTGGTTCATGTTTCTGCGGTCTTA
>Ga0164318_10004641_pt1 | contig 13232 bp, 7 predicted proteins | sample GuaBasSedimGuay9_FD_113734 | JGI IMG/M metagenome (GOLD analysis project Ga0164318, IMG submission 113734) | Subseafloor sediment microbial communities from Guaymas Basin, Gulf of California, Mexico - Guay9, Core 4571-4, 0-3 cm | ecosystem: Environmental > Aquatic > Marine > Hydrothermal vents >...
TAATTTAATTATTTAATAGTAGTAATTGCGATTGGTCTTTTTCTATATGAAAATGTATACCCTACAAAATAAGCGATTTTAGCACCATCATGCTCTTTTGATATTTCTTTGAGATTGTCAAACATATTTTCATGAAACTCATCATATAGATTGAGATTTTTAATAACACTAGCCCGCAAATCTTTCATATTCTGGTAATGATTCTTCATTTTCAGCAATATTATATATGAATTCTAGTAGTATATCGCAGGTCTAATGATTAAATAATTCTGATACTTTTCACTTTTTAAATAATTTATTTCTAAGAGAGTGATATAATTATAGGTTGAATGTAAATAACAAATAATAAAAAAGGGTGTCGATAAATTAGGGGAAATATAACGAGGAGTAGTAATAAAAATAAATAAAATGAGTGATAAATGAAGAGAAAAAAATTTGAGTAGTAAAGAGTTATTATAAAGAGAATAGAGAATCAAAATAATTTTAGAAATTCAATAAAAAAGGAATTGAATGATTTTAAGAAAGTTATGAATATAAATGTATAATACCCAATAAATGAGATAAGAAAATAAATTAAATTTATTTATATAAATGATTAAAAAATTGAAAATCGGAAAGGAAAGAGAATTAAAAATAAATTTCATTCTTAATATTGAGTAAAACTTTATAGAAAATAGAATATTATAGAATATTATTATTAATTTTCAATTTCTAAATTTCTATTTGAAAATATCCCTTTTTAATTTAATAAATTGAATATTTAAATATTTACAAACACTTTCATAATCATTATAATTTGATGATAAAATTTTATCGCTTGAACTTGAATCTGTAATTAAGAAAAAATCACCAATATCCCTACATAATTTATAAATGTTATTTTGGCATGGGGGTGTTCTATTTAAATTAGAATTCAAAATAATTAATGAACCAATCCAACTTGGTTTAATTATTGGAGAATCAAAATCTTCATACAAATTAATAATATCTTTAATTATATTTTTATGATCTTTAAACCAATGAACAATAATTTTTTTTTCTTTACACATAAATCTTGAGCAACCATATCCAATATTTTTAATTGGGGCATTTATATGATTGACATATCCACTTAGATCAAAATTAGCCCATTGACAATCGATCTTACTCTTTCTGATATTAAAAATTGGATCAATAAAAATTGCGTCGAAATTGGATATATATGTATATAAATGAAGTAAAATAGTTCTTAAAGGATTTCTGATTGATCTACCTGAAGAAATATCGGTAATGAGATTTTCTAAACTTTCAAGAATCATATTTTGAACAATATTTTTTATACGTTCTTTTCTTCTTGTTCTCTTGATGGGTAATAATCTATTTAAAATGTCTTTAAAATGTTGTATATAGTTTTTTAAATTCAAATTATTCTCATCATTAACATCTTCCAATTTTTTTAAAAAAATGTTGTAAGAAAAAACAAGAGCATCAAGCATTGTTCTGTATAATTCACCTTTAATAAAAGTTGTAATGCCTATTTCTTCTGTTCTATTTCTACAATCTTTTATTAAAGAATCGATAAAATCTCGTTCTTTTTTGGTACCCCAATATCTTATTATAACCACATCAGTATCAAATAATATCATTTTTTAATTTTCCAAATTTTTTCATGATTTTTAATATTTTTTATAAATATGTATTAAAATTATTAATGTATTAAAATTATTATTTAACCCTTCTTAGTAATTATCTAAGAGGCGTAATATACAATAAATTTTTGTTAAAATCTTTTATAATTTCAAGTAAATTTTTCTTAATAGCCTCATTTTTTTCATTTGTTTGAAAAATTGCATGCATATGTATTTTTTTAATGAGAGATAATGGAATTTCCCTATTTTTATTATACTTTAATAATAATTCAATATGACTCCAATATTGTTCTAAAGCTATATTTTTAGCCATATAGCTATAATCTGCATAATTTATAGATGCTTGTAAGATTTCGAAATATAATTTTTTATAATTTCTATTTTCTATAAAATTAGACATTTCATTAGTAATTTTTCTCATCCAATTTATTTTGCCTTTAGTTATAAATTCATTATCAGTTGGATAAATATATTTACATATCTGATTAATTTGTGTTTCACTTGAAAATGCAGAAAGAGCAGCAGAATCCGGCAATATAATAAATAAAGTTCTCAATAGTGAGATAAATTTATTGTTATCTACTTCTTGAAGAATTTTTTCTTTTATAAGAGATTTTGATGCTCCTTTTGGATTGAGAATATATAATAATCCAGTTAATTCTTTCCAATTTATATTTCTTAATAATAATTCTTTTAACTTTAAAAAATCTGTCCATTTATTAATTGATAAATTCTTACTTTTTGCTAATTGCTCATAAATATTTGAAAATGTCTCGTATAATTGTTTATTAACATTTTTATCAATAGAGCTTATCGTATATTCATTTAAATCATCCCTACTGAATTGTGTTTGCATTTTAATAAAACCAATAGAGGCCAATTCTTGAGTAATATCTTGTATCCATGCTGCGTACTGACCATAATAATGTGGTTTTAATGATTTTATCTCATCTGGATTAATTATTTTTCCAAAATCTAAAACTGTAAGGAGAAAATCAATAAATTTAGTTAATTGAATATCTAATATATATCCGTCTAATCCTAAAAAAATTGATAAAATAAAATCTCTTTTGGAGAAATTTTTGATATTTATATGATCGTTTAAACTAATCTTAATAATTAATCCCTCCTTAAGAATTTTTTCCAGATTTTCGGTGCAGAACCTTTCCAATTTTCAAGTTTTTCAATAAATAAATCATCGGATAAATTTTGAATTTCAATCCATTTTATTAAACAATGTTCCTTTATTTTTTTAGTTTGACTACTATCTGATAGTCCAAGAGTTTTTATACCCATTGAAATTTTATCTCCTTTCTTTTGTCTAATTCTAATTTCACTTCTTTTTTTTAATAATTCAGGTATTGTTAAATTAACTTTTTCTTTTATCTCATTACATGCCTTACAACTACAATTAAATGAATTAAATAGCTCATTATTTCTTAATAATTGGAACTCAGATACAAAAGTTCCATATTGCGGATGATAAATATGCCTAGTTCTTCTTCCATAGTTTAATATAAAGTTATGTTGAGCCCATCCATCCACTTTTACACAGCAATTCCTAAAAATTTCGGGAATAAGCCTGTTTATAAAAATACCTCCATATCTTAAATAAAATTTCAGATTTTTGAAATTAATAAAAGAATTAACAACTTCATTTAACTTATTAATATCATTCATTTTAGCATTAAATTCTGAGAAATCAATAAACCATATCCAGACTTTTTTAAATTTAGAATCAATTAAAGAGAGTAAATCATAAATTTTTTGATTTTTCCAAGAATTTATATTAGTAGATATTAAGGGAATGCATAACTTATTTTTAAATTTAGAAGGTGCATTTTCTAATATTTTAATATTACAATCAATACTATTTTTAAAGTTTTCTGTATCATTTTCTAATATTATCGGGATATAAGGTAGTGTAAATGCTTCGAGTTCGGTATGTATATGCTTTTTATTATTACCGATTAACAAATATCCTGTAATATCCCTATGGACTCTTCCTAAATTTTCTCTCATAAAAACATCTATATTATTTTGATAATTCAACCAATTTTCAATTATATCAAAATTTTCATTAAAAAGTATTGTTTCGATAATTCCTTCTAAACATGTATTTTTTCCTAATGCCTCAAAAAAGGTCTTAACTTTAGTTGATAGTTCTTTTTCTTCACTAATAGATTCATTATATTTCTCTTCGATTTTAGAAACAAATTCTTGATCAATCAATTTCCAAGAATCGCTATCTATTAATATTTTTTTCCCAAAACTATAAACTAGCTCTAAAATACTATCTTGATCTTCTCGAGCTATAAGATCTAAAGGTAAGATAAACCCTTTAATATTATTTTCAATTAAATTCTTATTCAATACTAATACTTTTAGGTTTATTTTATTATTAATCTCTATCCAATTTTCCATCAAATATATTGCTTCCTTACTATATTATTTCTACTAAAAAAAATCACCTTACTATTTATAAGAATATAGGTTTAATCACTTTTATATTTTTTAGAAATAAATTTTGTCTTTTTATTAGCTAATTAATTTCATAAATCATTAACTGTATAATAGTAAATTATAATTTATAATATTATTTAATTAAAGTTCGATGCATCGACCAAATGAGATGATATAACGAAAATGATTTGATAGAAAAGAAGATCTATACAAGAAGATAAATGAAATAAAGCAAAATTTAATTGAAAAAACTTTAAAAATAAGTGAAAAATGTAATATATGGATATTTTACCGATATTTCATGATGAATGAAATAACCAAACTTTTAATAATATGGGGCTAACATTATATATCGAAAATCAAGCGAAATTAGAATTATACAAATAATAATAAAAAATATCAGACGTCTGAATTATATAAAAAAAATAAAAGAAGATGAATTTAAAATAGCAAAATAAAACTTGTTTATAATAAAGAATAAAGAAATTTTAAGGTCAAATTTATATTCAATTATAGCGAATTTTTTAAATTTTAAATACATTTTTCAAATTTTTTTTAGCCTTTGATCAAATTACAAATTTGGAGTAGAGTAAAAAAAACTGAAAATTATAAATTACCGATATTGAAGATAAATAGATTTTAAGGGATTAAATGACGAATTCAAATTTTTTTCAAAGTTTCCTATTAAAATTGAAAAAATATGATGAAAATAAACTAAAATCGTAGAATTTTTTAATTAAATCTTAAAATGAAATTGGAATTTTTTGGTATTTTTTAGGAAACAAATATTCGGATTGCTTGTTATATTAGATAACATAACTATATTTTTTCAATATTTTTAAGGTTATTTATGTAAATAATTTAATTTATAATATAGATATTAATACCAATGGGAGATTAAAAAAATATTATTAGAAATAATTTGTAGGTCTTTATTTCATATAAACTCATTTTTTATTATTTAATAATAATATAACGAATTATTTTTAGTATTTTTGTTTTTAATATAACCAAAATAAATTAAAGTAAAAAATTAAACTTATAATAAAAAGGAATTAAATTACAAATAAAAAGGAATTGAGATAAAAAATTTAATAATAAAAACTATACATTATTAACAAATAAATTTTTAAATTGCTCAATGAGATTTTTAAAAAATATGGTATCTTTCTTTAAGGTGTTTATTAATGCATGATGCCAATGAGATTAAAAATGATTACTATTACCAGTTAACAAAAGATGAAGTTTATAAAAAACTTAATACTTCTGAAAAAGGACTTAATTCAGACGATGTAGAATTAAGACTGGAAAAATATGGGCTAAATGTCCTCGCAGAAAAAAAGAGACGATCAATTTTTAAGATGTTTTTGGGCCAATTTAAAGACATTTTAACGATCCTTTTAATTGTAGCCACTGTGATTTCATTATTTTTATATATAATGTCCGGGTTTACGGATTATGAAAGTCTTATTGACGCGATGGTCATCCTCGGAATTTTGATTGCAAATGGGCTAATAGGTGTCAGACAAGAATATAAGTCCGAAAAAGCACTAGATGCTTTAAAAAAACTATCTGCACCCGAAGCAACTGTAGTTAGAGACGGGAAAATGGTGAGAATAACTTCTAAAGAAGTAGTCCCTGGTGATTATATGATCCTACAGACCGGAGATAAAGTAGTTGCAGATGTAAGACTTATCAAAGCTATGAACCTAAAAATTGACGAGTCTATGTTAACAGGTGAATCAGTTTCGGTCACAAAAACAGACATACCAATTAAAGAACCAAATTTACCATTAGCAGACCAAAAGAACATAGCATTTTCCGGCACCATTGTGACATACGGGATGGGCGAAGGAATAGTTTTTGGTACGGGGATGAACACAGAGATGGGCAAAATTGCTGAAATGATCCAGACGGCTGAAGAAAAAACCACCCCGCTCCAGAAAAAATTGGCACAATTTGGAAGGTGGCTAACGATATTAATTGTAGTAATATGTATAATAGTTTTTTCAGTGGGGATTTTCAGGACATTTATTAATAAATATCCAGCCACATTAACTTTTGGTGATATTGAACAATTATTTTTAGCTGCAGTAGGACTTGCGGTAGCTGCAGTACCAGAAGGACTAGCAACTGTTGTAATAGTTACGCTCAGCCTTGGAGTCTCCCGAATGGTCAGTAAAAATGCACTTGTAAGGAAGTTATCTGCCGTAGAAACTTTGGGGTGCGCTACAGTTATTTGCTCGGATAAGACCGGTACAATTACCCAAAACGAAATGACGATTAGAAACATATACTTAAACAATAAATTATATTCAGTTAAGGGAATTGGATATACACCAGTAGGAGAGTTCGAAATTAATGGAAACGTAATTGACCTCAAAGAAGACCCACATTTGAAAATGTTATGTAAAATAGGTATATTATGTAATGATGCAGAACTAATATATAATGAAGATGAGAAAATTTGGGAAATATTTGGGGACCCAACAGAAGCTTCATTGTTAGTATTAGCCGGTAAGATCAATATGTGGAAAAAGGATATTTTAACAGAATATCCAAGAATTAATGTGATCCCATTTGACTCCTCAAGAAAAATGATGTCTACGATCCATAAATATGCTGATAACAAGTTTTATGCATTTGTCAAGGGCGCTCCAGAAAATATTATCAAGCGGTGCACGAGGATCCTTGAAAATAATACGGTCAGCCCATTAACAGACGAAAAAAGAGATGAAATCTTAAAAATTAACGAAGATTTGACCAGAAAAGCCCTTAGAAATCTAGCCCTTGCCTATAGAGAAATTGACCCGAATAAATACAATGTGGATGAAGTGGACTCCGAACATATAGAAAAAGACCTGATATTTGTTGGTCTGGTGGGGATGATCGACCCCCCAAGAAAGGAATCGAAACTTGCATTAGAAGAGTGTCGGTCAGCCGGTATGAAGGCGGTCATAATTACTGGAGACCACAAGTTGACCGCAAAAGCTATTGCTAACGAATTGGGGATGATAGAAGAGGGCGATATAGCCTTGACTGGTAGTGAAATTGACCAGATGAGCGACGAACAGTTTAATGACATAGTCGAACGGGTAAAAGTTTTTGCCAGGGTTTCTCCGGAACACAAGGTGAAGGTGTGTGTCGCGCTTCAAAATAAAGGGAACATAGTTGCAATGACGGGAGATGGTGTGAATGATTCGCCGGCGATAAAAGCTGCAGATATTGGAGTAGCGATGGGCATATCAGGGACGGAGGTCACTAAAGAAGCGGCGGATATGACTTTAATGGACGATAATTTTGCCACGATCATTAATGCAGTCAGGGAGGGGAGAGGGATATATGATAATATCCGTAAATTTATATTTTACCTGTTGTCAAGTAATATCGGAGAGATATTGACGTTGTTTATAGCCATTTTAATTGGTTTTGAAGGGTATATCCATGGAGAATATACGCTCGCACTTCCGCTTGTCCCAGTCCAGATACTCTGGATTAACTTAGTAACTGATGGCCTCCCGGCGACTGCGTTAAGTGTTGAACCAAAAGACCCAGACATAATGCAGCGCCCACCAAGAGACCCAAAAGAGCAAATAATCAACAGGAGGTTAGCTGTCCACATGGCAATTATAGGAATAATAATGTGTGTTGGTACTCTTTCTGTTTTCTATTTTGGGCTCCTGAATTTTAATGGGTATCCGTTAGACACATATGTTACTTACGCCAGAACCATGTCATTTAACACCTTGATGATGTTTCAGATGTTTAATGTAATGAGCTGCCGTTCGTTAAAGCTGCCAGTATTCAAGTTAAAGTCGCATAATAAGGCATTATACGTGGCAATTTTATCCTCAATACTCCTACAATTATTTGTTGTTTATGTGCCATTTGCTCAGCCGGTTTTTTATTGTATGGCACTAAATGGCGTGGACTGGCTTATTATTGTTTCTGTTTCGTCCACAGTTTTTGTCTTTAATGAAATATACAAATATTTCATGAGTAGAAATAATAAATAATATTTAATTATCTTTTATTTTTTATTTTATTTTTTCATTTACTTATTTTAACGGCTTTACTGTCGTATATAGGGCCGATTATATTGAAAAACAGGTTGATGTGTCCTTCTTGGACAGATATTATGCCGCTAACAGCTTTATCGTCTTCTTCGCCTGGTGCGATTAAGACTTCTTGTTTGTCTCTAAACGCGCCGTAGAAATTTTCTTTGATGTTAAATATGAGGATATTGTCTTTATCGAGTAATTTTATGACTTTTTCGGATTTTATTAAGGTATCGGAGAGGTTGGTATATAACCTAACGTCAATTGCGGGTTTAATTTTATTTAATTCATCAAAAGGGATGTTATTTGGGTCGGGGATCAATAAGATTATGGAAGATGTTGTTCTAGAGATCATGTCCTTGATATGTTCAATAACGGCGCTGAGTGTCTTCAATTCCCAGGTGCCACTTTCTCTTAGCTTTTGTTTGTTTTGTAGTTCTTGCCAGACATAACGTAGCAACAGCTCGGAGTCGGATGTTTCTTTTTGGAGTTCGTTGATTTGGTCGATAAAAATTTTGGAAGTTTTGGACACCTGGTCAGATATCACTTTAAGAAATTCAGAGGTAATGGTCGTGAAAATACCTTGGGACATGTCTTTTTTGTTTTGAAGTTCATTTTTTTGGTCTTCAATAAATTTTGAGATCTTTTTTTGGATATCAATTAATAAATTATTGATATTTTGCTTTTGGTCGTTGATCCTTATTTCAATGTTTTCCTTAGAATTATTTAGGAGGAGTTGATTTTGGTCGGCATGGTTTTTTATCGACTCATCGATGGCTTCTATTAAATTAGAGTTCAAGTTTTGGTATTCTTCCGTAATCCACTGAACGGAATTTTTGACGGACTCGCTAAACAATTTTTGGATTTTTTCGATATTCTGGGCGTTTTTAGTCAATATATTTTCCATTTTAGACTGAGGGTCTTTAATACCTTCCTTTAACTTACTAGAAGAAGATTCAATGGAAGATTCAAAAGTATCTCGGACATCTTTCATTAATTTAATTCCAGACACGACATTCTCATTATAAAGGGAGATCGACTGGTTTTGGAGGGTTCGTATAAATTCCTTGATGTTGTTTCTGAGGGTATTAAATGAGTCTGTGAATAACGAAGAGAGTTCTGTTGCACCTGTTTTTAAATTGGAGATATATTCAGAAAAATTGGCATTGGAAGTGTCTTTTAGCGACAAGAAAGAAGTGGCAGATTTGTTCTTTAACTCCACGAGAGTTCCAGTTAAATTTTTATTGATATTCATGAGGACGTTGTTGAATAATTTACCATGAGTATTGATCCTTTTTTTGATGGTGCTTTCCATTTTATCGATCGTGCTAATAAATTCGGATTTAATTTTGCTTAATTTTTGGGTGAAATCGGTTAATTTGTCTTGAAAATCTTTTATAGTATTATCAGAATATGTATTTCCGATTATTTCAACTTCGTTAATTAAGGACTCATTTTTTTGGTTAAAAGAGATGTTGTATGATTTGATTAACTCTTCAATTTTTTGAGAATATGTTTCGTTTAAATTTCTATTTTCATCAGATATTGAAATAATTGTACTTGTTATATTCGATATCATTTCGCTGACATTTGACTTTATAAATTCCAGGCTTTTATTTAGGGTCTTATCAAAGTCAGTAAGTAGAGTGGACAACAGTTCTTCTGAATTTGTAATTTCTCTTGTTAATTCTACAGATATTGCAGACTTAATATTTTCAAGCAGTAAATTATAGTTAGACGTCTGTTCGGTAATATTTTTGTTCAAGTTGTCCTCAATTATTGTCGCAATTTGGGATATGATATTGAATTGGTTTTGAAATTCTTCTTGAAGTTTAGTCTCGAACCTTTTGGTAGTGTCAATAATGGTTTGAATTCTTTTTTCATATAATTTTTTAAAGTTTTCTTCTAAATTAGAGAGTTTTTCCCGGGAGGTGGAAGCCTGTAAGTCGATCTCCTTAAAAATTCTTTTGACCAGGTTTTCTATGCCGTCCTTAAATAGTGAGATTTGGTCATTGAGCATGTTTTGGCTATCTTGGAGGAAGGAAATAGATTCAGAGTTAAATGACCTGGTATCCTCCAAAATATGTTTTATTTCTCCATTGATGACTTCAGAAAATCTAGTTTGTGTTGGAACAATATTGGTATTTACCAATTCTATTTGTGATTTAATTACATCCTTAAGTTCATCATTTAATTTTATGAGTTTCTCTTGGAATTGTTTTTGAGTTTCTTCTGTTCTGCTTAAAATTTCATTTTTTAGCTTGTTTAAACCGGCACGAGCATTTGTCAGTTTAGTTTTCATGACTTCAGAAAATTCATTTAGGAAATTTTTTGCGGAGGACTCATACAATTCTACGTTATCTTTAAGGTTATCATTAAGATTTAACTCGAATTCTTTTGAAATATTGGAAAATTTTTCGAGGTGTTGTCCTAACCCATCGATGATACTTTTATTTAATTCATCAGATAAATTAATAATTGAAGTGTTGATAAAAGTAATATTTTTCTTGAAATCCTTTTTGATGGTTTCAATATTCTTATTTAATGAATTAAAATATTCGCCAAATAATTCATTAACGCCTTGTTCTATTGTGTCCGAAAACTCTATAAATTTATTTTTTCCACCAGATAAAGATTCAACCACGTCCTTATCAAAGTTTGAAATCATGTCATTAATTACCTTTAAAAGACCACCGATTAGCTCAATTTCTTTTGTGTGCAAATTATCGATTTCGGTCTCAATAGTATTATGGATAGTTTCCATTACCTCGAGAAAATTATCATTTAAGGAAGAAGTTAACTCAAGGTTTTGGTTTAGTGCGCGTTCGATATGATTTTTTAATAGATTTTGTGTCTCATAAAAAATTTTATCGGCAGGTTCATTAAATTCTTTAACGAAATTTCGTTCCAATTTCTCGAGTTCGATGGAAGAATCTCGAAACGTATTTAAAAAATTGATAATCTTTTGAGTAAAAGTCTGACGGAGGTTAATTACGTCATTGGAGAAATTATTTAGGACGTCAATAAAAATTGTGGTCGCACTCTCAATAGCCTTTTGTGTGTCATTTTTACTCATCTGAATAAATTCATCGATATGCATGTTTAAATCATTTTCACCTTTTCTTGAAATATCCCGAACTTCGTTAGTTAAATTTGAGATCTTGTTAACAATTTCGCTCTTAATATCGGATAATATTTTATCAAATTCTTGTATATATTTTTCTGCAAATGATTGGAGTTCTTTATTGATTACATTTAAATGTTTGGATATTTCAGCTTTTGTAATTTTAAAATTATCTTGAATATTTTTGTTAAGGAGTTCAGATTTACTTGTAATAGACTGAATGTAAGAGTCGAATTCACTTTTTACTGTATCAATCTTATTATTTGCGATATCCCCAATTTTCTGTTCTGTTTCTACCGCAATACTATTAATTTTATTTATAATTTTACTGATATTTTGTTCTAATTTATTTAATTTTTCTAAATACCCTTTATATGGAGGGAGTGCCTGGTAATTTTTAATTAACCCTGGGAGTTCGACAATTAAATTTTTCTTTTTCAACTTTTCGATACACAAAGTGAGGCTCAAATATTCGAGTTTAGAGTAAGAACTTATCTCGCCCATAGTCAATGGGCCATAATTTAAAATAGTTAGGTAAGTAATGACATCAAATTCATCTAGATTTAAAATGTCCATTAATACTTTGTTAATATGGGGTTTCTCCATCAATATCCACCTCTTTTAATGAATAATATTAAATTAATTATTTAAAATTGTCATAAACTATCTTGAAAATTTCTTTTATTGTTTTTACATTCAATTTTTCACTTTCCCAATTTATATTTTTTGGAGTTTTTAAGTTAATTTTTAATTTAAAGTCATCAAAAGTCGAATAAAAATTGACATATTCAACATATTTTTTCATTTCTTGCTTGAACTTTAATATTTTATCATCAGCAATTTCTAATTTTTTTGGAAAAGTGAAGATCAATTTCCATAGACCAAGCAATTCTTGTTCAATTTCAAATTTCAGTTTATATTTTTGAGCCAATAAATTTAAGACCATTTTTAATTCTTCTTCGGTTTCGACAAAACTGTTATGCCAATTGATTATTGCTATTTGTTTATCGAAATCCAGGAAGTAAAAAGTGCCATTTAACAGGAAAATGACCTTACCAAGACCATTTCTCTCGTCTCTTACAATAAAAAAGTCATTTTTGCTTAGTTCAGACAGTTTGACAATTAATTTAGAATATAAACTGTCAGAATTTCTAAATTTGATTTTTTTCTCATTAATAACGACATTTATGAAATCATTTAAAAAAATTTTAACATCAACAGGTTCTATTAAATTTACTTTTCCATTCATGAACCTAATTACTGCTTGTAATTGTTGATTATAACAAAATTGAGGCAGGTCTTGGTATTGAACGCCGAGTTCAATTTGTATTTTAAGCAGCTTGCGGTCGCCACAGTGAGGCTGGAGTGCACAATCTATAGGAGTTGCATTGCAAATTTCGCATTTCTTCTTAATTAAGGATAAAATTTCGTTTTTTAACAGTGATTCTTTATACAACCCGGCTTTTACTAATTCGTCTAATTGATTTTGTAGACTCATTATTAGGTACCTCTGTTGAAATGTAAATTAGAAGTAAATTTTTAGAGAACTCTAATACAATTAAATTTTATTGACTAAAATTAAAAAATCTAACGAAAATCAATAAAATAAAATTATTAAAAAATGAAAAAATTATGATAAAAGTATCTTGTCTAATCTTTCATTTCTAAGTTTAAAATTTAATAGAGGTGATAAAGTAGGGTCAGACCGTATCATATCTTCAATTATTTTTAGAGGTATGTCTAGTCTTATTTTCTTAGTCCTGCCATGTCTACCTAGACTTACGACTTTTGCATTAATTATGCCCAACATATCTAGTTCATTAATCAGGTCGCCAACTCTTCTCTGGGTAAGTGGTTCGACTAGCCCCAACATTCTACAAACTTCCATATAGGTGGAATATACATCGCCAGTAATGTTTTCTTTTAAATTTTGTTTCTCAAGTAGATATATACTCCATA
>Ga0164318_10004643_pt1 | contig 13231 bp, 15 predicted proteins | sample GuaBasSedimGuay9_FD_113734 | JGI IMG/M metagenome (GOLD analysis project Ga0164318, IMG submission 113734) | Subseafloor sediment microbial communities from Guaymas Basin, Gulf of California, Mexico - Guay9, Core 4571-4, 0-3 cm | ecosystem: Environmental > Aquatic > Marine > Hydrothermal vents...
CTCATATACACCCCACAGAAACAGAAAAGCCGCAATCTGTTGAGATTACAGCTAATTCTTTTTAATGGTGCCGAAGGCCGGACTTGAACCGGCACGGGAGTTACCCACTACCCCCTCAAGATAGCGTGTCTACCAAATTCCACCACTTCGGCACGTCATAGGAAAATAAAGCTATTAAAAGCTTAGAGACCTTTGCAAAACGCCCTTTTTTACCCAATCCCGGCGTCAGACTCAAATTTTAATCCTCAAAATACTCAATGTATTCCTGTGGTTAAAATATTCGCCATCCTTGGCCTTGAACAAAAATGAACATTTTTCAAAGGTCTCATTTATTGTGCCTGAGCAGGTTTTGCAGGCTGTGAGTTTTCCGGCTCTGAATGAGAACTTTTTTCAGGCTCCGCTGGTGCAGCCTTCTGCTCTATGGGTGCTTTTTTCTCCGTCATAATTGAATTTTTAATACCATGACCGGACAGATAAGCTAATCCCAGAGAAGTTATCATAAAGACGATAGCCGCCACGGTTGTCATTTTGCCCAAAAAGGTTGAGCCGCCTGTACTGCCAAAAAGGGTATTACTTGAGCCTCCTCCAAAAGCAGCGCCCATGTCAGCACCTTTTCCGGTTTGCAGGAGGACTATCATAATAAGGGCTATGCAGACGATCGCATGTATTATTATCAGAAATGTTGTCATAATTATTCTTTAAAATGAACGATTTTGCTGAATGTTTCAGGATCAAGGCTTGCTCCGCCTACAAGTGCTCCATCGATATCAGGCATTGCCATGAGTTCCTTGATATTGTTTGGTTTAACGCTGCCTCCATATAGTATTCTAATAGATTTAGCAAGCATATTCCCGAAACTTTCTTCAAGCACAGAACGTAAAAACTGATGAACTTCCTGAGCCTGCTCGGAAGTCGCCGTTTTACCGGTTCCAATAGCCCAGACAGGTTCATATGCTATAACCAGATTTTTCAGGTTATCCGAAGAAAAGCCTTCTAACCCTTTTTTTACCTGTTTGTCAAGTATGGAAAATGTATTTTTTGATTCCCGTTCTTTTTCAGATTCTCCAACACACATTACAGGTATCAGATTATTATCAAAGGCAGCCTTTATTCTCTTGTTGACGGTTTCGTCGGTTTCGTTGAAATATTGGCGACGTTCAGAATGACCGATAATGACATATTTGCATCCGGAGGATACAAGCATTGCAGGTGATATTTCGCTTGTGTAGGCTCCCTGGGCTTCCCAAAATAGATTTTGTGCGCCCAGGGAAATACAGCTCCCCCTGATGACATCATATACCTGTGCCAGCGCTGTAAACGGCGGCGCGATCATCACATCTATATCCGTGGTCTTGTCCAAGAGTTTTACAAGTAGTACGGCAGTTTCAACAGCCTCGGGACAGGTTTTAAACATTTTCCAGTTCCCGGCAATAAGTGGTCTGCGATTTGTCATCAATTAATCCCCTTTGAGATTGAAAATTGAAGATTGACTATTTAAGGGTCGAACGCTGTTATTAATTTTCAATCGAAAATCTTCAATTTGTTCCTATAGTTGTGCAGCGATCATGGCTGCAAGATCGACCATCCTGTTTGAGTACCCGGATTCATTATCGTACCAGGATAGCACTTTGACCATATTTTCAACGGTGTAGGTGGTTAGTCCATCGACAATAGAGGATAATGTTGATCCATTATAATCGGAGGATACAAGTGGAATATCGCTATATCCAAGTATGCCGATAAGTGATGTTTCTGAAGCCTCTTTAAGGGCGGCATTTACATCAGAGGCCGTAATACCTGACTTTTCCAAAGTTGCAACAAAATCGACAATCGATACATTTGGTGTGGGGACGCGAATGGCAAGACCGTTTAACTTGCCGGATAGTTCCGGCAGCACCAGAGCAACGGCCTTGGCTGCGCCTGTGGTTGTTGGAATCATTGACAGCGCGGCCGCTCTGGCCCTTCGCAGATCCTTGTGAGGAAAATCGAGGAGGCGCTGATCTCCTGTGTACGAATGTATAGTTGTCATCAGGCCGCTCCTGATTCCGAAATTTTCAAGGAGCACCTTGGCTATTGGAGCAAGACAATTGGTGGTACAGGATGCATTTGATATGATGTGGTGCCTTCTGGGGTCATATTGGTTTGAGTTGACCCCCATGACGACGGTAATATCCGGTTCTTGAGCGGGCGCGGATATTATGACTTTTCGTGCACCGGCGGAAAGATGTTTTGATGCGCTTTCATGGTCTCTGAAAAGACCGGTACATTCTGCAACAATGTCCACGCCCAAATCTTTCCATCCAAGGTTGGCAGGATCTTTAATAGAGGTAACGGCAATGGATTTCCCACCCACTTCTATGGATCTGTTTTTGCCGGTTACTTCCAAATCAAGCTTGCCGTGCACGGAATCATATTTAAGAAGATGAGCCATTGTAGCTGAATCCATGAGATCATTGATTGCGGTGACTTCCAGTTCAGTATGATCGATCAAAGCCCTGAGGACAAGACGTCCTATTCTTCCAAAACCGTTAATGCCAACTTTTATGCTCATAATACCCCCTTTATTTTTACATTCAAAACCAGGTTCTCCCTCCGGGCCATAGGCTTTAGGGCCGGAGGCTAGGCCAGGTCATAGATAGATGGTTCTGCCCGTATAAATTAACCGTAGTAATGGAGTGTTGATTAAAAAAAAGCGTTTTAAACTTTCAGATTTTCTCCAGGCATCTGTTCTCTGAGAGCGATGACACAAGGGATTTCTTCCATTACTCCACCACTCCGCAAATCGTTAAACGCCGACAAATAAAATCCCCTCTGGGGATAATAAAAACCGGACCCTCCCGCCGGGGCAGAGCCCCTCTGGTGCGGCGCCTGGACCCGGATCTTTCCTTTTAAACTATTCCCGTTTATTCCCTTTTAAAATCCTACTTGCCAGCGAAATACTCTTCTTCCCAAAAGCTTCAAGATGTTGAGCGAGTTCGCTGAGTTCCATATCTGCTTGAATATCCACAGCTTTAATCAAAATAGGAAGATTAACGCCGGATATGACTTCCACTCGTCCTTCTTCAAGAAATGAATAACTTAAATTTGAAGGTGTTCCACCGAACATATCTGTAAGAATAAGCACTCCTTTTTTCTTATCAACCTTTTTGATCCCTTCGGCAATTTTCTTGCGCAGTTTGTCAACGTTTTCTTTCAAATCTATGGAAACCGATACCATGGTATCGGGTCGATTACCTAAAATAAATTCAGCAGCGTCAATAAGTGCATCTCCCAGCTGACTGTGTGTTACAATGACGATACCTATCATAATGCTCCTTTAAACCTTTGCAAAATGCCTCCTTTTGCCCAATTTCTGCGCATGCCCCTCCGGGCCGGAGGCTTGATTTTGAACAAAAATCCTTATTTATAGATGGACACTAACTATAATATACGGATTTAACACCGATGGAATAAACAGAAAAATAAATTCCATTGGGCAGGGTGGGCAGGCAAAATTGAACATTTTTCAAAGGCCTTTCCTTCTAAAGATCAATGTCACGATGTGTGATTATAATCTGCCTTCCGGGTTTATTTATATGTTCGAATAAAGCTTCGGCAATGGTTACCGAGCGATGCCGGCCTCCGGTACAACCGACGGCAATGGTTAAATAAGCTTTACCTTCCTTTTTATACAATGGGATTAAATAGTCAAGCAGGTTCAGATATTTTTTTAAGAACCTGCGGGCTTCATCGTTGTTTAAGACATAGTTTTTAATCTTACGGTTTTTTCCGTCAAAATCTTTGAGCTCAGGCACAAAATGCGGATTCGCAAGAAACCGAACATCCATAATCAGGCTGGCATCGTGAGGGGTGCCGTATTTAAAACCGAACGACAGGATGTTTATTCTCATGGGCGTAAAATTTTTACTTTGTTGCGCGATATCATTGATTACAGATTTCAGGTCGTGGACATTGTAATGAGAAGTATCAATAATTTTGTCGGCGGTAATTTTAAGCTCTTTTAACTGCTCCTGTTCAATACGTATTCCTTCCAGAAGACTTTTGTCCTGAGACAGGGGATGATGTCTCCGTGTCTGACTATAACGATTAAGCAGGATTTCTTCGTTGGCCTCTAGAAAAAGGATTTTGAATTTATATCCTTTTTTCTTTAGAGAATCAAAAACTGATGAGTAGCTGGACAGAAAGTTTTTTTCGCGCAGATCCATCACAAATGCCAGCCCCGTAATCTCAGCATTGCTTTCAATTGGCAATTCCAGGAACTTGGGAAGAAGCGCTACCGGCATGTTATCGACACAATAGAAACCGGCGTCTTCAAATGCTGATATTGCGATACTCTTGCCGGAACCCGAAAGCCCTGTAATAATAATTATTTTCAACTTTTTCACTTTTAATCAACGTCCGGGTTTACAATTCTTCTTCTTCCTCCTCTTTAATGATGGAATAAATTTCATTACTGTTAGTAGCATTTAAGAGCTTTTGTTTGAAGAGATCATTTTTTAAAATCCTGGAAATTCGAGAGAGCATTTTTAAATGAAGACCTGTGGTATTTTCGGGCGTTATAAGAAGGAAAAAGATATGGGTTGGAAGCCCATCCATGGATTCAAAGTCGACTCCCTTGCGACTCAGGCCGAAACCGAGTATTAGTGATTCAAGATTTTTTACCTTGCCATGGGGAATTGCGATGCCTTCACCGATGCCGGTGCTGCCCAGTTGTTCCCGTTCCATCAGCACTCTTACAAGAAGCTCATGATTTATGTCGGCAATATGAGCTACAGGTGTTACGAGTTCTTCAAGAACACCTCTTTTGTCACGTGATTTCAAGTCAGCAAGAATCGCTTCTTTTGATAAAATATCAAAAATTTTCATTTCATATTCACTATAAATCAGGTGTTTGGCTGGATTAAGCCGTAATCGCCGTCCTTGCGCCGATAAAGGACATTTACCCGATCAGTCCTGGCATTAGTAAACACCAGAAAATTGTTAGTTACAAGGTCCATCTGCATAATCGCTTCTTCCACATCCATTGGTTTGTATTCGATATCCATAACTCTGATATTTATTGTAGCTTCTTCATCCGAATGTAATGTGTCTTCAGTAATAATATCTTTTGCTCTGGATTTGGATCCACCCCGGTGTTTTCTGACTTTTTGTTTATTTTTTTTTATCTGTGTTTCTATCTTGTCAAGGACCATGTCAATGGCAGAATACATGTCGTCTGTTACTTCTTTACCGTATATGTTCAGCCTGTCGCCGGTGATATTGATTTCAGCCATATGGCGGAACTTTTCAACCGAAAGTACAACGTTTGCTTCTGCCGGGTTATATAGATATTTATCAAAACGATCGAGTTTGTCTCCAACGTACGATTTTAAATTTTCAGAAGGATCGAGATTCTTAAAAGTTACAGATGTCTGCATACTTAAAACCTCCTTAGAATTGTTTGCGTTTATTAGATGGAAGTATTCCCATTATCTCACGATACTTTGCTACGGTTCTGCGAGCGATACTGATATTATTCTCCTTTAAAAGCTCTGATATTTTATCATCACTATATGGTTTTTTTTTATCTTCACTTTCAATGATTTGTCTTATCTTATCCTGTACACTGGCAGAGGCCATGGCTTCACCATGGAAACGTTGAATAGAACTGTTGAAAAAATATTTCAACTCAAAAATACCCCGCGGTGTATGGGCATATTTATTAGTTGTAACCCTGCTGATGGTCGATTCGTGCATCCCGATATCTTCTGCTACATCTCTTAATACCATGGGTTTCAAATATGAGATCCCCTTTTCAAAAAAAGCCAGCTGGAATTTCAATATACTTTCCATTACTCTGTAGATGGTTTTTTGACGTTGATGAATGCTTCTGATCAACCATGTAGCGGAACGCATCTTTTCCTGTACGTAATTTTTTGCTTCGTTTGAAAACTTTTTACTGTTCCTGATCGCATTTCTATAAAAATTGTTGATATGCAGTTTCGGCATCCCATCGTCGTTTACCCAGATGATGAACTCATCTTCAACTTTGTATACAAAAACATCGGGATTAATATACTGGGGTTGTTCATCTGTGAATTGCCGTCCTGGCCTTGGCTCTAAGTTTTTGATAACATTAATGGCGGCAATAACATCTTCAATATTTGCTTTTAGAGACTTGGCTATGGCCTTGTAATTTTTATTTTCAAGATGATTGAGATGTTGTTTGATGATCTGGGTTACTATAGTATTGTCAAGATCAAAATGTTTTGCCTGTATAAGCAGACACTCGCTGAGGTTCCTCGCGCATATACCTATTGGATCAAACGTTTGCATTAACGATAGAATCTCTTCAACCTTTTTAGCATTAACCCCGCTCATCTGAACAATGTCTTCAACAGATGCATCAAGATAACCATCTTTCTTAAGGTTGCCCGCAATAATGCTTCCGATCTTTTCTTCCTCTTCGGTGGGTGATGTCATAAGCAGCTGCCAAAGAAGATGTTCGCGCAAAGATTTATCGCGTGCTACAAACAGTTCAAAATTCGGTGACTCCTTTTTTTCGGTTTCAAAATGTACTCTGCCCGATGAACTGTATTCATCAATATAATTGCTCCAGTCTATATCATCTCGGATCTTTTCTTCTATTCTGACCTCTTTTGTATCAGGCAGGTCAACAGCCTTGCTTTCAGTCTGTTCATCAAGATATTCATCAACATCAGCTTCGTGGATTTCTTCTTCCAGCGTCGGATTTTCTTCGAGTTCCTGGTTGATGGCGCTTAAAAGCTCAAGCCGGGTTAACTGCAAAAGCTTGATAGCCATTTGCAGCTGTGGGGTCATGATAAGTTGCTGAGTTAGTTTTAGCTGTTGTCGTAGTTCAAGCGCCATATTATAATTTAAACTCGTCTCCTAAATATATCCGGCGGGCGATTTTACTTGAAGCTATCATTTGCGGTGAGCCGGATTCGATTATCTTACCGTCATTTAATATATATGCTTTATCACAGACTTCAAGGGTTTCTCTTACATTATGATCTGATATAAGAATGCCTATTCCTCTTTTTTTTAGATGTCCTATGATCTTTTTTATATCGATTACAGCCAAAGGATCTATGCCTGCAAAGGGCTCATCAAGAAGAATAAAAGACGGATTCGTGGCAAGTGAACGTGTTATTTCAAGACGTCGCCTTTCCCCGCCTGAAAGCAGGTTTGCCTTTTGGTTTGCAAGGTGTTTTATTCCGAGTTCGTCAAGAAGCATGTCTGTCCGCTCTTTCTGCTCCGATTTAGGAATGGGCAGGATTTCAAGAATTGCCATGATATTTTGCTTTACGGTCAGCTTTCTAAATATAGAAGTTTCCTGTGGAAGATAGCCGATACCCCTGCGTGCCCTCAGATACATTGGATAGCTTGTGATATCTTCATCATCAAGAAGGACTTGACCCTTATCCGGCTTGATTATTCCAATTGTCATATAGAAAGTGGTGGTTTTGCCTGCGCCGTTTGGACCGAGAAGACCGACAACATTGCTATTGTCGATAGTTACGTTCACGGAATTTACAACCGCTCTTCCATTATACGTCTTGAACAACTTTTTTAGAGACAATGTCGCCAATTATTTCAAATCCTTTTCATCTGAATAAAATACAGCTTCAACACGTTTTTCATCGCTGCTTTCAACATTAATACGTCCGGTAGTTTTATAAAGCGTTATTTTTTCACCGGAAATAGAATTGTTTCCGTTGACAATTTTTGAATTGTCACCCGACAAGACAAGAACCCCGGTCTCTGTATTGTATACAGCCTGCTGGGCTACTGCAACCCTATTATCGAATTTTATTTTGACATTACCACTGGCAACTATTTTATTAATCGTTTCCTTTCCAACGACAGGGTTTTTTTTGTCGGGCGGATTTTTTTTAAAAAAAATCTTGAGTTTGTCGGCCGTGATGACAGTATCCTCCTGAGTTGCCTTTACATTCCCAATAAATTCGGCGTAATCGGTATTGTTGTCAAAAAACAGTTTATCTGCTGTAATATGGATCTTCCGAACTTTCGCAAGATTCTGTGTGTCTGTATCATGCGGTTTTTCGTCGGCGTAGCCTGAAGGTGTTGTTAACAGGCAGGCTAAGAGCATAAAAGCTATAGCAAAGAAGAGCAAAATGCGACATAAAATTTGATTAAAGTTTAATACTCTCACTCAGAATTCCCTCTACGTTTCCTTCAAACGCGGTTTTATTTGTATTCAAATTCAAAAACATAGAATCAGCAGCAAGATCGAAAGTGGTTCCGGTAACTTTAACGGAAACTTTTGAGAAAATTATTCGTTTGTTGTGCCTGTAAAATAAATTTTCGGTTTTCAAACAGTATGTTGAATTTTTCACCTCAATGTTGCCAAAAAGCTCCATGTCGTTTGAATCTGTATTTAAAATGCCTTTATTCGCAGTCAGATAAACTTGGGTTTTATCCTTAAGGTAAAATGTAACGAACAGATCCCTGAAAATTGCCTGTTTTTTTTTAACAATATAATTTACCGAGGTTGCATCCAGACTCCATTCCTTTATTCCGTTTCTAATTGCCGTTTGATGAGCTTTTCCAATTGCAATATTTGCTTTGTTCTGTATCGCTGAAACGATATTATCCTTTTTTTCTAAAAAATGACGATGGGTTATAAAAACAGCCAGAGTGATACCTGATGCAATAAGAATAAACGATAACAGAAACAGTTTTAGCTTTCTGTGGTTGTGGTTTCTTACAAACGGCATTATAAAAAACGCTCCATGATGTTTTCCCAGAGCCCTTGGGCTTTCAATATTGCTTCACAGGCTTCTCTCACCGCACCGTTTCCGCCTTTTATCGATGTTACCATATCGGCATTTTTAAGTACAGCGTTATGAGCATCTGCTACGGCGATGGAAAGCCCCACCTTTTTCATCAATGCAAGATCAGGGAGATCATCACACATAAATGCGACTTGATCGGCCGATACACCGGTCCGGTCTAAAATTAGATCCAAAATGGCGGCTTTATCAGCAAGACCGTCGAAAAGATGTTCAATACCCAAATTTTTACAGCGGGTATAAAGAGCGTTAGAACGTCGGCCGGTTGCAATACACAGGGTAATTCCTGCCTGCATAAGGAGTCTTATTCCAAGTCCGTCCCTTATATTAAAGATCTTGGTTTCAACACCGTTATCATTGTAAATAATACCGCCGTCGGTAAGAACGCCGTCAACATCAAGAATTAGAAGTTTTATATTTTTCAGCTTATTCAAAAGCATTTAAAAACTTAGCTCGCTCTGCTATAAATTGTATAATTTCCGAGAGGTTCAATTAATAATAGCCTTCCGGATAGCCTTTAAACGGGATAGGATTTCATATAATGAATCGAGCCGTAACGAATTAGGTCCGTCACAAAGCGCTTTATCCGGATCAGGATGAACTTCCATAAATATCCCGTCTGCTCCTGCGGCAACTGCAGCACAGGCAAGAACCGGTGCGAATTTGCGATCCCCTTTGGAACTTGTACCTGCCCCACCGGGGAGCTGGATGCTGTGCGTCGCATCAAATATCACCGGCCAGCCCGTATCTTTTATTATATTTATAGCGCGGAAATCTACTACCAGATTGTTGTATCCGAACATGGTTCCCCTTTCCGTGATAATGATCTGTTGGTTTCCTGTTGAGGTAGCCTTTTCGACTACGTTTATTATATCCCACGGGGCGAGGAACTGCCCTTTTTTGATATTTAAGGGCTTCCCTGTACGGGCGGTTTCAACAATAAAATCGGTTTGTCTGCACAAAAAAGCAGGTATTTGGATTACATCCAATACCTGGGCCGCGTCGGCAATTTCATTGATCCTGTGAACATCCGAGATAATTTTAATATCGAGCTTTGCTTTAATACGTTTTAGAATATTAAGCCCATCCGTTATGCCGGGCCCCCTGAAGGAATTTATAGATGTCCGATTGGCCTTGTCATACGACGCTTTAAATATAAAAGGGATATCGAGTTTATGAGTCAGTTCTTTGAGAAATGATGCAATCTTATAAGTCGCTTCATAATTTTCTATGACGCATGGACCCGAAATCAAAACCAGAGGGGACCCCTGTCCTATTGAGATGTTGCCTGTTTTCACTATAGTATCCATAACTCTATTGTATCATAACGCTAAATTGATACAAGAAATTTTATCTTGAACACGGTTAAAAGTCAAGAAACGAAAAAAGGAAAAACAGTTCTTGATTACCCACATTTTTGCTGTTAGTATTATCTATTTAAAAAAACAAGAAGGACAGGTTATAACCTATTGAAAATTAAAAAGAAAAATATGAGATCGAGGCTGGTTGTTCTGGTTTGTTTTATTGTTATATTGCCAATTGCCTGGATACTGGTGGTAAGGCTCGAGGGTGAAAAACCGTCTATTGCGCTGGAACTTCCATCTCCGTTTTTAGGCAAGACCCAGGAGCTTTCCCTTTCCGTATCCGATGCAAAAAGTGGCGTTCGAAGTATATGGATTGGACTCATTAAAGACGGCAAAGAGGTTGATTTATTTAAAAAGAATTTGCCGTTTGCAGGCTTTATTCGCGGTGGCATTATACATCAGGAGACATTTAAAATTCTGATTGAGCTGAGAAAAATGGGGATAACCGACGGCAAAGCAATTTTGCGTATGGTTGCAAGAGATTATTCATGGAGGGGATGGTTGCAGGGCAACACAACCTATTTAGAAAAGGATGTGATGATAGATACAAAGCCGCCTGAGGTGGATATTCTTAGCAGGGCTCACAACGTAAACCAGGGAGGGGCAGGTCTTGTTATCTACAGGGTGTCGGAAACATGCCCGAAAAGCGGAGTTTTTGTGGGGGAAAACTTTTTTCCTGGATATTCGGGATATTTCAAGGATAATAATATCTTGATGGCCTTTTTTGCTCTTGATTATAAGCAGAGCCCGAGTGTCAAAATTTTTGTTAATGTAACCGATTTTGCCGGCAACAGCTCCAGAGCGGATTTTCCTTATTGTATTAAAGAAAAGGTTTTTAAAAAGGATTTAATCAAAATTTCCGACAGGTTTCTTAATTGGAAAATGCCGGAATTTGATGTTGATATTTCTCCTGATTCCAAAGCACCCCTGGTCGACAAGTTTCTTAAGGTTAACCGTGCACTTCGCAAGGAAAACAACGGGCAAATATTAAAGATAGTTGAAAAGACTGATAAAAAGCTATACTGGAAGGGTACATTCTTAAGGCTCCCAAAGTCAGCCAGAAAAGCCGGTTTTGCCGACCATCGTAGATATAGATACAAAGGTCATATTATTGACCGGCAGATCCATATGGGCGTTGATCTGGCTTCCGTTGCACACTCACCGGTTTCCGCATCCAACACCGGAAAGGTTGTCTTTGCCGGATACATGGGTATTTACGGAAAAACGGTAATCATTGACCATGGCTTTGGACTGTTTAGCATGTATTCACATTTAAGTTCGTTTGCTGTTAAAAAGGAACAGATGGTGTCTAAGGGTGAGATAATAGGCCTCACGGGAACTACAGGACTTGCGGGAGGAGATCATTTGCATTTTGGAATGCTCGTTCATAATACTTTTATCAATCCGGTTGAATGGTGGGATGCATCCTGGATAAAAAACAATATCTCAGGCAAAATTAATACGATAACGTCCAATAACAGGTAAAAGGTATAAGTCAGCAATGAAAAAATATAAAATAAACAAAACATACCGGGAGATTAATGAAAGGATCAGGTCCGGAGAAGTTGTTGTGGTTACCGCCGATGAGATCATCGATATTGTCAGGGATGAAGGACCTGTTGAGGCTGCAAGGCGTGTAGATGTTGTTACTACAGGCACTTTTGCCCCCATGTGTTCATCCGGAGCGTTTATCAATTTTGGACATTCAGTCCCCACAATAAAAGCTGCCGAAGTATGGTTGAACAATGTTCCGGCATACGCGGGAGTAGCCGCAGTGGATTGCTATATTGGGGCTGCAGAGCCGTGTGAGGACGATCCGTTAAATAAGGTCTATCCCGGTGAGTTCAACTATGGGGGCGGTCATGTGATCCAGGATCTTGTCGCGGGGGAAAAGGTGCATTTAAAGGCGACAGCTTATGGAACAGACTGTTATCCAAATCGAATGATCGAAAAAGAAATTTTACTCCGCAAACTCCCCCAGGCCACTTTATGTAATCCGAGAAACGGGTATCAAAATTATAATTGTGCCATAAATCTCACCAAAAAAACAGTCTATACATACATGGGCACATTGAAACCCAAAGCAGCCAATGCAAATTATTGTTCGGCCGGACAGCTCAGCCCGCTTTTTAATGATCCTTATTATAAGACGATCGGGCTGGGTACCCGTATCTTTCTGGGGGGAGCAACAGGCTATGTTACCTGGCACGGTACCCAGCACAACCCTTCGGTAAAAAGAACAGAAAAGGGGGTTCCTGTGGCACCAGCAGGCACCTTGTGGGTTATGGGAGATCTTAAAAAGATGAGTCCCAAATGGCTGATCGGGGTAAGTATTCAGGGCTATGGATGTTCTCTTTCTGTGGGCCTGGGTATTCCGATACCCATATTGAATGAAGAGATTGTTCAGTATACGGCGGTTTCAGATGAGGAGTTGTTTACCCAGATCATTGATTATGGTCATGATTATCCTAACGGCATTTCAAAGAGCTATGGTCAGGTCAGTTACGCAGAGCTAAAAAGCGGTCATATTGAATTCAAGGGCGAGGAAATACCAACGGTTCCCCTATCGAGTATGGTAAGAGCACGTGAAATTGCTGAAATGTTGAAAAAATGGATCTCCAAAGGGAAATTTCTTATCGGGGAACCACAGGTTACACTGCCGATTTAGGTGTGAATTTAGCATCTTTTTTGGCAAAAAATTTTCGCAGTTTCATTTCCAAAATTTAATTTGATTGAAGATTTTCAATTGAAAATTGAAGAGTTAAGGAATTTTTACGTAAGTTCTCAATAAATTATGGATTCGGCTCAATATCACCATTTGATACACCAGAACTTATTGAGAAGTTACATTTTTACATAATATCTCAATAAGTTCTAACTAGTGTCCATCCATAAATGGTCTTTTTGCCCAATCTCTGCGTTATGTTAAAAAAATAATCCTCGGAATATTAAACATATGCCTGTGGTTATTTTTTTCACATGCCCCTCCGGGGCGTAGGCCCTACCCTCTCTCCGAGCTGTAGGCTCTACGAGCCGGAAGCCGGCCTGTAA
>Ga0164318_10004644_pt1 | contig 13231 bp, 8 predicted proteins | sample GuaBasSedimGuay9_FD_113734 | JGI IMG/M metagenome (GOLD analysis project Ga0164318, IMG submission 113734) | Subseafloor sediment microbial communities from Guaymas Basin, Gulf of California, Mexico - Guay9, Core 4571-4, 0-3 cm | ecosystem: Environmental > Aquatic > Marine > Hydrothermal vents >...
CTCACCGGGGTAACCCAGCATGAAATATCCCCGGGTTTCCATGCCCAGTCCACGGGCTCGTTCGAGCGCCCGCATTCCCATCTTGAGATCGAGTTTCTTGTTCATCAAGTGGCGAATCCGCTCACTGCCGGCCTCGATGCCACAATGGACCCCGGCACACCCGGCGTCCCGCAACGCGAGCAATACCTCGTCGTCCAGCAGATCGGCCCGAGTTCGGATGTTCCAACTGACTTTGAGGTTCCGGGCCAACATCCCCTGACAAATGGCCAGGACCCGCTTCCGGTTGAGGGTGAAGGTCTCGTCGAAGAAGACAATCTCGCGGGCATGGAAAACACCGACCGCCCTCTCGATTTCTTCCAGGACCCGCTCGACGCCGTGCTCGCGGTGGGCGCCCCCAACGTAGGCCTGGGAACAGAATCGACACCGGTAGGGGCAACCACGGCTGGTCACCATCGACACGAAAGGCCTTGGCAGCGTCAACGACCGGTAACGATCCATCGGCAGAAGATCGATTGCCGGCAGGGGCAAGGCGTCGAGATCGACAATCGGAGGACGGGCGGGCCCCATCACCAGGTCGTCGCCTCGGCGCACGACCGTGCCCGGCAGACCAGCGATCTCGCTCCCCGCCGCGATCCCAGCAAGCAGTTCAGGTAACACATGGTCACCCTCGCCGATGACCGCCACGTCGAAGGCCCGCTCCTCCATGCTCTCTTTCGGGTAGAGCGAGAGGTGGGGACCGCCGACGATCAGCGTGGCGTCGGGCATCGCCGCCCTCAAATGGCGAGCCACTGCCGCCACCACCGGCCAGTTGAAGGTGGTCGAGGTCAGACCAATGACGTCGGGTTGCAGCTGCCCAACCTGCCGAGCCAGCTCTTCCAGGTCCAGATTCAAGGCGTGTGCATCAATCACCGACACCGGAAAACCGGCGGCTCGCACAGCTCCCGCCAGGTAGGCGATGCCCAGGGCGGGATAGACGCCCGAGACATTGGTCTCACGAAGGAAGGGGTGAATCCCCAGGCCTTCGTTGACCCGGATCAGAACCGATCGAGGTCTTTCGGCGTTCCCCACCTATCCCCCCCTTGCCTGGTGTCTGACCAAAGGAAAACCGGACTTTTGGCTTTCTGCATGACCCGAGAAAAACAAAAAACGCAAAGACGCAAAGGAAATCTCATTGTAGCGGCGGGCGTCTCGCCCGCTGCATCTCTGTGATGATTTTTGTGGACGACTCAGTTGAAAGCCGAGCCTCTTGCAAGAATCAGTCACCACGATGCGGGGCGGGAGCCCCGCGCTCCCGGACACAGTCCCAGAGGCCCTTTTGACTTCTCTCTTTGTGCTTTTTTGTACCTTTTTGTGGCTATCGCCATGTCTTTGCATGCGCCTCAGCTGAGAACTGAGAGCTGATAGCTGAGAGCTGAGAGCTCTCCTCATTGAATCAACCGCCTCTTGAAAGAGGCGTACTCGGCGATCTTGAAGGCCGAAAGCTCGCCCCGCCGCATCATCCTAAAAGCGACTCCGGCCAGCTTGATGACATTGGCCGCTTCCGCAGCCCAGCGCACCGGCGCCGGATGCTCTCGAAGAAATGTGTTTCGGCTGACGCCCTTGATCAGGCGTCCGGGGATGAAACCCTTCGACGTCATCGAGATCAGGCTGGCGAAGAAGGTCTCTTCCGCCGGCCGCGGATAGCCCAGGGAGAGGCGGAACTGTTCGAAACTCTTGGTCGCACGCCCCTCGACCTCCTCCGGCGAAATCAGTCCCATTTCCAACAAGTTGTCGGTGATCTCCGACTTGGGAAAATTCGTCAGGGAATAGATGAAGAGGGCGAAGGGCCGGGGCAGTTGCAGCAGGAGGTCAATCATCGCCTCCTTGTCTCGCCGGGTCGCCAGCGGGTTGTCCAGAATCAAATCGTAGGTGACTTCGATGCCGATGTCGTTCAACAGCCGTGCAAGCCCCAGTGTTTGGGCGTTAGAGCCTTCCCGGCTGAAGTGCTCCTCGACCTCGTCTTCGGATCCACTTTGAATGCCCACCTGCACATGGACCAGCCCGGCTTCTTTGAGGAGACGGAGCGTCTCCTCGTTGGCGGCCTGTGGGTTAAGCAGAATGTCGAAGGGAAGACCGATACGCCGGGTGTACTCGCCAACAAACTCTTTGATCCACGAAGAAGGAAAAACAAAGGTGTCGTCGTCGAACCGGATGCGGCGCAGCTTTGGCAGGCGCGCAACCGACGCTTCCAACTCCTTCATGACACTCTCAACCGTGCGAGTGCGGTGGTATCGCCCTAAGCCACTGAAAATCTGACGAAACTGACTGTTGTAGCAAAAAGAACACGCGAAGGGGCAACCCCGCGAGGCGAAGATCCGATAGAGCACATTGTCCTTTGAAGGATTCCCGTGCCGCAGCTGTCCATCCTCGATCGAGGCCATCTCGGCCTCCGCCAAATGGGCATAAGGAAGAGCATCCAGATTCTGCAGCAGCTGCCGAGGCCGGTTTTTACGCACGCCCTCGGGCGTTCGAATCCAGAGATTGGGAGTCTCTTCGATCGGAGTCCCGTCCCGAAAGGCCCTGGCCAGATCCAGCAACGGCCTTTCACCTTCTCCGACACACACACTGTCGGCGATCTCGATGCAGTCTTCCGGGGCGATCGTCGGGTGCACTCCCCCCCAGATAATGTGGGCGCCGCTGACCTCCCTCAGCCGGCCGGTCATCTCGCTGACGATCTTGAGGTAGGGCGTGCCGAAGCCGATGCCGATGATGTCAGGAACGGTCTTCTTGACGAAATCCTGCAACAGCCCGAACTCATCCTCGGTCGGAGGCTGAATATCGTTGTTGCGCCACGCCTTCATGAAGAGGATCGGCGCTTCAAACTCACCCTCTCGCAGAGTCGCAGACAAGAGACGGATTCCCGTGTTCTGATATCCGTAGGGCGTGATCAGCAGGACTTTCGTCATGCTTGGGCCCGCCTTGACCCGAAGACCATGCGCAGGCCCGCCTTGACCTTGCGTACAAGCCCGCCACCGGTCAGGGCCTCTCTGAGGATGACGCTCGGCCTCAGATAGAACGAACGATAGGCTTCGTCCTGGAGAGCGTTGAGCTGATCTCGTCCGAGAAACTCATCCCAGATCGGCGGTTCGAAGTGCTGATTGGGGTGAAGGGCAAACTGCCTCCACACGTCATCCGACACCAGGCCCTTGTCCACCGCCTGCCGAAACAACTCGGTGCCGGGATACAGCGTCAAAACGTTGAACATTGCATAGGTCGGAGCGAGACTCCGAGCAAAAACTCCCAACTGCCGGACATCGTCGGCGCATCTTTCGTGGGGCAGACCCAGCATGAAGTATGCGACTGACGGCACCCCGACTTTGCGAGCGGCGGAGAAAGTCCGCTGGATCTTCTCGATCGAGGTTCGCTTGCCCAGAAGCTCCAAGCCCTCGTCGGACCAGGTTTCGACACCGACCTGCACCCGCAGGCAACCGGCATTTTTCATCCGGGCCAGGGTATCTTCGTTCAAGCCCCCAGCGATCGTCCGGCAGCTCCAGGAGGGAAGGTCCGATCTCCCGGCGAGGGTATCGAACAGCTCGCGGGCCCGGGCCCCCGTGGTGGGAAAGGTGTCATCAAGGAAGTAGATATGCTCGATGCCCAGGTCGGCGCATTGAGACATCTCCTCGACGATTGAACCAACACTTCGAGCCCTGAATGCCCCTCGGGGCGTCGAACAGAAGGTGCACCGATGAGGACAACCCCGACTGGTAATCATCGTGGTGAAGACGCAGTCCATTCCTCCGATGCCACGATAGGCGCCAATATCCATGCCCGACCGGTCCGGCAAGGGCAAAGCGTCGAGATTCGCGGGCGGTGGTGCACTCTCTCCGGGCATCAACGGCAAACCCGCCTTGGTCACCAAGCCGGGGATCTGGAGTGGTTCCCGACCCTCTTCCAGTTGATCCGCGAACATCGGCAGGGTGTTTTCCGCCTCGCCCGGCAACACAAAATCGACACCCTCCAACTGGGAGGTTTCTTCTGAAAAGAACCTGGTATGAGGCCCACCGATAACGATGTTCACGGATGGCATCTTGCGCTTGACGGTGGCCACCGTATGCACGACGCTCGGTAAATTGGGCGTCAGGGCCATGATGCCGATCAAGTGAGGGTCAAACTCCCCTATTCGCCGGCCCAGAGCCTCTTCATAGGTCACTCCCAGGAGATTGGCATCGAAGACCTTCGCCTCGTGCCGGCCGGAAGCGTTCAGGCCCGCCTGCAGGTGCAGCAGCCCCAAGGGTGGATAACAGCCGGCGCCGTCTTCAACGGCGCCCCCGGCTTCCGAATCGATCGCATACGCCTGCGTTGGATTGATCAGCAGGACTCTCACGCCGAATCCCTCGCCTCAACTCGGCGCAACACCGCAGCAGCATCGATCGTTCGGCCGGAGAACCGTGATCTCGCCTGGATCTTGATCATCTCCCGCAGCGCTCGTGCCTCCAACATCATGAATGAGACCTCAGCCCAACAGGGCCGGAAACATCCCTCACACTCTGCAACGCGCTGCCGAACGGCTTTCAAATATGAGGCTGTCCCGATCAGATCAGGCAGATCACGAAAGTCGGTCTCCCAGACATTTTCGAAGGCATGACAGGGGGCAACCTGTCCCTGCGGACTGATCGAATGAAAGAGTTCTCCCGCCCGACACGACCAAGAGGCCTTGCCGTCGACAAGGTAATTGACGCTCTGTTCGAGGAAGGAAGTCGAATTGATGATCGGAGCGCCCCGCCGTTTTCGTTCGATCAGGAGATCAAAGACCTCCCGTAAGTCCTTTTCACTGTGCTCCCCAAAACGCCAGTCGGGCGCATGGCCGAAAAAGCGATGCTCACCGTGATCGTCCGGGGGGAGATGAATGGGAATGAAAGAAGCGTGGAACCCGATGTCGGCAGCCACATCGGCGATCTCGAGCAAATCGCCGAGGTTCTCTGGGGTGACCACGGTGTTGAGGATCGGCAGGCTGCTTCGTCGAGGAAGGCTTTCTGCCAGGTAGATGAGGTTTTTGATTCTTTTGTCAAAGGTTCCGGAGACACCGTCGACCCGCTCCTGCCGCTCTCGATTCAGCGAGTCCAACGAAAAAGAGACCTCAGTCAATCCCTTGGCCAAAAGCCTGTCGGTCACGGACGGTGTCATCGCAACGCCATTGGTCAGGACCCGGGGCTTGAGGCCGTGAGCCAACAGAATCTCAACGATCTCCGCCAAGTCCTCGCGCATGGCCGGCTCGCCACCACCCAGGCTGACTTGCACACAACCTACCTCGGCCAGGACTGCAGCCAATTCCTCGATTTGGTCGAGTCCGAGTTCGTCCTTCGCCTCTCTCTTCCAGATCTCACACATCCGGCACTGCAGATTGCACTTCGTCGTTACGGCGTAGTGGATATATGCCGGCCGATCCCGTCCCAACAGCGCTCTCAAAAACCTCAAGGGCGCGGGCAGAGCGCGGACTCCTGATTTCAGGCGCCCGGTCATTGGAAAATAACCTCAGGTCGGAAGTAATCCATCGCGGCACATTGTAGCGGAGAGCCGTGCAACCCCGGTGGTGCTTTCAGTTCCTCCGGTTCCATCCCGGCTCGATTCTCCGAATGCCCTTAATCCGGTCGAATCCCCGGTCATAACTGCACAGGGCCCCCAGCCCCAGAATCCTGTACCCTTGCTTCGCCTTTCTATATTCCTGGAGGCTGAGTGACCATGGAGACTGACCGAATGAACACCGATGAAGAAAACAGCCGGCTTCCGGACCTCTGGGCCTGCCTCGCGGCAATTCGCCGCCCTGAGTTGTATCGGAATTTCGTAATTCACCTTTTCGTCATGTTCCCCGGTGTCGTCGTCATGTGCCTGATCGCGAGGTGGCTGGATCAGAGTCTCGGCCTCGGACGGCTCCTCCCCTGGCCTGCCTCGTTGTGGCCCGGGTTGATTGCCATCGGTCTCGGGGGCTTTTCGGTCTGGTACGTCTACGGCTATCTCTTCTTGGTCGGAGGCGGATCGCCGGGTACCCATGTCGATGGCGGCCCCGTCCGAATCGTCGATACCGGGCCCTACACCATCATTCGCCACCCATCGGTTCCCGGGAAGTTCCTGGCGGCGGCCGGCGTTGGGTTGGCTTTTGGTTCGCCCACCTTTCTTTTCGGCTTCCTGCCGGTGCTCCTGGTCTATTCGTTGTTGACCAACCGTTTTCTCCAGGAACCGACCTGCGACAAGCGCTTCGGCGCCACATATCAACTCTACCGAGCCGCTGTACCAATGGTCCTACCTCGACCCTCGGGCATCATGCGCTGGATTCGTGGCGAAGGCGCACTGCAAGGAGTCACTCCCGACGCACCAAATATTCACCCGACGGCCACCCGCCACGAGTTGTTCTGGTACCTCGTCGGACTGGGTGTCATGGTCGGACTCTTCACTGTGCTCGCATTGTTTCTACGTTCACCCTGATGTCCTGCAAGGTCTGTCTCTCAACCGAAATTGGGCCGGCGCCTCTTCCCGAGGAGGCCACTACGGGCTATCGACTCGACTGGTGCAAGGACTGCGGCTTCGTCAGCCTGGTCGGTGCACCACCTTCCCTGCACGGTCGCTCGGATGACGCTACGGGCGACCCCCGCTCACTGACCCGGCGTCTCCTTTCAAGGATTCGCTTCCTCGGACTTCATCGATGGCTCGAACGCCTGACCCTCGACCATACCAACGGCCGACGCATCCTCGATGCCGGCTCAGGGCTCGGCGATTTGAGCCTCGATCTGATGCACCACGGGTGGGACGTCTGGGCATGCGACGCCGCCGAGGATGCCGCACGAGCCTGTTCCCCCCTGCTGGGCGAACGATTTATCGCAGCCCCCTTCGAAGAGGTCGATCTGCCCGAGGCCTTTTTCGACGTTGTCATATTGAATTTCTCTTTGGAACACATGGAGGAACCGAAGGCGGCTGCTCAGAAAATTTCGGACCTGCTCCGTCCGGGAGGCGTGGTCGCCATCCGCGTTCCCAACATCGATGCCGCCTTGAGTGGCCGAAGGGGGGCTGCATTTCAATTACAACTGCCGCACCACCGGTCTTTCTACGGGCCGAAGAGCCTGCGTCGGCTCCTCGATGATGTCGGTCTTGAGGTTATGGAAATTTTGACCCCATTGACCCTGCTCGAAGGAGTATCCACCGCCTGCGATCTGATTCCGGCTCTGGACCCCGACCGCTGGATTCACCGGCCTTCAAGCCCTGGCAGCCTGTTGAAAGGAGCAACCTTGGCCGCGCTGGCCGCCGCGGCCCTTCCCGGCGCCTGGTTCCGGTGCCGCGACGGAAAGGGCGTGATCCTGTACGCTGGCGCAAGGATGGTGGAACGATGAAGTTGTTGTTGGTCTTCACTGAGATTCAGATCAAATACGGGAGCTACGCCTTCCAGGCGGGTCTCGGCGCCATTTCGGCCTGGGTCAAGCGCGAAGGCGGCCACGAGGTTGCCCTGGCATACATGGGACCCAAATTCGATCCGGCGCCTTTCCGCCAGAGGCTTCGTGATTTCAAACCTGATGTCATCGGCTTCTACACCACCGAGGATCAGCTTCGCTTTGCCAGAAAACTCCTGGCCGAACCGGGAGTCTCCGAGTGCTTCACGGTATTTGGAGGCCCCTTTGCGACACTGAACCCCGAATTCCTCGAAGAAGAACCTCGCCTGGACGCCATCTGTGTCGGCGAGGGCGAACTGCCGATCAACGAACTGCTCAACCGGCTGGCCGACGGGCGAGATCCTGGAGACATCCCGGGACTGTGGGTCCGGCGGGGCGCCGAGATCATCCGCAACCCCTCCCCTCCCTTCCTCCCGGACCTTGACTCCCTGCCCTTCGTCGACCGCTCGATCTTCGCCGAAGCGCCCGAGATCCGCCACGTAGGTATTACACAGATTTCTCACCGTAACAGCTTCCGGATCAGCCGGGGCTGCCCCTACGGGTGCACTTTCTGTTCGAATCAGCGGCTGGGCATGGTCCAACAGGGCCGGTTTACGCGGTTCCGGTCAGTTGACAAGGTGATGCAGGAGATTCAAGAGGTCACCGAGCGCTACGAGCCCCGGGAGATCTATTTCGATGACGACACCTTCACCCTGGATCAGCGATTTCTCGACGAGTTCGTCGAGAAATACCCTCAGACCTGCGATCTCCCCTTCGAGTTCTTCTCCCACATCGGACCAACAACTATTCCGGTGTTGGAGAAACTCCGAGGCGTTGGCGGGCGCCGCGTCAGCTTCGGAGTCGAAAGCGGCAACGAGGAAATCCGGACCGGAATCTTGAAAAAACGCTTCAGCAACGACCAGGTAATCGAGGTCTTTCGCGAAGCCAAAAAAATGGGCTACCAGGCCGAGGCCTTCGTCATGGCCGGTCTCCCCGACGAGGATCCGGAAACTTTCAGGGATACCGCCGATTTGCTCCGCACAATTCAACCGGACCTCTATTCCTTGAGCATCTATTTTCCCTTTCGGGGGACCGAACTGTACGATCATGCCCTCAAGCAGGGCTACCTTCCCGGGCCGGTCGATCTCGACGACGCCTTTGTCTCTCGCCGTCGCGCACTCCTGAACATGCCAAATTTCCCGCCGAAGGTCGTCGCCCGTGAAGTCCGGAAATTTCCCTGGCGCGTCTATGGACGGACTTCCCTCCGAAAGGCCCTGCTGTTCAGGGCCTATGAGATGCCGATCGGGGACTCCCTGCTCCAACTCCTGGCGCCGGTCCGGCGCTTTTTGAGGGTGTACGCCGTCGGTGGCGTGACCGGCGCACATAAAGTGGAACTGCGATCAGAAAAAGCCCTGAGCCAGTAGTCCTTCCCATTGCCCGCACGCCACGGGGATGCTATACATCCTCAGCTATGAAGCTCTTACTGCTCCACGTCCCCAAAAAAAACCAGGTTTGGGCCGGTGTTCCCAACGTCTTTAATGATCGTTTTGCCTATATCTTTCCGCCGTTAGCGGTGATGTACCTGTCCGCATACCTCAAGAAGACGACCGACCACGAGATCGAGGTCCTCGATTGCGTCGTCGAAGATCTTGAGTACCCCGAGCTCAGACAGCGGTTGGCCCGGATCAAGCCCGACGTTGTCGGCGTCTCAGCGACCTCGGCCCACGGGCTTGCCGATGTCAGGCTGAGTGTCGAGGCCATCCGGGATACCTGTCCCGACGCCTTCGTCGTCATGGGCGGCGCCCACGTCAATGCCTTCCCCCAGTTGGCCGTTCAATTTCCCGGGATCGACGCAGCCATCCACGGGGACGCCGAAGAGCCCCTACGGCTTCTGCTTGATACGATTGAGAGCGGAGGTGACCTCGAACAGGTCCCGGGTATCCTGCTACCCCGCGAAAGCGGCAAACCGTTCATTTCTGCGGCGGCCCCACCGGTCGAAAACCTGGACTCTCTGCCCTTCCCCGATCGCGAGGCCTGTCCTCCGGTCAAGTACTACACCCCCGGCATGAAGGGGGCCCGCACAACGACGATGATGTCCAGTAGGGGCTGCCCCCACCGGTGCGTCTTCTGCAATGTCCCCCCGAACTATCGAGCGCGCAGTCCCGAGAATGTCGTCGACGAGATCCAGGAGTGTGTCGAAAAATACGGCATCCAGGACATCCACTTCGTCGATGACCTCTTCAATGTCTCTCCCCAGAGAGTGATGGAAATCAGCGAAGAGATCTTGAGGCGAAACGTCAAGGTCTGGTGGGGTTACAAGGGCAGTATCCGCCAGACGACCCGCGAGATGATCAAGGTTGCCAAGAGGGCCGGGTGCTATCGCATGCACTACGGTGTCGAGACCTTCACCGAAGAGGGGCTGAAGGCTCTCAACAAGAACGCAACAGTCGACGAGATTTTCGAGATCTTCAAGATGACCCAGGAGGAAGGTGTCAAGGCGATCGCCTACATGATCATCGGCTGTCCCCACGAAAAAACCGCCCGGCAAATCCTTGATGTCATTCCCTTCATGCACAAACTGGCACCCAACTACGTCGTCTATTCCCTCTTCACGCCCTACGCCGACGCCCCAATTTTCTCCCAGGGCGCCGAGAAAGAGCTCTGGGATGCCGATTGTTGGACGCGTTTCATGCTCGAACCCACTGTCGATCACAATTTGCCGACAGCCTGGGAGGAGCACCTGAACAAGGACGAACTACTGGCCGTCTTCAAGAAGGTCAACAACGCCTTTTACTTCCACCCCCGTACCTTGGCGAGGACCTTTTTCTCTCTGAGAACACCGGCAGAGCTGAAACATGTGCTCCTCGGCGGATACCAACTGATGCGGATGTGGACGCTCCGTGCCGGACAGGGAAAGATCTAATTACCGGGGAGCTGTCGGGGAACTCACTTCAAAGACCAGGATCTCGGATCCCGCCGGTGATAGTGGCGGCCCCAGGAGCTTCTCGAGCCAAGCTTGGACGTCATCGCCGGTCAGACCTCGTTCAACGGGGCCCAGGCTGGGAGCATCTGCGTAACGCTTCTCTTCCATCAGGCGGTAGAGGTCGGTGTGAACGATGATGCTCCCAATGCCGTATTGAGCAAGGACTTCGAGAAACTGCCGCATTTGCTCTTCGGAAGCATCGGCCGGTGGAATCTCAACCGGAGACGACGCCCGCTTGACCGGGTTCATAATGGCGACATCACAGAGAACGGCCTCAAACTGGTAACGGTGAATCCCCGGGGCCAAATACGGCAGGTGCAGTACAGCGTCGCCGTTCTGAACGCAAGGCATACCACAATAGGCTGGTCGAACCAGTGTTTGTGTGTGAAAAGTCCGGTACTCCGGGAAAAGGACCCGCGGTTCGGCAAGTATCAGCAGACCGAGGAGAACAGGTGTCAGCACCGCGACTTGGGGGAACCGATCCCAGGCCTTCATTTGGTCCTTCAACCATAGAAAACCCTGGCCCGCCGCCAATAATAGCGCCATTTGTAACCACGGAAACAACCGAATGGGAAAACGAAAGGCCTGCCCCAACGGCAATCGATCCAGAAGGAGCAGGGGAAGGACAACGACCCTTCCTCCGATTTCCACCAATTGCCCGGAGTTCATCAGGTAGGGACCCGCCATCACCACCGCCGCAGCCAGGGAAAAACCAAGCAACCAACCGGCCAGTCTCCGACGTGCAAGAAAGGCTGCTATGAATGCCAGTAACAACGGAAAGAGGGGCAGGCCAAGGGGAAGCCGCTCGATGAATGCCTGGGCCGGTTGTCCCGGGAAGGTCCCCAGGTAGGGAAAGAACCGAAAGGGGTGAAAGAGATCCAGGTACCCCCCTTGAGACCTGAAACTCCCAAGGTCGAGCTGCATCTTGTGAGCCATGACGAAATCGTCCTTACCAACGAGCAGCACCATCACGACACAGGGAAGAACACATAGGCAAAAGACAACAAAGGGTCTGACCAGAGACCGCCACCGAAGGCGTTGGATGCCGGCGCCAAGCATCAACGCCAGTCCCAGGAGGCTGGAGAAAACCAGCGATGGCGGATAGACCAGCAGACCTATATTGAGAAAGACCGCCGAACCCACCGCATCACGAACCCGGTGGTGTTCCAACAGCCTGAGGAAAAACAGCACGAAGAGCGGCAGATAGAACAGCGTGGCCTTCTGGAGGAATCCTTGATTCAACTTGAGATAGACGAACGGACTGAACGCGAACAGCAATGCGAAGACAATGGCAAACACCGGTGACCGGAATCGTTCCCAGCCAAGGCGCCAGGCAGCTGCCGCATTGAGAAACAGTACCAACAACACGGCCAAATTTCGGGCGGTCAGTAAATCGGTCACGCACATGAAGAGCGTATAGAGGGCTAGATGGAGTGAAAAGGCGACCTTGGCCCTGAACTCCTGCCCCTCCGGGAAGCGCGTGTATCGGGAACGGAGGTAGTCAACCGTCCCCCCTTCCTCCATCTGCCGTCCTATATTCCACTGGAAAAAGAGATCCCCCTGCAACCCGGGATGATCGAGGTGGCCGACGACGGAAGTATCCATGTGAAGGATCACCGGCCAGGTCAGAGCCACCGTCGCCGCCATCAGCAGACCCAGACTGCCGATGACAATCCACCTCCGGCGGCGCTTTTCGGTCATGAGAGATCCTGAAGTGCATCCCGAACGGCGTCGGCGATCCGGTCCATCTGGCGTTTCTTCAAGAAAGGGTAGACCGGGAGATGCAGAATCTCACGGGCCGTCCGCTCGGCGTTGGGGCACGGGCTCTCAGGCGATTCGTCAACTTCGATCGTCGAGCAATCAGCCATGAAACCGAAGTCGGTATCGATGCCCCGGCGTCGCAGTTGCAGGGCAAGGGCTTCTCGCTGGGGATGGAGCACCGGAAAGCTCATGAAGACGCTCCCCGTTCTCATCGGACAGACGATGAGGTCCTGAACTTCTTGAAGACGCGACCGCAAATACCACCCGTTCCGGACTCGAGCCCTGTTCATTCGTTCAAGGCGGCACAGTTGTGCGACACCGACCGCCGCCATCTGTCGGGACGGCATCCGCGCATTCTCGATGCCGGTCAAGGGCCCTGCGGGCTCTTGCATCACCTCATGCACGAGATCAGTTCCCCGACGCTCGAAAAAACGCAAGATCGGCATCAGGGTCATTGAAAATACCATCGGATTGGTGGCCACACCCATCGCGGCGGCCTTGGCGGCCAACTTTATGGAGGCGCCGAGGCCCACAGACCGATGTGCCGAGGCCATGTCTCGAATCTTGGCGGATGGTATCGAATCAGATGTCGAAACCGCGCCGCCACCCAGCAGGGTCAGGTTCTTCGTCGGCCCAAGGCTGAAGAAAGCCCCTTCGCCAACCGTCCCGACTTTTCGCCTTCCCGCCATGGCGCCGATCGCCTGGGCGCAATCTTCGATCAGAATGACACCTTTGGAATCACAGATTCTTTTCACCCTCGCAAGATCGACGGGATTACCGTAAAGATGGGTCGCAATGACCGCTTTGGTTCGATCACCGATGACACTCTCCAGGGCACTCCAATCGGCCTCGAACGTCCCGGCACCGACGTCGAGAAAGCCCACCTCGGCCCCCGTTGCTCGAATGGCTGCCGGCACAGCCGGGAAATTGAAAGCCTGGAGAATCACATGATCTCCCGGCCCGATCCCCAGACTCTTCAACAACCAATAAAGGGCGATTCGTGCAGAAGGCGCCAGGACCACCGGGTTGCCGGCAAGCGCGCCGTCAGACAATCCAGCGGCGAACTGTTCGGCCGGATCGAGGCCTCCCGGAA
>Ga0164318_10004645_pt1 | contig 13230 bp, 13 predicted proteins | sample GuaBasSedimGuay9_FD_113734 | JGI IMG/M metagenome (GOLD analysis project Ga0164318, IMG submission 113734) | Subseafloor sediment microbial communities from Guaymas Basin, Gulf of California, Mexico - Guay9, Core 4571-4, 0-3 cm | ecosystem: Environmental > Aquatic > Marine > Hydrothermal vents...
ACCATAAATGCTGGAAACACATCATTTTCTAATACTTTTTTGCTAATAGGAAATTCACCTTTCATAAGTGGATTCCACTGTTCTAAACCATCAACACTCTTTACAAATGTTTTGATATCCATTTTACCATCGCGAAGTTTGGTATTATTAATATCGTTAGTACGCGAAACAATATATATTTCATCACTCTCACGTTGCCATACTTTTTCTGGTACTGGAACTGATTTTCTTGACATAATATATGCTGCATCATCAAAATCTTGTCCAAAAGTTCTGAACTCAAAACGTGGTTTTGAGATTTCTCCAATTTTTAATTCTTCTTTAGCCATTTTCTTTTTTTATAAGTATTTGTTTATTCTATTATCTATTTCAAGCCCTAAAACTCTTTTTATTTGTTTAGGATAATTTATATTATCCAAATTTGTCATTCCAAGTTTTCCTACACTATCTTCAACATCTTTATAATTTTCAGATTCTACTGATAATGAATAAATTAAAGCTCCATTGATCTTTACTTTAGCATATTCGCAAATACAATTATTGAAACTATATCCAAATCTTTCTTTTTCAGTTAAAGCAACAATAATGTCTGGATCATCAATAATTAGTTCTTTCATAAATTGCTCAAGAGTATACATAGCTTTATCAAAAGCTGGAGCTTCTACACCAAGTGATGGAAAAATGTCATTTTTAATAATCTCTGTTTTTAATGGAAACTTACCAATATTAAAAGGTTTCCATTGCTCTAAGTTTTCACTGTTTTCAACTAATCTCTTAATATCAATGTTCTTATTCCTAATTTTGATATTATTATCAGTATTACCTGCAGTCATTAGATAAATTTCAGATATTTTACGTTCTTTCTGAAACTTACCAACTCTCTTAAGGTTCTCAATAATATATTGAATATCAGTTCCAAAAATTCTAAACTCGTATCTTGGTATTATTAATGTCATTTCCTATTTTTTTTGTGATAATTTGTATACAAATAGTTTTATATTGCTATCAAAATCTCTTGCAATATATATGTAATTATTATCTGAATCAACAATTATTCCTTCCGCTTTATCATAGTCCAAATCAAAATCTTCTTTTAATTCACCTTTTAAATTAGTATGAAATATCTTTTGGGATTTATCACTAACTATCCATAAGCTTTGATCTTTTTTGTCATAAAAAATTCCTGAATAATCAGTTGCAAAATGCAATTCTATTTCTTCTAATACTTTATTGGTTTTATAATCCCAACTAATAAGTAGGCCAGGAGAGGCCTCATTAAGAATATAGAATATCTCATTTTCTATATCTAAAGTAAGACCTTCAAAACCGTTCTTCTTAACTCCGTCATTTACAGTAAAACTCCACTCATTGAGTATGTTATCTAATGTATCAAGCTCAATAAGTTTGCGTTTAGCTTCGAGTACAACATAAGTTGTTTTGGTTTTACTATTATATGTTACTCCTTCTAAGTCATCACCTACATAATTCCTTGTAGATATAAGTTGGCCTTGAGGAGATATTACAAATATCTTATTAGTATTATCGTCTACAGTCATAAAGTTGCCGTCTTCATAAAAACTTAATCCTGAGGGCTCATCTACTTGTAAATCATAACTATTCTCTAAAGTAATAATACGTTCAGTTACCGGATTATTATTATCATCATCACTAATATCAACATCTTTATTACAAGAGTTAAGGGTGAGAATAACTATTATTACTAGTATGTAATTTAATTTAAGATACATGTATTATTGATTATTAATCTATTAGAGAATATTTCTCTATTTTTATAATTCCAACAGAAATTGATTAAATAATAGAATAAGCCTACATTAAAGGAGGCTTATTCTAACTTAATAGATCATTCTAAAATGATATTATTTATTCTCAGCATTAGGAGTTGAAACATCCCATACTTGCCAAGTGTCATCACCATCAGCAACACGGCCTAAAGATTTGTCATCTTCTAATATACCAAACTCTCCAGTTTCAGAAAAATCAGCAGACTCAGTTACAAATGTTTGGTCAGTATCAAAGATTGCAACGGCTTTATCTTTCTTAGCACTAAGGCTCATTGGGATAAAAAGAGTGTCATTAACAAAACCTTCCATATCTATAGTTCCTGCAGCATCAGCAGAAGCACCAAATACTAACATCATACGACCTTTAGCAGGAATAGTAGTTAAAGCATCATGTCCTGTAGGAATTTCATAATAGTCAGCAACATCACTTTCTTCACCATCATCAGCAACAAAATAACCTGCAATGTTAATTTCTTCATCACCATTATTGTATAATTCAGCCCAATCAGAGTATTTCCCTTCTGCATCAGTATAAAAAATACCTTGAGTCTCTACTTTAGACATTAATTCATTTACTAATAAATCAGATGTTTTTGCTGGAGGATTATCATCACCATTATCACCATCATTATCTTCATCTTTATTACAAGATACTGTTGCAAGCATTGCTATTACAGCTAAGCTACCTAGAAAAAATTTAATTCTTTTCATTTGTTTGATTTTAAATTGTTATTAATAATTATTATTGTTTGTTAAAATATTATTTATGTTAATAGTCTAGAAATCTACTTCTAGTCTTAATGCTACAAATCCAAATTTTTCACCTGGTGCTCCTTCAGAGGTATCAATTTTTGACCAATCTTTTGTTAAGTTACCATTTGAATCATAACCTGTATATAATTTTCCTTTTCCATTTGCATATCTATCATGATCAAGCAAAGAATAGTTTAACATGATTTTTACATTTGAATTTACATAATAGTTTGTACCAATAGTAAAACCATTTGCACCACCACCATATACTTTTGCATCAAAATCATTTAAACTTATATAATCGTATCTAACGGCAAGTTCAATATCTCCCCATGTTTGTCCTCTACTAATTTGTGTAAATTCTGCTTCAGCTGTATTATATCTATAATGACCACCAAAGATTAACCAAGCTGCCTGAATATAAGCTCCATCAAAATTTGCAGCATTCTGTCCACTTTTATTTAAAGAAGTTCCACTAACTCTCTGCATCATATATTCACTTTGAAACATAAAGTTTTTATAAGCACCAGCTAGTTCGAAACCGATAAGTCTTAAGCTCTCAACATTACTAATGTCGTCAGTATCTAAATATTTCTTCCTGTTAATACTGGTCAATGAACGAGTAGAGTATCTGTAACCATCGCTAATTTCCCAGCTTGTTTTTGGTGTACGGTACGAAGCAGCAACTCCAATGTGTAATACTGAATTATCATTAATAATTGGATAACCTACTAATCTACCAGTTACACTGTACCCTTCATCCATTCCTCTCTTCTTATTGTTATCCTTAGACCAAGCTGTGACTTCAGAATCTCCAACATCATTAAATGACACTCCAGCTCCTAAAAAGAACCGGTTGCTATTCATTTGTGTTTGTAATCCTAATGTACGACCTGGTACAAATGTTTTTGTTAAAGAACGTTCAATAAATGTAAGGTATCTTGATGTTGTAGTATATTCCATAGAAAATGTTTCTTTGAAATTACCAGCTTTAATTTTCACATTCTTTAAGAAACCATCTTTATTTAAAGAAAAGTTATAACCAATAATCATATCTTTCATCTCCACTTCAGAACCAGCAAAATCTAAATCAATCTCACCGTACCAATTATTGTGAAGAGTTGCTTTTACAGCAAAACGAGCTCTTCTCACGGTCAAACCATTTCCTATTGCATTATATGTATTATTATCGAAGAAGTAAGCTCCATCAATATATACACGGTTATCTAACCAAAGACGATAGGTTTTATCCTTACTGCGAAAAGATATTATTCCATTCCAAGATTCGGGCTCTAGTGGTTGCAAATCAACAAGCAATCCATATTGGTTTCTAAAAAACTGATGTGCTGTACTATCCGCTTCTTGAGCGCTAACAATTTTTGTGCTTAATATTATTGATAAAATAATTGCACTAATGAGTAGTATTTTATTCATTGTATTATAAGTAAGTTAAATAGTTACGATAAATTTTACAAATGCAAATATATATACAAAGGTATTCTTTGTCTAAAAATATAGCTATATTTAACCTCTACAATGTATATTTGGGGGTACTACATAACTGCTACACTGAACGTATAGTTGTGGTTATTACTATATTATATTGACTTAATAAATAAGGATAATGATTCACTTTTTGGAATTTGAATCTTTTTTCGTAGTCTATATCTATTCATTTCAACACTTTTTTCTGAAATATTAAGTATATTCGCTATCTCTTTTGATGATAAATCGAGCCTTATTAATGTACAAAGTCGTTGTTCGTTATTTGTAAGATTTGGATATTTAGTATTTAGTTTACTGTAAAAGTATTGATTAGATTTTTCAATAAAAATTTTAAAAGTGTCTCTATCTTTGTCTAACTGTAAAGTTTCAAATAATAGATAATCCAACTCTGTTAGTTCAGTTAAACAATTCTGAAAGTCTTTTTGTGAACTAAATTTAGTGATTTTCCTACGGATTTTTTCTAGCATCTTATTTTTTTGAATAATATTCAATGCCATATTTACTGTTTGATTATCCAAATCCAATGAATCTATCTCATTTCTAAGCTGTATTATTCGCGCTTCCTTCTGTCTTATTATTTTGCTATTAGTTGCTATTTGCCTTTTCATAAATAATATCCAGATAGATACTATTAGAAGTATAAATAATAATATATATGTATAATAGGGCATTTAGTTAAATAATTTATTATTATAATTTTAAGACTAATAATTATTACTTCGAATGTTGATTATAAGGCTCCACCAATAGCATAATTCCATACATCAAACTCAAAAAGATCTTTCCTTTCTTGCCATTTATCAAATTCTTCCTTCTGTATTTCTACAATACGTTCTTTACTAACAAACTCGCTATTATATTCTTTTATTCTTGTATTATATGGCACAAATGTTATTAAAAATAATTTGAAATTATCTCTAAGTATTTCTTCTGCAATTATTTCAACTACATCTTTGTTTGTATTTCTATTTTTCAACTCAATACTTACAACATCAATACAATCTTTAGTATAATCATCTTTATTTTCAATAATACTAACCAATTCTTGTAATTTTGCTTTGTTATATCGTTCTTCTAAAGTCATAGTATTAAAATTTGATGATAGCAAAAATACATTAAAACCTTTTATGTATTAGAGATAATTTACTTTGTATTATTTACTTTTACTATAATTCTAATCCAATTAATAATTATATTTGCCACTTCTTATAAATAACAGAAAACCATAGTTATGATACAAAGAGTGCAATCAATCTACTTAGCATTAGTTTTTATACTAATCGCAATAATGTCATTTTTACCAGTTGTTGTATTCCATATTGGTGATGTTGTGTTTTATATGAATATATTTCGATTTGAAGGTGTTGATTCTCTTAGTTTAGTTAGTGAATTGCCAAAAATATGGATTTTGCCTATTTTAGCTTCTATTTTAGCAATACTATCAATAGCAAGTATTTTTAGGTATAATAATCGTAAACAACAACTTGCTATTAATATGATAGCATTGCTATTTAATTTTGCTTTATTGGCAGGCATTTTTCTGTTCTCGGATATGGTTTCTAAGCTTGAAACTGTTGCTACTACACCAACTTATGATGTAGCTGCCTTTTTTCCAATTGTTACTGTTTTATTACTAATACTTGCAAATAGGAATATTCGTAAGGATCAAAAACTTATTCGTGATTCGGAACGATTAAGATAGAATAGTTAATATTATAGAAGTAACTTTCTCTTAATTTACTAGAATAGGTATATTATTCTGAAGCTATATTAAAATATAATAAGTCAGTAAAGCATTGTTATACAGTAATATTAATAATAGTAGCTCATTTATTATTCTAGATATTTAAGTTTTTTAATTCTTAAAAAATAACATTTTATTCAAAACAATTATTAATAATGTATATTAGAATATTTTGGTTAAATAGTGTCAATAGTTAGAATTAAATCCCTACTTTTGCTAGGCACTAAAATTAGCTTTGGTATTTTGTACTTAAGTTATCTATTTTTTTTTAAAAAACTAACTATAATGTGTTTCTATTTATTGTTAGTGAAAGAAACTTTTTATGAATTTATATTTTTTCAATGAATAGTTTTAAATATAAATTTTCTAGTGAAATAGAAGATGAATTTCGGGATAATTACTTTACTAAATCATTAAATACTACAAGAGTAGCTTTTTTGATTTTAGCAGCAATGTATTCATTATTTGGATATTTGGATGTACTAACAGCAGGTGATTTTCTTAAGCAATTCCTACAAATACGGTTTCTTATTGTAGTGCCATTATTACTATTTGTTTTTGCAATATCTTACACTAAATCCTTTCAGAAATTCTGGCAAGAACTATTGTTTTTTGCATATATAGTTGCAGCAACGGGTGTAATAGTAATGATAGTTCAGCTGCCAAGTGATTCGTTATATAGTAGTGGTTTTATGCTAATATTTCTTTCAGGATCTACATTTATTAAACTTAGGTATTTACATTCTACATTAGCTGGTTGGCTTTCTATTATTATTTATAATTTTTTAGCAATAAGTATTTTCAAAAATGATATAGATATAGTATTAACAAATAATTTCTTTTTTATCGGGGCCAATTTTATTGGAATGTTTGCTTCATTTCATATGGAGATATCAGATAGAAAGAATTTTGATTTGTTACGACAACTAGAATATAAGAATAGTGAAATAAGAGATATTAATTTAAGTTTAGAGGGTAAAGTAAAAGATCGAACAGACTCATTAATGGTAAAGAATATTGAGCTTAATAATGAGATATTACAACGAAATATAATAGAGAAAAAGTTAGAAAAAGCCAAAGAAAGAGCAGAACAATCAGATAAATTAAAATCAACATTCTTGGCAAATATGAGCCACGAGATTAGAACTCCAATGAATGGAATAATTGGTTTTGCAAATTTACTTACTGAGGCTGAAGACGAAGAAGAATTAAATGAGTTTATCAATATTATTGTTAATAGTGGCGAACACCTTCTTAATCTTATTAATGAGATAATGGATATATCAAAGATAGAAGCGGGAATATTGAAATTAGAAATTCAAACTTTTAATATTAATAAACTTACAAAAGAAGTTAATGATATGTTTGAAATGAATAACGATGTTATAGAGAAAAATCTTGAGTTCTCTTATAATAACGGTAAGGATCATGATTTCTTTATTAGTTGTGATAGAATGAGATTGAAGCAGATTTTAGTAAATGTTGTAAATAATGCCTGTAAATATACTGAAAAAGGTAGCGTTAAATTTGGCTATCGTATTTCTGATGATATTATAGAATTCTACGTTAAGGATACTGGCATTGGAATACCTGAAGAAGAACAAAGTTTTATATTTGAACGTTTTATGCAAGTAACTCTTAGTAGTAATTCTGTAGATGAAAGAGCTGGTTTGGGTTTGGCTATTTGCAAGACCTATTTAAAAATAATGGGTGGTGATATAAGAGTAAAGAGCGGACTTGGTAACGGTTCTGAGTTTATTTTCCATATACCATTAAATATTGATGATCAACAAAAACAAATAGATGATAATGAATAATTGGCAAGACAAAACAATTGTAGTAGTTGATGATATAGAGATTAATTATATACTGATAAAGAAACAATTGCAGAAGACAAATGCTACTACTATATGGCTTAAAAATGGACAAGAATCTGTTGATTATATAAAGAGCAATAAAGAAGTAGACCTTATTCTTATGGATATTCGTATGCCTGTAATGAATGGACTAGAAGCAACTAAACAGATAAAAAGAATAGATTCAAATATTCCAATAATAATTCAAACTGCTTATGTTGTCGGAGAAGAATATGATAGCATTAATGAGTCAGGATGTGACGATTATTTTTTCAAGCCAATTTTAGCAAAGGAATTGTATGAAAAATTAGAAAAGCAATTTCTTAAATAAAACTAAAATGAAAAAAGATATAACTCCTGCAAATAGACATAATTTATCTGTACTTTTCGTAGATGATAATGAAACTATAAGACATTTATACCAAAGGTTATTGGAGAAGCATGTTGCACATTTTTATATTGCTAAAAATGGTAATCATGGACTTGAACTTTATCATAAATACAAACCTGATTTAGTTATTACTGATATTAATATGCCTGTGATGGATGGTATAGAAATGGTAAGGGAGATAAAAACCATGTATCCAGGGGCGAAGATAGTTGTAATGTCGGCATATAGTGTTAAGGAAAACTTTATTGAATCGATAAATTTAGGAGTTGACGGCTACCTTATGAAACCTGTGGAAGCAAAGAAGCTTCTTTCCTTAATTGACGAATTTGCAGGTATTACATTGATGAAATGGGAGCTCGAAAGAAAAGAAGAAAAAAGGAGACTTGCTGAAGAATACCTTAAAAAATCATTGGAAGAAAAAGATATATTGCTCAGAGAAGTTCATCATAGAGTAAAAAATAATATGCAAATAATATCTAGTATATTAAGAATGCAGAGTAGAAATGTAGAAGATGAAAAGTTAAAAATGATATTGCAAGAGAGCCAAAACAGAATACATTCTATGGCACTTATTCACGAAAACTTATATAGTAATGAAGGCTTGGCTGATGTTAAGTTTGATAATTATATTAAAAGCTTGGTAGGTAATATTGCTCGAACATATAATAGTAAACAAAATAAGGTAAAATATAAATATCTTATAGAAAGTACTAACTTACCCATGGATTTTGCAATTCCTTGTGGCTTAATTATTAATGAACTAGTATCTAATTCATTAAAATATGCTTTTAGTGAATTACAAGAAGGCCTAATATCCATTAGTTTTAATAATATATCCGATAATAATTATAGCTTAATTGTAGAGGATAATGGGGTTGGTATTAATAAGGATTTTGATATTAAAAAAACAAAATCATTGGGAATGAAGATAATACATAAACTAGTACAACAAATAGAAGGGGAGCTTATAAGTGATTTTTCTAATGGAACTAAATTTTGCATAAATTTTAAAACGAAATAATTATGAGTGATAAAGAATACAACATTCTAATAGTAGAGGATGAACTACTCGTTGCTGCTGACATAGAAGAAAGCCTAGAAAGTTTGGGTTATATTGTTCAGAACACTGTTGATACAGCTAAGAATGCTATTGCAGAGGTGAATAAATCCCTTCCAGATCTTATTCTTATGGATATAAATCTTAAAGGAGAAGAAAATGGAATTGATGCCGCAGTTGAAATATCAAAAAAAAATAATGTACCAATTATATTTTTAACAGCTAATTCGGATATATCGACAATTGATGCTGCAAAGGTTGCTCTTCCTTATGGATATATTATTAAGCCATTTACAGATAAAGAACTAGAAACTAGTATTAAGATTTCTTTATTTAAATTCGAAAATGACATGAAGCTAAAGCTTGAAAGCGAAATGTTTAATAATTTTTTAGATATTAAAGATCATGATAAAGAACAATTAATTATCCAAAGTATTAATGGTTTGGAAAAGATTAATATCAACCAAGTATACTACTTAGAAGAATCTGATAGTAAAACAACTATATACCTTTCTGAGGATGAAATTGTTGTAAATAAACAATTAAAAGATGTTGCACTATTATTTCCTGGAAGCATCTTTATTCAAGTTAGTCAACACTATGTTATTAATAAAACTAAAGTGTTTGTAGTAAAATATCCTGAAATTATTATTTCTGATAAGATGAGTGTTATTACTGTAGATGAAGATTATAAACATCTATTAGATGGAATTGTAGGTGAGCTTGATGAAATAATTGATGAGGAATAATAAAGTATTATTACTATTATGGAAAAAGTAGAAGCTAAGAACGCTACTCTTGACAAATATGCTGCAGCATTATTTGAAAAAAACGGGCCAGATAAAGAGGATTATCAATTTATATTTGATTTTGTAGATAGCCTTGATGAGAATAATATTAAGTATTTCAGGGAAATAATGAAACCTATCTTAAATCCTAATACAATTATAGGGTTTTCATTTACAAAGCCATTTGGTTATAATGGTGATTTCTTCATTATCGAAAAAATATATCAGAAGTATTCTAATCCTAATAAACTTTATAAAAAGTGGGATGATTTCTTTCATGTTTTTCCTGCGGCTATAGCTGTGGTAAATAGAAAGACTATGGCTATTGATATATTTGAAAAACTTAATAAGGCGGCTGATGGAGATAATAAAAACGTATTAATTCTAGGAAGTGGTCCTGTATCAGAAACTTTTGAGTTCTTTGAAAGAAACAATGATAATACTTTATCATTTGATATGCTCGATTTGGACAAGAGGGCAATTGCTTATGCCAAACATAAGAATAAGAAATATCTTAAATCCATGGCTTTTACTAACAAAAATGTAATTAGGTACTCTCCTGATAAAAAATATGATTTGATCTGGAGCGCAGGACTGTTTGATTATTTTAAAGCTAAACATTTTGTTTACTTATTAAAAAAGTATTATGAATTCTTAAATGAAGGTGGCGAAATGATAATTGGTAATTTTAATATTGAAAATCCTTCCAAAAAAATTATGGAAATATTAGGAGATTGGTTTTTACACCATCGCTCTGTTGACGAATTAAAGGCTTATGCACTTCAAGCTGGTATTGACAAGAATAAAATTGAAGTTTTTCAAGAACCCTTAGGCATTAATTTATTTCTAAAAGTTGTGAAATAGAATAATCTATACTTTATCATCTCCGACTAGATTATAGCTTATATTTATGAAACTAATGTACTGAGCTTATTAATGGATAATAAATGAGTTTTTTTATGTCTAATTCGGAATGGATTAGTCAAAAATTATTTATGAATGTTTATATGCATAAACAAAAATATTTATATTCTAAATAAGATATCCATTTATCGCTTAATTATCACTAATCATAAACATGGAACTTATTGATAAATAATTTATTATACTATATTTTTAATTTAGAATGTTATTAATATAACATAAGGTTCTTATTTGTAAATTCGTATTGTTAAAAATATAGCTATGCGAATAAACAGAATACAAAATCAAACAATAGAATTAGTAGAAAATAATGAGTCTACAGAGATAGATTTATCCTTAATGGATTCGCTAATTATTAAGCTTAAAAGCAAACATGGAAACCTAATTCCACTTCTTCAAGGAGTACAATCGATATACGGATTTATACCAAAAGAGGCGTTTACAAAGCTCAATACAGAAGTAGGTTTAGAATTATCATCAATGTATGGAGTAGCAACATTTTATAGTCAATTCAGGTTAAATCCCGTTGGTAAACATATAATAAAAGTATGCCATGGCACAGCTTGTCATGTACAGGATGCTTCTAAAATAACTACTGCCTTAATGGATACATTAAAAATTAATGATGGCGAAACTACAGAAGATAATATGTTTACTCTTGAGTCGGTTGCTTGCTTAGGCTGTTGTTCTTTAGCTCCAGTAATGATGATCGGCGATGAAACTTATGGCAAATTAACCAACAAAAGTTCTTCTAAAGTTCTTAAAAATATTAAAATACAAGAATCTAAGGCAAATAAAGAATAGGAAATCATGAAAAAACAAATAATAGTAGGCCTTGGTAGTTGTGGAATAGCTGCAGGAGCTTCTAAAGTTTACGATAAGATAAATGATATTATCATCGCTGAAAATCTTGATGTTGAGCTTAAGCAAACATCATGTATAGGCATGTGTTATAAAGAACCATTGGTTGAAATTATAGATAATAATGGACGTTTTCTTTATGGAGATATATCTGTTGATAAGGTTATGGACCTAATGGATAGCCATATTCAAAACCACGAGCCCATAAAGGAGCTTGTTGTAGATTCAGATATGTTTGATGGAAGCGAAAAAGCCTATTTTGATGGACAGGTAAAGATTGCTCTTCGTAACTGTGGTTATATAGATCCCGAATGTATTGAAGAAGCTGAGGAACATAAGGCATATAAGGCCTTGAAAATGATTGTTGATAAACCTATTACTTGTGATGAGGTTATTCAAACAATTATTGATAGTGGACTTAGAGGTCGCGGTGGTGGTGGTTTTCCTACTGGTTTGAAATGGCGTTTTGCTCGTAATAATATGAGTAAACAGAAGTATATTATTTGTAATGCTGATGAAGGCGATCCAGGAGCTTTTATGGATAGATCGTTGCTCGAAGGTGACCCACATGCTATAATAGAAGGAATGATAATTGGAGCCCATGCTATATGTGCTACAAGTGGAATAATATATTGCAGGGCTGAATATCCTTTGGCAATAAAGAGATTGAATATTGCATTAGAACAGGCACGAAATAGGGGGTATCTTGGAAGAGATATTTTAGGAGTTAAAGGTTTTAATCTTGATATTCAAGTAAAAGAAGGAGCTGGTGCATTTGTTTGTGGTGAAGAAACAGCATTAATTGCATCTGTAGAAGGTAAACGAGGTATGCCAAGAAAACGTCCTCCTTTTCCTGCAGAAAGTGGTTTATGGAAAAGTCCTACCAATATTAATAATGTTGAGACATTAGCAAATATACCATATATAATTCTTAATGGTGCCGATGCGTATAATAAATATGGAACAGAAAAAAGTAAGGGAACAAAAGTATTTGCTCTTACCGGAAAGATAAAACATGGTGGGCTTGTTGAAGTTCCTATGGGAATAAGTATTAGAGAAGTTATTTTTGGACTTGGAGGAGGAATTCAAGATGATAAAAAATTTAAGGCTGTTCAGCTAGGTGGCCCATCAGGTGGTTGTATTCCTGAGCACCTTATTGATATTCCTATAGATTACGAATCAGTAAATTCTACAGGAGCTATTATGGGTTCTGGCGGAATGGTAGTTATGGACGAAAGCACTTGCATGGTTGATATGGCGAGGTTTTTCCTAGCCTTTACTCAAGACGAGAGTTGTGGTAAATGTACTTTCTGCCGCATTGGGACTAAGCGTATGCTCGAAATTCTTACTAGGATTACCGAAGGAAAAGGTAAAGAAGGAGATATTGAGCAATTAGAAGAACTTTCGGAACAGATACAAGATGCTTCACTTTGTGGCCTAGGGCAAACTGCTCCAAACCCAGTGCTTACTACTCTAAAATATTTTAGACATGAATATGAGGCTCATATAAATGATCATAAATGCCCAGCCAAAAACTGTAAAGCT
>Ga0164318_10004646_pt1 | contig 13228 bp, 9 predicted proteins | sample GuaBasSedimGuay9_FD_113734 | JGI IMG/M metagenome (GOLD analysis project Ga0164318, IMG submission 113734) | Subseafloor sediment microbial communities from Guaymas Basin, Gulf of California, Mexico - Guay9, Core 4571-4, 0-3 cm | ecosystem: Environmental > Aquatic > Marine > Hydrothermal vents >...
GCTACAATACTAAACTCACATGAGTTAGCCCAATGGCTACATGCCGATCTGATCTCCTCCACTTGGCGCCCGGTGCAGTTAAAAGAAGGCTATTACATTGGAGATTCTATCTTTTTTCAAGATGGAAGTACCCGCCGTGTTATTCCACTTCCCGGCCATTCTACCACTGCTACATTAACACTGGATACCTTGAAGGAAGGTGGACAAGTTCTCGTATTTGTCAATTCCCGAAAAAACTCTATGCAAGAAGCAGAAAAATTGGCTCCGAAAGTCCGAATTTTCAGTTCTGCTGAAGAAAAGGAAATCTACAAAGCAGTCCAAGTGGAATTTGATAAAAATCACTTAGATGATTCCCAGTTAAGTCATCGCCTTTCACATTGCCTAAAAGGAGGAGTTGCGTTTCATCATGCTGGAATGGCTTCAGATCAATTGGATTTTATCGTGAAAAAATTCAACTCCCGCAGGATTAAAGTAATTTTCTGCACTCCTACTCTGGCTGCCGGCGTTAATACTCCAGCCCGTCGAGTGATAATTAAGACATTGTACCGATATGAAGCTGAAAAAGGGAGTGTTCTAATTCCAATCTTGGAGTATAAGCAAATGGCCGGACGCGCTGGGCGACCAGGTTACGATCCGTATGGAGAAGTAGTTATTTTGGGCAGTAATCCTGAAAAATTGATCAAAGATGCCGTGGCTTATATATTAGGGACTTCGGAAGAAATTCACAGTCAACTGACAAATGAAGAATCTTTGGGATTCCATATTTTAGGGTTGTTTTTGGCAGGGGTAGTCAGCACTCCTGCCCAGTTGATTCACTTCGTCAATCATACATTTTATGCATTTCAACAATTTTTTCCAAAAGCAACTCAAAAGAGCCGAAACAAAGGTCCAAATGCAAATAACTCAATTGCAAACAATTCAAATGCAAATAAATTAAACGGAATCGATGCAAAAATAGACTCTTCAAATGGATTGGGAATGAAAACACACAAATTACGCCCAAAATCGCATCGAAAGGAAGGAAGAGGGGCAGATCCATTAGGATTAAATTCAGAGTTTGATACCACCTTCAGATCGGCTGAAGAAATACTGGAATATTCTGAAAACTCTAATCATAGCGATAACTCCAATTTATTACTTGATCATAGCGGTTATCCCCGCCCCAAATCTTTTTCTCCTGATTCTTTATCTAATAATTACATTTCTGATACTTCATTACTACCATATTCTCCTCCATCCAACTCTTCTTCTCCGCAAACCCTGGATAAAAATTCTGCCCTTCATAACTTAGTGCTATCCCAATTAACCTTTTTATGGAAAAATGATTTCTTAACCGGATATTTTGATCCATCTGCTCAAGATCTAAATTCTCCTTTAATTCCCACCAAATTCGGCGAAATTGTTGGACAGAGCTATCTTAATCCACAAGATGCTGTTCTTCTCCGTGAAGATCTGATTTATGCTAAGACTCTTCATGCAAATAATGAAATCATTCTGCATCCTGTTTCATGGCTTCATTTATTAACCAAATTGAGTGTTTTCCCTAAGTATTTCATTCAAAGTCGTGAATATTCTCCTATTTTAGATTTTATTGACCGATATAGCGATCATTTTATTATGGAGCAAGTTTGGGATTCTCATGATCCACAGTTTCCAGAATTCGCCAAAGAAATTAAAATGACAATGCTCCTCTTTGATTGGATTAATGAAATCCCACAACATGAGATCAACGAAAAATATAACATCGGTATGGGCGATATTCGTCGTGTAGTAGATACAGCTTTATGGATTCTGCGCGGTTTTCTACGAATCGTCAAACTTGATGCTGATAATAATTATCCCATTGAAGGATTGGGAAATAATCTGCAGGTTTTAAATATTCGGATTAAGTATGGTATCCGCTCTAGCCTTGTTCCGTTTGTGCAGATTTCGGGCATCGGTCGGATTAGAGCACGTAAAATTTATCAAGCAGGATATAACTCCATAGAAGATTTGAAAAAGGCAAGCCTTGAGGACTTATCTCGTATCCCCTTAATCGGAAAGCATTTGGCTCAAGAAATATATTCGCAATTACATCTGCAAGAAACATTATTAAAATCGGGGAATAAAACGCCCAAATATAAGTTAAATAAGAAAATTTCTTCCCAATTCTCAAACCATAAAAATAATCATAGTAATCTCGATGATTTCCTTAAAGAGAGTAAGAAAAAAAGGAGAAAATTATAGAAATCTTCAATATCTTAATTCCTGCAAACAATTTTAAAATTCATCACACTGGTGTTATATCATCCATCCCAGTGCAGCTCTTTATCATCGAAATAAATGCTTCGTTAACATGATATCCAGTTTTCGCCGAAGTATAAAGCACCTTATCGATTCCAACATCTGCAGCGATCTCTCGAACACGATTTTCTTTTATCTCAGCCGGTAAATCGTTTTTATTGGCCAGCAGAATGATAGGAACACTCTCCGCTGCCGAACCGCCATGTTCCTTGAAATCCGGCACCCAAAAATTCTTTACCTGCTCAAAAGAATTTTTCCGTGTTAAATCCGCCACCACAAAAACACCCTGCGCCCCCCGATAATAGGTATGCCTCATGGCTGTCCATCTTTCTTGACCAGCAATGTCCCAAGCAGTAATGGTAAATTGCAGCGAATCTTCTGCGGAGTTTTTAAAGGTAAGTTTTTTGATGAAAAGATTAGATCCTATGGTTGGGCGATAATCCTTCGTATAAGCCCCTTCTACGAAATTTTTAATTAATGAGGTCTTTCCGGCTGCGTATTCTCCGATGAGAATAAGTTTTAGTTTATAAATTTGAGTTGTCATAATTCATCACAATATGAAATTAATTAAGTTTTGTTACAATTCTTACTTACTTATTTGGCTTTTGCTTCTTAATAAAATGGTTAACCTCAATATCATTTTTAATCTCCATGAAAGGATTTCCAATAAGGATTCATCAATGAATTTAAGTATGGGATGACTTTGTCATTATTGAACGCCATTACTTCGTCAGATTCCGAGATTATGTTTGATTCCTTAAATGGTGGATTGAATTTTGCCAAGGCTGCAATAGTATTGGCGATCGAATGACTTAAAGCCGTTAAGTCATACCCTCCTTCTAATGTAGCTAAAATTCGATCATGGTTAAGGTCACTCATTACATTTTGCATGGTTTTTACCATCCAAGTATAGGTTTGTTCCATAAATCCCAAATTAGTTAAAGGATCATTGTGATGGCCATCATATCCTGCTGAAATTAGCAGAAATTCTGGATTAAATTCACGCAAAGCCGGAATTATTACTGTTTGAAACATTTGTTTGATGGTTTCATGTCCGGAAGAGGGGGCTAAGGTCAGATTGAAGATTTTTCCTTGATGTTCACCCTCTCCAATTTCATTTACATAACATGTGCCGGGATATAAGGTATCTGGGTGTTGGTGCAAGGAAATCATAAGCAAATCTGCAGGAATGTGTCCTTCATTCATCAAATCTTCAGTTCCATTGCCTGCATGTGCATCAAAATCCACAATGGCCATTTTTTTCATACCATAATGATGGTATAAATAATTCACTGCCAGTCCGATATTGTTAAAAATACAAAATCCCCGAGCGTTTGCGTAATCGGAATGATGACCGGGAGGACGGCACAGATTAAAGGCACTATCAATTTTTCTATTCATAATAGCATCAATTGCTGTAAACATTCCCCCTGCAGCATAAAGTGCTGCGTCGTAACTCTGCGGTGACGCCACAGTTTCACCGTAACGATTGTTTGGAGAATCGAGAAATAATTGATATGGGAGCGAAATTGCCTCTTTGCAGCGGATTCTGGCGGTTTCAATCAATTCAAGGGCGTGACACCAACGAATTTCTTCTACAGTGGCTTTTCGGGGCTTGAGAGGTTCAATCCAAGATAAATGACCATCTCCAAAGAAATCGAGTGAGGTTAAAGTTTCAAGGGTTCTTCTCAATCGATCAGGGTTCTCAGGATGATCTCCCGTTTCATGCTGTAAAAAAATATCATGGAATATTATCCCCACCTGTTTCATTAATTTTTCACCAGAAGTCAATCTGCTACGGAATTTAGTTCTGGTTACTTATCCTTTTTTAACTATAAAATTATATTCCCTATTAAAAAAAAAACTCTTCCACAGCTAATTTAAAAGTGATCAAACTTAATCCACAGCTAATTTAAATGTGATCAACTTTGATCAGTAAAAAATTGTCACTTGATTAGGACAAAAATAAAAATCCCAGATATATGATAAAGCCGAGCAAGAAAACAATCCCACCTTTCCAAGACAGTTTTTTCTGTTTAATTCCAACATAGGCCAATAATGGAAGCAATATTATCGATAAAAACAAACCATTAAGTAGAACCTTCAGTGAAAAATCAAATACTGCAAAACTTGAGTTGGTGAGACCTAAAATAATAATTGAAATTCCTGCATTTAGCCCCAAATTCCACATAATTTTTCCCAATAATCCGGCAATACCAATTTCCACCCTCTTCTTCTTAATACTTTTAAATAAGAGAAAATATTCTTCCACGTTAGTTGACGCGGCAATAATTCCCACTCCGAAAAACGCTTCTGAAATATTGGTCATAATTAGCAACGATTGAACACTTTCCACTAACATTCTTGAGCCTAAGAAAAGTGTAGCAAAGCCTACGATGGCAATTATTATTTCCCGCCAGTTAATATTTTTTTCCGATTCTTTATCTCCTTTATTATTCGCTTCCGCGTTATTTGCATGTTCTTCATTTGTTTCATCTGAAATTATCACACTTGAATGATTATTCATTGCCCTGAAATTCCAAACTATATAAAAGAAATAAATTACTAAGATTAAAACGGCCCAAAATATCCATAGTGAAGGCCACATTAACACACCAATGTTAATTATCCCCAAAAGTATTAAAAAGAAGAAATATTTGGCGGATATTTTGTGAAATACAATAGTGAAAAATAAAGCAGGAAGTGCAAAACAAAAAGTAATCGAGATAATACTGTTGCCTATTACATTTCCTAGTGCAATCTCAGGTAAATTTGCTGCGGCTGCGCTCCAAGAGGCAATAGCTTCTTCTAAATCTATTCCCATGACAAAAAAGGCAATGCTAACTGCAGAAAGTTTAAATTTTTCAGAGGTTTCCTTAATTACATCAATTACCTTATCGGCACCCCATGAAATCAACAGTATTGAAAGGATGAACACCAGAATTGCTGCTATAAGATTCATGAACATTAAAATCCATCTTAATATATATACCATCTTAAATCAAAAAATAAGGTATTTTCTTAAAAAGGGTTCGTCTCAATCGATCAGATGAACCCTCTCAATAATCATCTTAAATTGCTGAAAAAATCCGTAAAGTCATAAAATTAGTTGTAAGAAAAAGTACGATGAATTTCACAACACAACAACAAACAAAACAATAGTAAGCCAACACGGCTTACAGAGGGATATAAATCAAGAAAAAGGAGATACGAGTTGTGAAATTCATCAATTTTTTATTTGAACTAGAAAATATAAATCTTCCCAATTGTCTTTAGAAAAAAGGAAAATAACAATTACCTGCTAGATTAAATTCTTAAGGATCTATCTTTCCATGATTTCATTATAATTCTTAATAAAAATGATTTTCTAGATTAAATCTCGCTGTCAATCATAATTAAACCCAAATGCGTGCAAAAAATAGAAAATAGGAGAATTGACCTACTATCAATGAGCGGATAAAATTTTGAGTTTAAATCTATCTTCTTGATTGGCGTTTCTATAAAAAAAACAATAATATACCGAATAAAAGGAGAAATCCTTTGAATAATTTCTTTTTTATTTAGTTCGTTTTTTGCTGAATTATAAATTGACAAAATCGTTATTTTTTTATTTACCGTTTCTTAATTATAGGTATCATGTGTACATTTTCACATAATAACCTTCCCCTCACCTTAAAACCCATATTTTATCGAAGATCGGTAAGGCAGTATCAAGATAAACCACTGAAGTCTGAAGAAATCCAAACCATCATTCAAGGAGCCATGCGAGCACCCACTGCAGGTAATATGATGATGTATACTATTTTGGAAGTTACCAAGCAAACTCTTAAAGATAAACTGGCAGTAACTTGTGATAACCAACCATTTATTGCAAAAGCTCCGCTCGTACTGATATTTTTGGCAGATATGCAGCGACTTTTTGACTATTATAAGGTGTGTGGAGTTCCAGATGTGTGTGAAGCGCGCGATGAACCATTACGAACACCTCAAGAATCCGATTTGTTACTGGCGTCTTGCGATGCGCTGATCGCGGCTGAAAATGCAGTCATTACAGCTGAAGCTTTAGGAATTGGCTCATGCTATATCGGAGATATTATGGAGCGCATCGAAGATCATCGTGAAATGTTCCATCTGCCGAAATGGGTTTTTCCCATCACGATGGTGTGTTTTGGATATCCTAAATCCGTTTTAGCACCTGAAAAGCGGCAGTTGACGCCCCGATTTCCCCAAAAATATATCCATTTCCAAAATTCATATAAACGCCTGCAACCGGAAGAATTTACTGAGATGTATGAGGGGGTTGCAAAAATGATGGCTCCGCAACTGCAACCAAAAGGAAAATGGCCGAATGTAGGGCAACTTTTGTATTGGCGAAAAACCGGGTCTGAATTTGCAGCTGAAATGGATCGTTCCGTCAAGGTTGCTTTAAAAGATTGGTTGGAGGAGAAAATTAGCGATTAAATTTTACTAATAATGCTTTGCGAATTTGGGAATTCAGTAAGAATGAGAAGAAAGAAAAGAAAAAATGAAAATTTCCATAGAATTACTTATCGATTTTTCCAAAGTAATAATGTTTTTTTATCGGTTTCTTCACGTTCCACACACATTTCACCCCAGAATGGCACGTCACCAAATCCCCGGGTTCAAAGGTTAGTTTTTCATCCCCAGAAACAATTTCGGCTTCACCTTCCAACACGTAAAAAGTTTCAGGTGAATCGTATTCCCACTCAAAGGTGGAAATTTCTTTCGTCCAAATTCCCCAATCAGATACGTTTAGTTTTTCTAATTCTTCTTTTGAGGGTTTATATTTTTCGAATTTAACCATAATGATCATTTCCTTATACTAAAACTCAATTTTTATACTATTTTATTTGCGATTTTTTAAGAAAGTTATCTTTTTCCAAAGTTGATGGGAAAAATTATATATGCTATTTATTTTCTACTCCTTTTCTGAGCTGCTTTACTTTTACCCATGGAATTTCCGTTTTTGTCAACAAAGGGACTAGATGCTGCTTTTCTGCGCTGTTAAGGCCTTTCCAATCCACTACCCAAGCATCAATAGACTCTAGAGATTGTTCCACGATTTGATCCAACATTTTGGCATCGATCTCCAATACCTTATATTTTGGAACCGTATGAACAAAACCATATCCTTTCGGAATAATAGGCTGGAAACTCGGCATGTAATGCGAACCGCCGAATCCGACGACTACTTTAATCTCTTTTTTATCCAAATTGGGTGGATTTTGGCAGTGTTTTTCGCCAATAATCTTTCCTGCGTGAATGATAGTACGGGCGACTATTTGTGCGCCAAATGGATCTTGCCAACCCTGCTCCGTGCTTCCTAGTTCAATAAATCCAGCCGGTTGCGTAAAATTAGTAGGACCATGATGGTCAACTTCGTGATCCACAGGAACTTTATAATCTGGAAAGGAATCTACAAAATACTGAAGATTGGTATAAAGATAGTGCATAAGAATTCCGCTTCCCTTTGAGATGCGTCTGGGAGACCCTCCAAATGAGTTATCTTCACTAAAATTTCCCGTGGTGTGACACAGTAACGCTTTTCGTTCACTGGTGGAGCGGTGGCGGCTGGCATAAATTAGTATATCTCCCAACATTTTGGAGGGAGGAATTATATTATCCAGTGTAATGAAACTGTGCTCGATTTCGATTAAATTGAAACGAACTGGTGGAGTTAAGAATTCAAATTGCCTGCGAACCCAAGATGAGTCCCAAGGGTCGCAGTTTGGGAGTGGACGGAAGGGAAAGAATGTCAAGAGTTGCTTTTGTATATTCATGGAGGCAATGTCTTCTCTAGTGGTTAAAATGGTGATATTTAATGGCTTCATGCTTATCTTTTTTTAAGTTATATATTATTTATCGGCTTCTTTTTTATCTTTTTCAGCTGCCTCTCGGATCATTCGCTGTAATTCTTCAAGTGAGCTCGGTTTACCCTGTGAAGATTCAATGGAAGTAGGTGAAGTAATTGAAAAGGTTGAGGAGGTTCCTGATGGAATGGATTTGTTTGGGGGATTTAATTTAATTTGGGTGGACTGGGTGTTTTGGACATTTGGTTCGGACGACAGGGTTGCTGCTCCCCCCTTTCCATGCAGAGTAGCTAGCAAATTCTGCACATCCGAAAGTGCTGATTGTTGTTGATACCCCTGCTTTTGCTGCTTATACTGGCTTTTTAGTTCGGCTTCCCGCTGCAATAAATTCGCATGTTCATATTTGGATGAAGACTTTTTAAACTCCCTTTCTTGTGAATATGCCCTATAGATGCATGGTTGCATGTCAACATTCCAGCCGATTTTCATGAAATTAAGTTCAATTTCTTGGAATAATTCAATTGCCATATGATATTCATTACGTTGCATATGAGTCTGTGCCTGTTCCAGAAGAGACAGCGATTCATGGGCAATATTAATTTCTTGAACTTTATAGGTCTGGTATTCTTGCAAGATTTTGCGTTTTATTTTCATTAAGGTGCTAATTTTGGCAGATTGCTCATCGACATAAGCTTGAATTTCTTGTTTATATTGCTCGCTTTCATCTTGCAGTTTTTTCTTCCATTTCTGATTATTTTCTTGAATTGTCTGTTCATCTTGTACCATTGACACAAAATCATAGATAAACGAGAGGTGTTCATCCCAATGATGTTTTTGTAACAACGTTTTTACATCCTTTAATTGGAGAATCGCTTCTGCTAATTGCCCATTCTCCACTTTTTTCTCCACTTGAGATAATAATTCAAAAATCGCTTCTTTTTTCTCCTTTAATTCTTTTTTTAACGCTTTAATTTCTTCTTCTGAATGTTCTTCTGTTTGAATTTCTAATAATTCTTTGGTTATTCCATGCATGATGGAGTCTTCGAAATTTCTCCGTTCGATATTTCTTTTAAACAATTGATCGTATTGTTTTTGCTTGGAATGGATGAATTCTTCCCGAATTTGTCGAATTTTCACCAGTCTGTTAATAATTTTAGGAATTTGTTCTGCCCAACCGGCTTCAATTAATAAAGTTAATGCTTCTTCATAGGCTTCTATTGATTCATCATAAAGATCCGATATAACTAAGCCTTCGGCTTGTATAATTAAGGAAAAGGCGCGATATTTTTGTTCGGATTGTTTTTTTATAATTTTTGCCAATTCTGCAATTCGATTTTCCCGCAATTCTGAAATCTTGTCCAATGATTCTAATAACTCTTTTGCCTTTGCCAAAATATATTGTTCTGGTGTAATTTTGAGTGATGTAGGATATTGGAACAAGCGAGAAACTTCCAATGAATTAATTTCTTTCACAAAGAATAGATCTTGTAACTGCTGCAAATCACTCACTTCCAGAATTAAATCTTCAATATTCTGACGCAATTCCGCCCAATCTAATGAGTTCAAAGCCAAAACGGCACGATTATAGAACTTGATTGCTTGAGTATATTGTTGATTTAGGATCTTTAAGTTAGCTGTATCCAACAGTTCAAAAACTTTATTCTGCAAATTTTCTTGTTCTTCTAATTTCACCTTGTAAATCTGTCCAGCCGTTAACTCTTGATTAAAATCGTCGCCAATAAAAGAGATTGCCACTTCTCTGGAAGTATTAAGGCTGTCCGTCATGATTTGCACAAATTCTGTATTAATCTTCATTAAATCAAAATCGTTGGGATTGCCTCCATGGCGGAATTGGGTTCGTTTCTTTTCCTTCAAAATCAGCATCCAAGCGTAGAGAACCAAAACTTGATCTGCCCAACCCAATAATTTATTCATTTTGTTAATAGCTTTGTATAAAGATGCAATAGCGCCGTCATAATCATAGGATTTTTCTTGGGAATGAATTAAATCAATAAATTGAAGCACATTATTTTTCTTTTTTATTTGTTCCTCTTGAACTTTCTCAAATTTATCCAGTACCTCTTGAGCGCGAATCTCCAAATCATGTTGCTTGGATTCATACAGATCATCAAATTGCTTTTGTGTGAGGGTTTTTAGGTTAAGTTGCTTTTTTTCTAAAAATTCTTGGGAAACAATTGTTTCATTTTTTGGATGAATAAACGGGGTTGAAATTGATTTAGGGGTAAGTGTGGACTGGGCTTGGTCTGTATGTGTAATCCTTGATGATTCTGATTTTGCTTTAATTTTGGTTGTTTCAGGAATCGGTTCTCCTTTTTCAATAAATGCGAACATTGACTGTAATTCTGAGAGATCTATATTGGCTTCATCAGAACTAGATAACTGTGCCTCGGAAACTTGAGTGAAAGTAGGAATAAAATCTTGATCTGATGTGCTTGGAGATTTTCCTAAGATAATTTGTTTTTCAGAAACTGGAATATAATCAGATTGGTCAGTTTGGGCAAATGTGGGTTTATAAGGCTGTTCCCTCTGTGGTGATCTTTGTAAATACGGAATTCGGGTCTCGGATGTTTCAGTAAAATCGGGTTGATTTGTTTGAGCGAAGGTGGGAATGTAGGGTTGATTCTTATTGGTTCGCCGAGATTGCTGTGTTTCTGAAGGAGAAAGTGTGTAGTCGATTTGTTCTGTGGATAAAAATGTGGGTTGATAATTTTCGGGAATTCCACTGAATTTAATAGAACCATTGCTTCTGGGAGTTCCGGTTGGAAGGTAATTTGGCTGTTCAGTGGTGAGAAAACTGGGTGTATATTCTTGATCTGTTTTCTTTAGTTGGTATCCCATTGCGTGTAAGCGTTCTGCCATCATTTGAGCAACTTTTTCAATATTCTGTACTTTTGTCATATTGTATTGGGCTCGGGATAAATGAGAATATGCATACAAAATGGATTTATATGCCCGAAATAAATAACCTTGACCCATTAACTGCTCCGAGTTCGACAATGCCTTTAATCCTAGTTTTATCAATTGTTCTCGATCTTCTCCAAAAACAGGAGGAGGGCTGAGTCCTAAGGGGATTGAAACATTTCCTTGAGCAACTTCCGCTTCTTCGAATGCTTGAGATGTTTGGAATGCTGGATTTGTTTGGGATGACTGAGATGATTGGGGTGCTTGATTTGTTTTGGATATTTGGGATGCTTGAGATACTTGGGAAGATTGGAGATTCGGTGATTCAGATTGTTTGATTCGACCTTCTAAATCTTTAATTCGTACCTCTATCATGGCTAGTGCTTGTTCCTTTTCTAAACCTAACCCTTCCGCTTGATGAAAAATCCCTAATGCTTGTTCTAAATTTTCCATAGCCAACTGATACTCATAATTTAGAATTTTTTGCTCTGCTTGTTCAATTAATTCAAATGCTTTGTTTAGAATATTCTCACTATTAGCCATGGCTTGTTCTTCCTTCCCCATTACTTAATAGGTACTCACAAATATTAAATCATCGTATCAAGATTTTGGCACCATTTTCATATCAGATAACACCTGTAAAGCAGAAAACCTATTCTTGATTATAAAATAAAAAATTCTTCAATAAACCGCCATAAAATTGCCCATATGCAACAGTTCATTGGATTTTCTTGAAAAACGAAAAAATGTTTTAAAAATTAATTGCCTTGGGAATATTTGCCATCTGAAAATAAAAAACATCTCAAATGAGCGAATCCCAAATAACCTCAATATAAATAAATAACTTATTTTTATTTCACACCAAAATCCTTTTTAAGTTCATTCAATAACCTCATAGTAAGGTAACAAATTTATTTAGGATCACACCTCAATACAATTATTAACGAAATTGCATTTTGCATATTATAATAGGAGTACTAACTGATGAGCACATACAAACTAAAAATATTGCTCTGCGGCCCAGCTGCTGTTGGAAAAACAAGCCTGATTCATCGCTTCATCAAATCAAAATTTGAAAGAGATTACAAACTTACAGTAGGTGTTGATATTCTTACTAAAAATGTAGAATATGCTGCAGGAAAAACAGCCACCCTATCCATATGGGATATAGGAGGGCAAGAGAGATTTTCATTCATCCGAACCACATTTTATAAGGGCGCATCCGGAGCGTTATTGGTGTTTGATTTATCACGTAGTTCGACCTTTGGTTCAATCAAAAATTGGCGTGCTGAAGTAAGTCAGTTTGCAGGGGATATACCTTTTGTTTTGATCGGCAATAAGTTGGACTTGATTCCCGAGGTAGGTGAAGTGATTGATCGTGATGAGTGTCGTGAGTATGCAGAGGATGAGGGTTCAATTTATATCGAGACTAGTGCGAAGGATGGAACCAATGTAGATGAAGCTTTCATCGAATTGACCCGGTTGATTGTTGCAAAGAGCGAAGGCAAGTAAATTAAACAAACTTTTTTCACATTTTTATAAGAACCTAATTTTATCTTGGTCGCCTATTTAAATCTAACCAAAACTTTAAACTGGAAGACGTAGATTAATTTTTGTTATATGATATGAGAATTTCATAAAGTGAATATTATGTCGAATAAAAAACCCGATTATTATGTAAAAGATTTGGTCATCGACGATGAATATGGCGTCATTGATTCAGATGCTACCGTGGTTCAAGCGGCTCAAAAAATGAAAGAATTAGCTATCCCTGACTTAGTGGTAATTGATAAAGAAACTAAGAAGGTTTTAGGGGTAATAGCTGATTTTGATATAGTGCAGAATCTGGTAGCTGAAGGAAAAGATGCCACTTCTGAGAAAGTGACCGCGGCAATGTATACTATTGAGCCGGTAACAACGGAGACAAACGTGATAGATGCCTTTGAGCGCATGAGAGATTTACATGTGAACGTTGTACCAGTTGTTGAAAAGGATAAACTTTTGGGAGTTGTAACAATTCAAGATGTTTGGAGTTACATCCCTGACGAAAATGTGGATGAAATTGGTCTTATTCCAGTAGAAAATCCAAAGAATGCAGAATTCTGGTTCGCTTCAGTATGCGCAACATAAGCCTTGTAGTTGGGATTCGTTCTTCCTTTGGTAGGTGTGGTGGGATTTTTTAATGGAGTTCC
>Ga0164318_10004647_pt1 | contig 13227 bp, 11 predicted proteins | sample GuaBasSedimGuay9_FD_113734 | JGI IMG/M metagenome (GOLD analysis project Ga0164318, IMG submission 113734) | Subseafloor sediment microbial communities from Guaymas Basin, Gulf of California, Mexico - Guay9, Core 4571-4, 0-3 cm | ecosystem: Environmental > Aquatic > Marine > Hydrothermal vents...
AGAAGGATAAGAAAAATAGAAAAAAGCACTCACCACGATATTATTGCTTTCCTTAAGGATATATCATCTTCTATAGGTGCCGATGCAAGGTATCTTCACTACGGGCTTACCTCAAGCGACCTCTTAGATACAACTTTAGCATCGCAGATAAAAGACTCGTTACATATAATATTAAAGGATTTAGACGCGCTCATAATCCAGACAAAGAAAAAAGCCATTAAGTATAAGGACACAATATGTATTGCCCGTACACACGGAGTGCACGCAGAGATTTACAGTTTCGGGCTTAAATTCCTTTATTTCTACAACGATTTAATAAGAGAGCGAAAACTGCTTAAGGAAAGCATAGATATTGCAGCTACAGGCAAGATATCAGGAGCTGTAGGAACTTTTGTTTACCTTTCTCCCGCAATCGAAGAGTATATATGCAGGAAGATGGGGGTTGGTTTTTCCCGTGTCTCGACGCAGGTTGTCTCGCGTGAGCGTTTTGCGTATTATCTTTCGCTTATTGCTCTTCTTGGTTCTACGCTGGAGCGTTTTGCTACAGAAATAAGGCATCTGCATCGTACAGAGGTGGAAGAAGTAAAGGAACCTTTTTATAGCGGACAGAAAGGATCAAGCGCCATGCCTCATAAACAGAATCCGATTATATGCGAAAGGATTTGCGGTTTGTCCAGATTGCTGCGCGGCAATATGCTTGCTGCTTACGAAAATATAAATTTATGGCATGAACGCGATATATCCCATTCTTCATGCGAACGGATTATAATCCCCGATTCGTCCATTACAGTTGATTATATGCTTAAGAAGATGACAGAGGTGATTAGGAACTTACGTGTTAACACGCGCAATATGTTAAAGAATATTGAACTAAACAGAGGACTTGTTTTCTCGCAGAAAGCACTGCTTAAGCTTATGGATAAGGGAATTACACGGATGAAAGCTTATGATATTATACAGAATATTTCTCTTAAAGTAATAAATAAAAACTCTAATTTTAAAGATGAAGCTTTTAAAGATAAAAGTATAAGGCGTTTTTTAAGCAAGAGTGAGCTGGAAGAGATTTTTGTTCCTTACAGTTATATTAAGAATGTGGACAGGATTTATAATCGTTTTATGTAAAAGAGATTACAGAGATTATAATAGATTACAGTGATAATTCTTTACCCTGTCGGTTGGTATGTCTTAATTGTATCTTTTTAAAACCGCATAATTCTTTTTGATTCCCATAATCTGAGTGGTTAAAAGAAAAATGGTTTGGCGAATTGATGTTTATAGCAAGGAGCTCGCGCCTTCATTAGTTATCCTTCAGGAAATAAGGGAACTGGGGATAAATAAGGACACAAGAGTATATACGAAAAAAGTTTATTTTATCGAGGCGGACCTGTCTCAGGAAAATATACATAGCATCTCGTTGAAACTCTTGATAGACCCTGTGTCAGAAGACTACTCATTAAGTGAAGGCCTTTTTCCTGAAAAACCATCGCCGGAAGAGATAATAATAGCTTATAACCCAGGCGTTTGCGACCCTGTGGCACTATCTTTAGAGAAAGCCTTAGGTGATTTGTCTATGGATGTAAAAGGAGTGCGCACCGGGCGCTATTATAAGTTCGACGGCCTGGGTTATTCGGATATCCTTTATATCAGCAGGAGAATTCTTTATAATCCGCTGATAGAACATATTCTTGATTATGATAAAGTTTGCAATGTTAATAGCCTCAATGAGTTTATTGACGCTCGGTATAGTTTCAGAATAAAGGAAGTTAATATTATAAACGCTTCTTCTGATGAACTCGTTGATATATCCAGGAAAGGCAGCCTTTCACTGACGCTCAGAGAAATTGAAATGATAAAGAACTATTTCTCCGGGAAGAGCAGAAATCCCACTGACTGTGAGCTTGAGACAATAGCGCAGACATGGTCCGAGCATTGTGCCCACAAAACGTTCAGGGGGGTAATAGACTATAAAGAGATTGATAGTGATGGTAGTATAGTAAAGAACGAGAAGATTACTAATCTTTTGAAATCCACAATTGTTGAGGCAACACACAGAATAAATTCAGACGGCTGCGTTTCGGTATTTGATGATAATTCCGGAGTGGTCCGCTTTGATGATAAGTACAATATCTGTTTTAAGGTGGAGACGCATAACCATCCTTCCGCCCTTGAGCCTTACGGCGGGGCATCGACTGGCATAGGCGGAGTAATCCGCGATGTCTTAGGCACAGGTATAGGAGCGAAACCGGTTGCCAATGTTGATATTTTCTGTTTTTCACCCTGGGAAATGGCTTATGATGATGTTCCCCAGGGGCTTCTTCACCCCAAAAGAATAATAAAAGGAGTCGTAAAGGGGGTGCGTGATTATGGAAACAAGATGGGTATTCCCACAGTAGCAGGAGCTGTGGTTTTTGATTCCCGTTTCCTGGGAAATCCTTTAGTTTATTGCGGAACAGTAGGTTTGATGCCAAAAGATAAGTCATTTAAACGGATAGGAGAGGGCCAGGCAATCGTAGTATGCGGAGCTTTAACGGGAAGAGACGGGATACATGGAGCGACTTTTTCTTCTGTAGAGCTTTCGGAAGATACAGTTGAGCTTACCTCGGCTGTTCAGATAGGAAACCCCATTGAGGAAAAGAAACTTGCCCAGGCAATTATACGGGCGCGGGATGAAGGACTTATCAGTGCGATTACCGATTGCGGGGCCGGAGGCCTCTCAAGTGCTGTGGGAGAACTTGCCAAAGATTTTGGGGCGCAGGTTTATCTTGATAAAGTGCCCCTTAAATATAAAGGGTTAAGCTATACCGAAATATGGATATCAGAGTCGCAGGAGAGGATGGTTATTTTTACAGAAAACCGCAATTTGGCCGGTCTTAAGGAAATATTTGATGAAGAGGAGGTGCGGTTTGCTGTTATAGGAAAAGTTACAGCCTCAAAGCGCCTTGAGCTTTTTTACAAAGATAATAAAGTTGCCGATTTGGATATGGATTTTATGCATAATGTCCCGCGCCTTAAGAAAGATGCGGTATGGACAAGAAAAGAGGATAAACAATACAGGTTAAAAGAAAAAAAAGACTATACACAGGATTTGAAATCTATGCTTGGTTCTTTGAACATCTCTCCCAAAGATTGGATTGTAAGGGAGTATGACCATGAAGTCCAGGCACAATCGGTTATAAAACCTATACTTGGTATGGAAAGAATAGGTATATCAGACGCTTCTGTTATACGGCCGAATTTACATAGTAAGAAGTGCCTCGCGCTGGGGATTGGGATAAACCCTTTTTATTCCGACATAGACCCTTACTGGATGGCTGCTTTGGCTATTGATGAGGCATTGCGCAACGTTATATGTACAGGGGCTGAGTTAGATAAAACGTACCTTCTGGATAATTTCAGCTGGGGGGCCCCTACGGATAAGAATATTCTTGGAGGGTTAGTAAGGGCGGCTCGAGCCTGTTATGATTTTTCGTTATATTTTGGTGCGCCTTTTATTTCAGGAAAAGATAGTCTTTATAATGAGTATACTGTTGATAAAACGCGTATTTCTATTCCGGGAACGCTGCTTATTTCAGCGGTATCTGTAGTTGATGATTACGAAAACGTTATAAGCTCAAGTTTCAAGAAAGACGGCAATCTTATTTATATTCTTGGTTCAACGGCTCCGCATATGGGTGCATCCGAGTATTTTCGCGGTATGGATATCAAAGATAAAGGAATTATTCCAAAAGTAGATATGTCTTTGGCGAAGAGAACGTTTTATGCTGTCAGTGAGGCAGTGAAGAAAAGTTATGTGGTTTCCTGCCATGATTGTTCAGAGGGGGGGCTGGCAGTGGCACTTTCTGAGATGTGTTTAAGTTCGGGAAAGGGTGCTTCTGTATTTTTAGGGGAAGTTCCTGCTAAGGGCAAATTACTGAACTATGAAATCTTATTTTCAGAAAGTCCTTCCCGTTTTGTAGTTGAAGTTAGAAAGGATAAAAAAAATAAGTTTGAGGATATATGCAAAGATATCCCCTTTGGTCTTGCCGGATGCGTAGCTTCTGATAAAAAACTGGTTGTTTATGGGTTGGAAGGGGACGCGATAATAAATGGTTCTCTGGATGAGTTTTATGAGGCATGGACCGGGACATTTAAGGATTTTAGATGAAACCAAAAGTTTTAATTTTTCGTACTGCCGGAACAAACTGTGAAGTAGAAACAGAATTTGCTTTTAGGCTTGCCGGGGCGCATACCGAGCTCTCCCATATTAATTCTATAAAAAAGAAGAGTAAGGAACTGCTTGACTATCAAATTATTTGTTTTCCCGGCGGTTTTAGCTATGGAGACGATTTGGGGGCGGGAAAGATATTCTCTTTTGAGCTTTCTCTTTGGTTTAGGGATGTTCTTCTGGAATTTATAAGAAAGAGAGGCCTTATTATAGGGATATGTAATGGTTTCCAGGTTATGGCTAAAGCCGGGATTCTTCCTGACGCCGATTTTAACCAGAGTGTTACATTAGTTCAAAACAGTTCCCGCCGTTTTGAAGATAGATGGGTTTATCTCAAATTATTACAGAATTCCTGTGCCTCAGAGATATGGTTTAAAGGATTGCCGTCTGTTATTCAGCTTCCTGTTGCCCATGCCGAGGGAAGATTCTATGCTGATGACGAGGTTTTAAAGAGAATAGAAGAAAACAATCAAGCCGCATTATACTACACCGATTCTAGGGGTGATTCCGGGGGTTACCCATTTAACCCAAACGGTTCCTGCAGCAACATAGCCGGCATTACGGACAAAAGCGGGCGTATTCTTGGGCTTATGCCGCATCCCGAGAGATTTATATTCGGGCACCATCACCCTTTATGGAAAAGGAAAGATATTTTTCCGTGGGGCTTGAAAATTATTGAGAATGCTGTAAAGTATTTTAATCAATGAGCCATATAAAGGAATATTGCGGTTTATTCGGCGTATACAACAGTCAAGAGGCGTCTCTATTGACTTTCCTTGGTCTTTATTCTTTACAGCACCGCGGAGAGGAGTCATGTGGAATTATTACTTTTGACGGTTCTGCGTTTCACCATCACCGTGGTATGGGGCTTGTAGGTGAAGTTTTTTCTGAAGATAAAGTAAAAGAGTTAAAAGGCCGTCAGGCTATTGGACATGTACGTTATTCTACCACTGGTTCAACCGCGGTAAGAAATATCCAGCCTCTTTTCGCAAATTCTCACCGTCTTTCTTTGGCGCTCGCACATAATGGGAATTTAGTTAATTCTCTTAAACTAAGGCAGAATCTTGAGAAAAAAGGTTCTATTTTTCAATCAAGTTCTGATTCCGAGATTATACTCCACCTTATAATGCGTTCAAAGAAATCCGGTTTTACAGATAAGATTTCCGATGCCCTCGAGAAAGTAAAGGGAGCGTATTCACTGGTTATGATGAACAGAGATTCAGTTATCGGCATAAGAGACCCTCTTGGATTTAGACCTCTTTGCGTAGGTGAGAAAGGAGACTCTTTCTTTATTTCTTCAGAGAGCTGTGCGTTAGACCTTATAGGAGCTAAGTTTATAAGAGAAGTTGAACCGGCAGAGATGATAATTATTGATAAAGAAGGCATACATTCATATAAGCCGTTTAAAAATCATAAGAGAAATGCTTTCTGTTCTTTTGAGCATGTGTATTTTTCCCGTCCCGATTCCACTATCTTTAGTGATACAGTGCATATAGTGAGAGAGAAACTGGGCAGAAAACTAGCTAAAGAACATCCTGTTGATGCAGACTGCGTTATTGGAGTTCCTGATTCGGGGACTTCAGCAGCCCTTGGGTTTTCTAAAGAAAGCGGCATACCGCTTGAGGTGGGGATAATCCGCAATCACTATATAGGGAGGACCTTTATTCAGCCTCACCAGGACAAGCGCGAGTTTGGAGTTAAGCTTAAATTCAATCTTTTAAAAAGCATTATTAAGGGTAAAAGGGTTGTCCTTGTTGATGATTCTATAGTCCGGGGCACTACTTCAAAGATAAGGGTTAAGAATTTTCGCAGTATGGGAGCAAAGGAGGTCCATTTGAGAATCTCCTGTCCGCCGCATAAATTCGGATGTGTTTACGGCATAGATTTCCCTGACGCAAAGAAACTAATCGCTCATAACATGAGCGTAAAAGAAATTGAAAGATTTTTGGAGGTGGACAGCCTTGGGTATTTAAGCCTTGAGGGTATGTTAAGCTGTTTTAGCTATCCAGGGAATTATTATTGTACCGCCTGTTGGAGCGGTAAATATCCGATTAAGTTTCATGATGTCGACAAACATTCACTGGAAAAATAGTTTAAGAGCGCAATGATTACCTATAAAAACTCCGGAGTAGATATAAAAAGAGCGGATGATTTTATAAAAAGAATTAAGGATAAATCCGTAATCCAGCCGTTTTCAGGGTTTGCTTCTCTTTTTGATATCATGGCTTTGTTAAGAAAATACAAGATGCCGGTGCTTGTATCTTCGTGTGACGGAGTCGGGACAAAGCTTAAGATTGCGCAAAAGTCAGGTATTCATAATACCGTCGGCATTGATTTAGTAGCAATGAGCGTTAATGATTTAATATGCCTTGGAGCGAAACCTCTGTTCTTTTTAGACTATATTGCCTGCGGCAAACTAAATGTAAAAATACTTTCTACGGTTGTAAAAAGTATAAAAAAAGGGCTGAAAGATTCGGACTGCCTTCTTTTAGGAGGAGAAACCGCTGAGATGCCGGGGATGTATAACAAAGACGAGTATGATTTAGCGGGATTTTGTGTGGGCATCGCGGATAAGAATAAGATAATTGACGGCAGAAGAATTAAGGCAGGCGATGTTGTAATTGGTTTAGAATCGAACGGTCTCCATTCCAATGGGTTTTCGCTTGTAAGAAGGGTGTTTGGCAGGGAATTAAAGCAATATTCAAAAGAGCTGCTCAAGCCCACGCGTATTTATGTAAAACCTGTTCTTTCCCTTCTGCAAGCCGCAAGCCGCAAGCCGCAAGCTGTTAAGGGTATTGCCCATATTACCGGCGGCGCCTTTTATGAGAAGGCGGCTAAAATTCTGCCTGAAGGGACGGGAATGGTTATTGACAAACACAGCTGGTCTGTGCCGAAAATATTTAATATTATTCAGAATAAAGGCAGGATTAGCGATAAAGAGATGTATACCGTTTTTAATATGGGGATAGGTATGATTCTGGTAGTAAAAAGGAAAGAAGAAGATTATGTTCGTAGAATAATCCATAGGTATAAAATTAAAACTTATATTATTGGAGAAGTTGTAAAGAGTAATATTAAGATGAAGGTAGTCTAAATAATATAGTGTATAGCTATTTGTTTATACTCCACAGTAGAGATGCGATAATATTATAGGAAGGACTGATGAAAATTCTTATTATAGGTTCCGGAGGAAGGGAATACGCTCTTGCATGGAAGATAAAACAGTCGCCGCTTGTTGATAAGATTTATTGCGCGCCGGGGAATGGCGGGACTTCATTAATTACCGAGAATATAAATATTGAGGCTAGCGACATAAACGCTCTCTTTAATTTTGCAGGCAATAAGGGAATAGATTTAACGGTTGTAGGCCCTGAGGCGCCTTTGGCAGCCGGTATTGTGGATAGATTCGAACGCGCGGGTTTAAAGATTTTTGGGCCAAACGCCGAGCTCGCCCGGCTTGAGAGCAGTAAGGTATTCGCTAAAGAGATGATGAGAAAATTCGGTATTCCCACAGCGGGTTTTGCGGTTTTTGATGACCCCGTAGAAGCAAAGGAATATATAGATAAAAAAGGTGTGCCTATTGTGATAAAAGCTGACGGGCTTGCCGCAGGTAAAGGAGTTATTGTTGCTGAGTCTATTGAAGAAGCAAAAAACGCAGTCAATACTATTATGATTGATAAAAAGTTCGGCTCCTCCGGAGACAGAATTATAATTGAGGATTGTCTTACAGGAGAAGAAGCGTCCATTCTGATATTTACCGATGGTGTGAATATCGTTCCTCTTGTCAGTTCTCAGGATCACAAACGCGTATTTGACAATGATAAGGGCCCTAATACCGGCGGCATGGGGGCATATTCTCCGGCCCCCATCGTGACCGAAGCGGTATTTGACAAGGCAATGAAACGCATCTTTATGCCATTAATAGACGGATTGCGCAATGATGGCTTTGTATATAAAGGTATGCTTTATGCCGGGCTTATGATTAAGGACGAAGAACCTTATGTTCTTGAGTTTAACGTGCGCTTCGGCGACCCTGAGACTCAGGCAATTATCCCGAAGTTAAAAAGCGATTTAGTACAGGTTATGCTTAATACTGTATCGGGCGGTCTTGGCCGGGTGAATCTGGAATGGGACAAAAGAGCATGCGTCTGCGTTGTATTGACTTCAGGCGGTTATCCGGCAAGTTATGAAAAGGGCAGGATTATAGAAGGACTTGATAAAGTAAAAGGAACTGATGATATTTTTATTTTTCACGCCGGGACCAAAATTGCCGATAATCATTCTGCTTCTGGCACGCAGTTTTTAACTAACGGAGGAAGAGTATTGAATATCGCCGCTTTAGCTTCTACCTTCAAGGAGGCGCAGTCTAAAGCTTATAGAGCAATAGATAACATTAAGTTTGATAAGATGCATTACCGTAAGGATATCGGGGATAAAGCATTGAATTTTAATATTTAGGATGTAAAATGTTACATTAAAATATTAAATAATGAAGAATAAAATAACAATTATCTTAGGAAGCAAATCGGATATAGAAAAGTTAAAAGACGGCTTTGCCGTTCTTGATGAACTGGGTATTTTGTATGAGTGTCATGTAGTATCTGCCCACCGCAATCCTGATAAACTGCGCCGTTTGTGCCAGAAAATGAAAAGAGACGGTACAAAAGTAGTAATAGCTGCGGCGGGCCTTGCGGCGGCTCTGCCGGGATTTGTGGCTTCATATATGGATATTCCGGTAATCGGCGTCCCTTTAACCGGCGGGGAATTTGACGGACTTGACAGTCTTTTATCTATTGTCCAGTCTCCGCGGGGCCTCGGCCTTGTAAGCAGCGGATTTGATAAACGCGGATTTATCAATGCTGTCATTTTCTCTCTTGAAATACTAGCTTTAAGGAATAAAAATTATCATAAAAAACTTATTAAGTTAAAAAACAAATTTAGGAAGTGAAAAAAATAAAAGTTAATATGGATAAGCCTGATTTATTAGCTATTCATAAAGCGGTGGATATACTTAAGAAAGGCGGCGTAATAGCTCTTCCTACAGAGACAGTATACGGTCTTGGCGCTGATTCCAGGAATAAAAAGGCCGTCGAGAGGCTTTATGAAATAAAAAAAAGGCCTAAGAGCAAACCTTTTACTTTATGTTTTGCCCAGCGGGATAAGGCGCAGAATGAGTTTGCCGTTATGCCTCCTTTTGTGTATAGAATGATGGAGGATTTTTGGCCGGGGCCGCTTACCATTGTTTCATACGGCAGAGACCTGCAGCAAAAGATAGGAGTGAGGATTCCTTCAAACCCTGTTACTGAAACGATTTTAAGAGAGTTGAACTCCCCGGTATTTTTATCATCTGCTAATACCAGCGGGGCAAAGGAACTTTTTTCTGCCGAAGAAGTAATAAGTACTTTTGGGAATGAAGTTGACCTGGTGGTTGATGCAGGGACATCACGGCTTATGAAACCATCAACTGTTATTGACGTTACTTACCATCCTTTTATGGTTTTGCGCGAGGGAGCAGTATCTGTTAATGACCTGATGAGAGTATTTTTCAGGAAACGTCTCGTTTTTGTGTGTACGGGGAATACCTGCCGTTCTCCTATGGCGGAATATATACTCAAAAGTATTTTATCTCAGAAGAATCCTTATGTTTTAGAGAGGTATGAGATAATGTCGCGGGGAATTATGTTTATCGATGGCCAGCCCCCGAGTATTGACACTCTCGAAATATTATCAGAAAAGGAAGGCATAAACGCGAGCGGCCACTGTTCTAAGAGAATAGACCGCAATACCATTCTTTCCAGTGATCTTATTATTGTAATGGAGCAAAGGCATAAAGAATATTTAATGAAGATAGAGCCTACATCAGAAGCTAGAATATTTACGCTGGGTAAGTTTCTTACTCCGGAATTTGATAAAGATATACCGGACCCTATAGGTAAACCTTACAATACCTACGAGGAGGTTTATTCTCTTATAAAAAGTGCTGTTACAGAGCTGATGGAGTGGCTGTCCTAAGTAGAAGGAACAGGTTTTATAATGCGTATAGCGCTGGGTTGTGACCACAGGGGATTTAAGCTTAAGAATATCATTGCGGATTATCTTAGAGGCAAAGGGCATATAGTTATTGACTTTGGGACATTTTCTTCGCAGTCTTGCGATTATCCCGATTATATTTACCCTGCTGCGCTTTCGGTCAAAGAGAAGAAGGCAGACAGGGCAATTGTTATTTGTTATACCGGCGTGGGAGGTTCTATTACCGCGAATAAAGTTAGAAGCATAAGAGCTGCTTTGGTATTTAATATAAAGATGGCAGTTTACTCACGCAGGCACAATAACAGTAATGTGTTAGTGCTTGGGGCAGGGTTTGTTAAGAAAGATTATGCAATAAGGTTAGTTGCAAGATGGCTTAATACAGCATTTGACGGCGGAAGGCACCAAAGGCGTTTGAGAAAAATACAAAAAATAGAGGAGAGTAAAGATGTTTGAAGAGCTAAAAAAGGATGATAATCTGGTATACAAAAGTATTAAAAGAGAGCTTAAAAGACAGCGGGAACAGATTGAGCTTATAGCGAGTGAGAACTTTGCTCCTGTTTCTGTGATGCAGACCTGCGCAACACCGCTGACGAATAAATATGCCGAAGGATATCCTAAGGCGCGCTGGTACGGAGGCTGCAGCTATGTAGATGAAGTGGAGGACATAGCAAGGGACCGCGTAAAGAAGCTGTTTGGCGCTGAGCACGCTAATGTCCAGCCCCATTCAGGTACCCAGGCAAATATGGCGGTCATGATGGCGGTTTTAAAGCCAGGCGATACAGTTCTTTCTATGGATTTAGCCTGCGGAGGCCATCTTTCTCATGGCCACCCGCTTAATTTCAGTGGTAAGTTTTACAATATAGTTGCTTACGGTGTTAATAAGGATACGGAATGTCTTGATTATGATGAGATAGAGGAATTAGCGATTGAGTATAAGCCTAAGCTTATTCTTGCCGGAGCAAGCGCCTATCCAAGAATTATTGATTTTAGAAGATTCCGGGAAATAGCGGATAAAGTAGGAGCGTATCTTTTAGTGGATATGGCTCACTTCGCAGGGTTGGTTGCGGCAAAAATCTATCCCAATCCTTGTGATTACGCTGAGTTTGTAACTTCAACGACGCATAAGACACTGCGCGGGCCAAGAGGAGGGTTAATATTATGCCGCAAAGATTTCGCCAGGAAAATTGATACCGCGGTCTTTCCCGGGACCCAAGGCGGTCCTTTTATGCATATTATTGCTGCTAAAGCGGTGGGCTTCGGATTAGCTTTGAAGCCTGAGTTTGCTCAATACCAGAAGAAGATCGTTTCAAACTGTAAGCATTTCGCAGCATCTATGAGTGAGAAAAAATACCGTATTGTAAGCGGAGGAACGGATACTCATCTTTTCTTGGTAGATTTAAGGTCTAAAGATATAACAGGCAAAAAGGCTGCGTTGGTTTTAGAAGAAGTTAATATTACCGTGAATAAAAACCTCATTCCTTTTGACCCAAAGCCGCCAGTTGTTGCAAGCGGTATACGCATCGGCACTCCCGCGATAACTACGCGGGGAATAGAAAAAGACGGTATTAACAGGATAGTAGATTTTATTGACGAGGCATTAAGTAACAGGGATGATCCTGGTATTTTAAGAGAGATTAAGACGAAAGTTATAGGTTTCATACAAGAATACCCTTTATATCTTGAGATTAAAGATGATTAAAACGCAGGGACCGCAGAATATTCGCAGAGAAGAAACTAATAAGCTAAAAAGAGGATTGTAAGTTGTATTCTCTGCGTAATCCGTGTTATAAGAAATGATAAAGATGAAACGTCCAGGGTGGGATGAATATTTTATGAAAGTAGCTAAGCTTGTTTCTTCACGTTCTACCTGTCTTAGAAGAAAAGTTGGCGCTGTCCTTGTTAAGGATAAAAGGATTTTAGCTACCGGTTACAATGGTGCTCCTACGGGTATTGTCCATTGTGAAGTGACAGGGTGCTTAAGAGAAAAGCTGCATGTTCCTTCCGGCGAGAGACACGAGTTATGCCGCGGATTGCATGCCGAGCAGAATGTTATCCTGCAGGCCGCACTTCATGGTATAAGCGTTAACGGCAGTACTATATATATAACTAACGCTCCATGCAGCATTTGTGCTAAAATGATTATAAACGCGGGTATAAAAGAAGTGATATACGCTGACAGCTATCCCGACAGAATGGCACAGGATTTCCTTAAAGAAGCGAATATTAAAATTATAAAAATGGGTGAAACAGATAAAAGAGAACGGCAATGAGATGTCCTTATTGTAATCATAATGAGGATAAAGTTATTGATTCGCGGGAAACAGCTAACGGCATTTCTATCCGAAGAAGGCGGGAATGCATTAATTGCGGAAAGAGGTTTACTACCTATGAATATATAGAAAAAACGCCTCTTATGGTTGTTAAAAAGGACGGGCGCAGGGAACCGTTTAACCGCGAGAAGATTATTTCCGGCCTCATCAGGGCATGCCAGAAGAGAAATGTCAGCGTTGAGAGCCTGGACAAGCTGGCTTTGGAAGTTGAAGCCCAGATACAAAAGAAGTTTGACCGTGAAGTTGAATCAAGGTATATAGGCGAACTGGTGGTAGATAAGCTTGCGAAGGTTGATGATGTTGCTTATGTAAGGTTTGCTTCGGTGTACAGGCAGTTTAAGGATGTCAATCAGTTTATGCGGGAGCTTAAAGACGTGCTTAACAAGAAAATAAAATGATAGAAGTAGAGTTGTCAAAGATAATTATTGATGAGGAAAAACAGGAACAGATAATCGTCCTTAGAGAGAAGGGCGGCTCCAGAATGCTTCCTATTGTTATCGGTTTAAGTGAGGCGGCGTCCATACGTATGGAGGTGAATGGATTCTCCCCTCCGCGGCCCCTTACTCATGATTTGATAAAGTCATTAATTGATACGTTCTCAGCTACTCTTGAAACTGTTGTTGTCGACAAACTAATCAACGGGACTTTCCACGCAAAACTGCA
>Ga0164318_10004648_pt1 | contig 13226 bp, 11 predicted proteins | sample GuaBasSedimGuay9_FD_113734 | JGI IMG/M metagenome (GOLD analysis project Ga0164318, IMG submission 113734) | Subseafloor sediment microbial communities from Guaymas Basin, Gulf of California, Mexico - Guay9, Core 4571-4, 0-3 cm | ecosystem: Environmental > Aquatic > Marine > Hydrothermal vents...
CGTAAAGGCGCCCACCGGCCTTAAGCGCGCCTGCAAAACCTGGGGCGCCGAAGCCGCAATGCGCATGCTTATGAACAACCTTGACGCCGAGGTCGCCGAAGATCCCGCTAATCTGATTGTTTACGGCGGCTCCGGCAAGGCCGCCAGAAACTGGAAATGCTACCACGCCATCGTTGAATCCCTGAAGAAACTCGCGCCCGACGAGACCCTGCTCGTGCAGTCCGGAAAGCCCGTCGGCGTCTTCAAGACGTTCGAGCACGCACCGAGAGTCCTTATCGCCAACTCGAATCTCGTCGGACGCTGGGCCGACTGGGACCACTTTCACAAACTCGAGGCCGCAGGCCTGATGATGTACGGCCAGATGACCGCCGGCTCCTGGATATACATAGGCACCCAGGGCATCATCCAGGGAACGTACGAGACCCTGGCGGCCGCCGCCGGCAAGCACTTCAAGGGGGACCTCTCCGGCAAACTCGTTCTGACCGCCGGGCTCGGCGGCATGGGCGGCGCGCAGCCGCTGGCGGTAACCATGAACGGCGGGGTCTGCATCGTCGTTGAAGTCGATGAGGACCACATCAAACGCAGACTGAAGGCGGGCTACCTGGACGTAATGGCGGACTCATACGGCAAGGCCATCAAGATGGCGCGCGAGGCGATGGCGAAGAAGGAGCCGCTCTCGATAGGCCTGCTGGGCAATGCCGCGGAGGTCATTCCGGAGTTCGCCGCGCGGCAGATCGTGCCCGACGTCCTCACCGACCAGACCAGCGCCCACGACGCGCTTGACTACGTGCCACACGGCATGCCGCTCAAGAAGGCCAACGCGCTGCGCAAAAAGAATCCCAAGGAATACAAAAAGCGCGCCATGGAATCGATGGCCAGACACGTCAGGGGCATGCTCAAGTTGCAGGGTTACGGCGCGGTGACGTTCGACTACGGCAACAACATCCGCGGACAGGCGCTGAAGAGCGGCGTCAAGGACGCCTTCGACATTCCCGGCTTCGTGCCCGAGTACATCCGGCCGCTGTTTTGCAGCGGCAAGGGCCCCTTCCGATGGGTGGCGCTGTCGGGTAATCCGGAAGATATTTACGCCACCGACAAGGCCGTCAAGGAACTGTTCCCCAGGGACAAGGCGCTGTGCAGGTGGATTGACCTGGCGCAGGAGAAGATAAACTTCCAGGGACTTCCCTCAAGAATCTGCTGGCTGGGCTACGGCGAGCGCGCCAAGTTGGGCGAGCGCATAAATCAAATGGTGGCGAAGAAGAAAATCAAGGCCCCCATTGTAATCGGAAGGGACCATCTCGACTGCGGGTCGGTGGCCTCTCCCAACCGTGAGACCGAAGGCATGCGTGACGGCAGCGATGCGGTCGCGGACTGGCCGCTCCTCAACGGCATGCTGAATGTCGCTTCCGGCGCAACATGGGTCAGCATGCACCACGGCGGCGGCGTAGGCATCGGGTATTCCCAGCACTCCGGCATGGTAATCGTCGCCGACGGCACAAAAGACGCCTCCGAGCGGCTCAACCGGGTTCTGACCAACGACCCGGGCAGCGGCATCGCGCGCCACGTGGACGCCGGCTATCCCAGGGCCGTGAAGACCGCAAGAAAAATGAAAGTGAAAATCCCGATGCGCAAGACCTCGTAACTCGAAACGAATGATGTAGAGGAGGCGGGAGCACGTAAGAATTCTGGAAGGGCCGCGCCGGTGACTGTCACCGCGCCAAACGGAGCGGGCCTCTGCTGGTGGAAGTCTAAAAGATTCCGCCGTATTTTCTTCTTGTCCTTGCGGGTTGTTGTGTTGACGTTGACGGCAAACATATTCGACCTTCTGCGCCAGTTGCCCGTCGGCCTTATCGCCGCCGCGGCGTTTCTGTTGCTGACCTTTTTCGTAATCCTGCTCTGGCTGGAGGTGGCGGCGTTGAATCACGCGCTCCACAGGAGGGCGCAGGGCGGCCCGGCGGATGCCCTTCAGCGGATGTGCGACGATCTGGACAAAATCGAGGGGAAACTGGCCGAACTGAACGGACGACTGGAAACTCTTGACGCGGAAAACAGGCGGAACAAAGATGAAGACGGTTGACCTTGTCGTGCGTGACGCCGCGCAACTGATAACATTGGATGAACCGCTTCCCGCCGAAGGCAACGGCGTCGATAGCGCCTCTCTGCCCGTGGTGCCGGACGGCGCGGCGGCGATTTCCGATGGGAAGATAATCGAATACGGGGCCACCTCCGACATTGCCGCGAAGTACAAAGCCCGCTCCGTCATCAGCGCGGCGGGCATGGTTGTCACGCCGGGACTTGTGGACCCGCACACGCATCTCGTGTTTCCCGCCACGCGCGAGGACGAGTTCGAGATGCGCAACATGGGGCTTTCGTACAAAGAAATCACGCTGCGGGGCGGCGGGATTCACGCCTCCGTGCGCAAACTGCGTGAGATGAGCAAGGAGGAGTTGGTTGAAAAATCCCTGCCCTATCTAAACTCGGCCCTGGCCCACGGCACCACCGCCATCGAGATAAAAAGCGGCTACGGCCTGACAACAAAGGACGAGATCAAGACGCTCGAAGCAATCGCCGAACTGAACAAACGGCACGTCGTGGATATTGTGCCAACCTTCCTCGGCGCGCACGAGGTGCCGGTCGAGTTTCGGGATAACAAGGAGGGCTACATCTCGCTCCTTATCAATGAGATGATTCCGGAAGTGGTCAGGCGCGGTCTTGCGGAGTTCTGCGACATCTTTTGCGAGGCCCACGTTTATAATATAGAGGAGTCTCGGCGAATCCTGCTGGCGGCGAGGGAAGCGGGCATGAAGTTGAAGATGCACGCCGACGAAATCGAGCCGATAGGCGGCGCGGAACTGGCCGGCGAACTGCGCGCGGTCAGCGCGGACCACCTGGTCGCCGCCTCGGACGCCGGGATTGAGGCCCTGGCCGCCGGCGGGGTGGCGCCGGTGCTGCTGCCTGCGACGAGTTTCAGCCTGGGTCTGCAGAAGCACGCCCCCGCGCGGAAAATGCTCGACGCCGGACTGCCTGTGGCGCTGTCCACGGATTTCAACCCGGGCACCTCGTTCACCGAATCGCAGCAATTCACCATGTCACTGGCGTGCGTCAACCTGAAGATGTCCGCGGCGGAAGCGCTGCGCGGCTGCACCGTCAACGCCGCCCGTGCGATATGCAGGGACGGCACGGTGGGCAGCATCGCGCCCGGAAAGCAGGCAGACCTGGTCGTCTGGAACATCCCGAACTATAAGCACCTGGGATACCACTCCGGCGTGAACCTCGTTCGCTTCGTCATAAAAAAGGGAAATATCGTGGCGAGAAACGTAAACACCGTAAAAGGAACATAAAAGATGACTGTCACCTTTAACCCCGATTTTGGTGTAAAACATGGACGGAATAGTCGAATGCGTGCCGAATTTCAGCGAAGGCCGCAATCCCGAGGTGATAGACCGAATTGCAGCGGCGATAGCGGACGTTAAAACCGTCAAGGTGCTGGGACGCGAATCGGACAAGGACCACAACCGCAGCGTAATCACCTTCATCGGCCCGCCCGAGACAATCGCCGACGCCGCCTTTGCGGGCGTTGCGAAAGCCGCCGAATTGATAGACCTGACCCGGCACACCGGCGAGCACCCGCGCATGGGAGCCGCCGACGTCGTGCCGTTCGTGCCCGTTCGCGGAGTCGAGATGGAAGACTGCGTGAAACTGGCGCAAGGTTTGGGCCGGCGCGTCGGTGATGAACTGCGGATACCGGTATTTCTTTACGAAGAAGCGGCCACCAGGCCGGAACGCCGCAATCTGGCGAACGTCCGCAAGGGTCAATTCGAAGGTCTGCGCGACCTCATCGGCAAAGACCCCGAGCGCAAACCCGATTTCGGTCCGGAGAAGATCCACCCGACGGCCGGCGCGGTCGCAATAGGCGCCAGGGAATTCCTAATCGCCTACAACGTCAACCTCGCCTCGGACAACCTGGCCCTGGCCAAAGAGATTGCAAAGAAGATCCGCGAGTCGAGCGGGGGATTGCCCTGCGTAAAGGCGCTCGGGCTTATGCTCAAAGAGTTGAACGTCGCACAGGTCTCCATGAACCTGACAAACTTCAGGGTTACCCCCATGCGAAAGGTCTTCGACGCCATCAGGGCCGAGGCCGAGAAGGCAGGCGACAAGATACGCGATTCCGAACTCATCGGCCTGGTCCCGCGGGCGGCGCTCTCTCCCGAAGATGTGGAATACCTGAAAATCGAGTCGTTCGACCCCGGTCAGATAATCGAAAACCGACTGGATGATACCGACTGAACGACTGTTTTGAGTCTTTGAACGCCTAAACCTTTTGATATCGATATGCGAAGAATAACCGAACACCCCATTCTGGATTTTAAGCAAGGCCGGAAAATCACGTTCACATTTGACGGCAAGACCATGGAAGGCATGGAAGGCGACACTATCGCTTCGGCCCTCCAGGCCGCGGGAATCAGGGTTTACAGAGAGAGCATAAAACTTCAGCGCCCGCGCGGATTCTTCTGTGCAATCGGGCGTTGCGCCAGTTGTTCCATGATAGTTGACGGCGTGCCGAACACGAAGACCTGTGTAACCCGCTTGAAGGAAGGCATGGTAGTCGAAACGCAGCACGGGCGCGGCAGCGTCAGGCAAATCCGAGAATGAGACAGCCTTCGGCTGCTCTTGTACTCAAGTTGACTGAGTTTTTCTGGATGATGGTGGGTGCTTGATTATAGTCTGCTGTTTCACAACACCTTACGGTGACAGTCACCAATCTACGATCCGTTCCGACAAGGCCGGAACGGCTCCGTAATCGGTGACAGTCACCGAAGTTAGCAAAAGTCAGTCAACTTGAGTCTTGTACTTTTGTTTTGCGTGCCCGTGGAGTTGCTCCCAAGAGCACGTAAAGCGAAAGAAGTACAAGCCTCCCGCCCCCGACAAGTCGGGGGCTCGTATGGGAGAGAGGGGTGGCGTTCCCTTTTCAATCTGACAATTACAGACCATTATAAAAATGATAGAAACTGAAATACTTGTAATCGGCGGAGGCCCCGCGGGCCTTTGCGCAGCCGTCGAAGCCGCCGAACACGGCGCAAAGGTCCTTTTACTCGACGACAAGGACGTGCTCGGCGGGCAACTCATCAAGCAGACTCATCGCTTCTTCGGCTCGCAGCAGCAATACGCCGGAGTGCGCGGCATCGACATCGCCGGGATTCTCATCCGAAACGCCGAGAAGTTCGGCGTTGAACTGATGCCGGGCGCGACCGTTACCGCGATTTACGATGACGGTGTCGTCCTCGCGGCCGCTGCCGACAGGACGATCAAGATTCGACCGGAGAAGATGGTCGTCGCCACCGGCGCCTACGAAAACACGCTGGCATTTCCGAACTGTGATTTGCCGGGCGTGTACGGCGCGGGCGCCGTGCAAACGCTGATGAACGTGAACGGCGTGGCGCCGGGCGAGCGCGTGCTCATGGTCGGCGCGGGAAACATCGGACTCATTGTCACCTACCAGTTGCTTCAGGCGGGCATCCGGGTGGCGGCCATTGTGGAAGCGGCCGACAAGGTCGGCGGCTACTATGTCCACGCAAACAAGATCCGCCGCCTGGGGGTGCCGATACTGTTGCGCCATACGGTCAAGTACGCCTTGGGCAAGGACGGCGTGGAAGGCGCGGTGATTGTGCGGCTGGACGATAAATTCCGCCCTGTGACGGGCACGGAACGCGCGCTTGACGTGGATACAATCTGCCTGGCGGTCGGCCTGACGCCGCTGACCGAACTGCTCTGGAATGCCGGCTGTGAGATGAAGTACGTCTCTCAACTGGGCGGGCACGTGGCCTGGCACGACGAGGACATGCGCACGTCGCGCGGGGACATCTACGTGGCCGGGGACGCCTCCGGCATCGAGGAGGCGAGCAGCGCCATGATAGAAGGCAAGGTTGCCGGGCTGAACGCGGCATACATGCTCAAGCGCGACACGGGCCTGACGAGCGAAGTCCGCGAGGAACGGCTGAAAAACTACCACGACCAGTTGTATCGACTTCGCCGCGGGCCGTTCGGCGAGAAGGCCCGCGTCGGCAAGAGCGTGCTCACAGGTGCGCCGATGCCGGCCGCCGGACCGATAGAATCCACGCCGCACTCCGATGCGACTTTTTCGAAAGGCGCGCGCGTGGTCATAGAATGCGAGCAGAACATTCCGTGCAACCCATGCGAGGCGACCTGCCCCCACGGCGCTATTACCGTGGGTGATGACATCGTGAACTATCCCGTGCTCGACCCCGCCAGGTGCAACGCCTGCGGCATCTGCGTGGTGAACTGCCCCGGGCTGGCGCTGTTCGTCATCAACCGTGACTACTCCGAGACGGAAACGGAGATAATGCTGCCGTATGAGTTCCTGCCTCTTCCCAACAAGGGTGACCGCGTGGACGCCTTCGACCGAAAGGGGAACTTCGCGTGCAGGGCGACGGTCTCGCGCGTCATAAAGTCCAAGAAATTTGACCGTACTGCGCTGGTTTCCCTCGTGGTGGAGGACAAGTACGCGGATGTGGTACGGAGTTTCCGCGTGAACGGCGGGCAAAAGACCGAACGTACCGAGAAGGCGGCGGGGGATGTACCGGACGACATGGACACGGTAATCTGCGTGTGCGAGGACGTGACGCGGCGGCAGATAGAAGAAGCGATAGACCGCGACGGCGCGCGGAGCATTGACGAAATCAAACGTTTGCTCCGGTGCGGTATGGGCCCCTGCCAGGGCAAGACCTGCCAGCGGCTCATAATGCAGATACTCTCACGAAAACTGAACCGCAACATTGAAGAGTTCAAGCCACAGACATATCGCGGCCCGATGAAACCGGTGCCGCTTGGATTGCTTGCGAAGGCGAACAATGAAGAAAAAGACTGATGTCGTCATAATCGGCGGTGGCGTCGTCGGCACATCCATCGCATATAATCTTGCAAAGAACGGCGTCACCGACGTCGTGGTGGTTGAACGCGATACGCTGTCGTGCGGCTCGACGGGCCGCTGCGCCGGCGGCGTGCGCCAGCAGTGGTCGGAGCCGTCCAACGTCCGCCTGGCGCGGGCCAGCATCGACATCTTCAAGCGCTTCAGGGAAGAGATGGGCCGAGACATAGGCTTGGTCGAAGGCGGCTACCTGCTCTGCGCCCACACGGATGAAGAAGCGGAACGATTCAAAGAGACCGTGGCGATGCAGCGCGAAGTCGGCGCGGACGTGCGCATAGTTACGCCTGAAGAGATGCGCGACATCACGCCGTACCTGAACGCCGACGGCATGATATTGGGCGCATACTGTCCCGACGATTGCCACGGCGACCCCTTCCAGACGACCCAGGGCTACGCGGAAAACGCCAAGAGGCTCGGCGTGGATATTGAACTCCACACCGAGGTCACGGCAATAAAGAAGAAGGGCAGACGTGCCACGGCGGTCGTGACGAACCGTGGTGAGATCGAGTGCAACTGGGTGGTCAACGCGGCCGGAGGTTACTCCGCCGAAGTAGGCGCCATGGCCGGCGTGGACATCCCGACGAAATCATACCGACACCAGATAGCCGTAACCGAGCCGATCCGGCGCATACAGGAACCGCTCATAGTCGATTTCTGCGTCAACATCTATTTCTGCCAGACCGCGCACGGCTCATTTCTGGCCGGATACGGCGATGACACCGAAAAGCCGGGTCATAACGTTCGCAGCACCTGGCAATTTCTCCAAGAGATTTCCAGGAGGCTGACCGCGCTGGTACCCGCCCTGAGGGATATCAGCGTGGTGCGGCAATGGGCCGGCCTGTATAACATGAGCCCCGACGCGCAGCCCATCCTGGGGAAGGTCAGCGACGAGGTCGAAAACTTCATCTGCGCGGTCGGGTTCAGCGGCCACGGATTCATGCTCGCGCCCATTACCGGCGTGCTCATGGCGGAACTTATCACATACGGCGAGACACGCACCCTGCCCATTGACGGATTAAGCATAAAGCGCTTCGAGGGCGGCGTGCGCAGCGCCGAGGCAAACGTCGTGTGAACGCCGGTTATTACAGACTTTGCCTTGACTAAATATTGGGTGTGCGTTATTTTGCATAGGCGAAAGAGAGGTGTTGTCAGACACTCTTTGGGTCCATTTCCATGAGAATAAGTCATATCAAACTTGAGAACTGGAGGAACTTTCGCTTAGTCGATGTGGACTTGCCGTTCCGTGTGTTCCTCATTGGCCCGAATGCATCAGGCAAATCAAATTTTCTCGACGCCATCCGTTTCTTGAGGAACGTTGCGACAGAAGGTTTCCAACGTGCAGTGAAACTCCGCGGAGGAGTGTCAAAAATAAGATGCCTCGCCGCCCGAAAAAAGCCGGATATCGTGATAGAGGTTTGCCTTTCCAACAGTAAAAAAGATTCGAACAACGATTGGACTTACTCGCTTTCGTTCAGCCAAGATAACAACAGCAGGCCCATTCTCAAATCTGAAAAGGTTGAAAAGGGCCGGGAAACAATCTTGACCCGGCCGGACGAGGAAGACAAAAAGGACGTCTTGCGGATGTCTCAGACTGCGCTTGAACAGATAAATGCAAACCTTGCCTTTCGACCGATTGCGCAGTTTTTCAGTACGGTGCACTATCTGCATCTTGTTCCGCAAATCATTCGCAACCCGGAAGGCTATGCAATCCCTTCACCCGGCGGAGATCCTTATGGCAAGGATTTTTTAGAAAAACTGGCCGGTACTACTCCCCGAACCCGAGACTCGAGATTGGACAAGATACAGCAAGCGCTCAAGATTGCGGTACCGCAGTTTTCTAAGTTCGAGATTACAAAGGACGCACGCGGAGTACCTCACTTGGCTGCTTACTACGAACACTGGCGCCCCCATGACGCACAACAACTGGAGGACCAGTTTTCCGACGGTACTATTCGACTGATCGGGTTACTCTGGTCACTTCTCGAGGGTGAAGGACCTCTGTTGCTCGAGGAACCCGAGTTATCACTGCATGCGGCCATAGTACGTAAACTGGCACCGCTTATACATAGGATGCAAAGGCTGAAGAAAGGCGGACAACGCCAAGTACTGGTAAGTACACATAGCGTAGAATTGCTGATGGACCCCGGGGTAGGTGGTGAGGAAACCTTACTTCTTACTCCTGGTTCGGAAAGCACCAAAGTACATTCCGCTGCCGGCGTCGATGACATACTGAAGTTATTAGAACAAGGGATACCGGTGGGTGAGGCGGCAATGTCCTACACGGAAACTAAAAACATGCACCAGTTGGAGTTGCCCTTTGATGACTGAGCAGGTCTATATTCAACTGGCGGTTGAAGGTGACCTGGACGAAATCGTATTGCGGAAAGTAATCAGGCATAGTTCGTGTCCTTTTGAAATATATGTTTGTCATGGCAAGAAGGGTAAAGGATTTCTACGCAAGCGTATATTACAGTATGCAAACGCGGCAGAAAAAGGCGCAAAACCGTTTATCGTTCTGACAGATTTGGATATGCAGGAATGTGCCCCGCTCCTTGTCGGCGAATGGCTGCCCTCAGATTACAAAAGACTGTTGTTGCGCGTGGCGGTGCGTGAAGTGGAGGCTTGGCTTATGGCGGACAGGGATAACCTGGCCCGCTTCCTGGGCATAACGCGGTCTATCATTCCCCAAAATCCCGAAGACGTTGAGAATCCCAAGCAAGTTCTTATCAATTGTGCCCGTCGTTCAAGAACGCGCGGGATCCACGACGATATCGTTCCATACCCTGAAACTACCAGCAGAATTGGCAAAAACTATAATGGCAGGCTTATCGAGTTCGTGGAAGGATATTGGTCTATTGAGGATGCCCGACAAAAAGCGCCAAGTTTGGACCGAGCGTTGAAATCCATTCATCACTTCTATGATGCGCTTTCCAAACGTTGCTGAACACGTCGCTTTTCCCGAATCTTGACAAATTTCACCGCCGGTAGAGTCTGTGGCGGGTGACGTATCTCGCGACGGAGGCGGGGACGAGGTGGGAAATACTCAGGCCTGCGCGGACGCGCTCGCGGATTTCGGTTGACGAGATATCGACCTGGCGCACCACGGTGAGGTTGTCCTGCAGGTGCGTCACCATGGCAGGCGAGAGACTTTCTGCGACAGTGCTTAGTTGGTCCAGCGGGAATCCCGGCCGTACCATCAGGACGAATTTACACTCCCGCATCAGCGAATCCACTTCCTTCCACTTCGGCAGGAATTGAATCGAGTCGGTACCCGCAAAGAAGAAATATTCGGCGGCGATGTATTTCCTGAATTCGCGGATTGTGTCGATGGTGTATGACTTGCCGCGGCGTTTCAGTTCTATGTCGGACACACCCAGTCCCCTGCGGCCGCGCACGGCGAGTTGCAGCATCGCAAGGCGATGTCCGGCCGGCGTGATTTTCACCCCCGCCTTGTGCGGCGGAATACGCGCCGGCACGAAGACCAGCCGCGACAGACCGTAGTCCTCGCGCAGGTCCTCGGCGACTATCAGGTGGCCCAGGTGAACCGGGTCGAACGTCCCACCGAGTATGCCTATCCTTTTCTTTGCCATCACTTTCGTTTATTGAGCGCTGTATATTCAAAGGAACATGAAAGGCGACCGTCACCTTTCCGACGCATGTTCCTTTGAATATACAGGACTCAGTAGTACGACATGCCGTCACCGGCGAAACCAGCCGACTATCGCGTCCATGACGTCGGTGGCGGCCATCGTGCCATCACCGCCGGGCAGGTCTCCTATGCAGACGGCCATGTCCCGCTCGTCGTCGGGCGCCAGACCATGTGAACCCTTAATCAAACTGGTGTCTGTCTCGATACGTTTGCGCTGCCGATTAAAAAATAATTCCAGCGGGTCGAAGCCGGGCTTTCGGTGTATGTCCACCGTGAAGGCGAAGTCCGGCGCTTTCGCCTCGTCCAGCCACCAGTAATAGGCAAACCACTTGTCCCGCTCGGAGAGCGCGACGAAGTCGCCGCTGTGCGCGTGGTCTATGGCGAACTCTCTCTTGCCGTGCTCATCGAGCACGCGCGCAACGCCGTCCAGCGACTCCAGCAGGGAGCGGACCTCGTCCCTTGCGGCCGGGTCAAACACATAGACGTGCGCCACTTGGTGGTCCACCATGGCAAACGCGCGGCTTGCGATGAAATCCAGGTATTCGCGCCCGCCGACCACGCGCACCGAGAGTAGTCCCGCCTCGCGCAGCGCCCGGTTTATGGTTACCGCGCCGTTCACCGGCGCCATGCCGTATTCCGACAGGACGACGATTTCGGCGTTCCGTTCGCGGCAGGCGGCGAATGTTTCCGCGAGCAGCGCGTCGAGCGCCCGCAGGTCCTCACGGGTTTCCGGCGCGTCGGGGCCGAATTTCTGCAGCGAGTAGTCGAGTTCCGGTATGTAGGTCAGCAGGAGGTTCGGGCGCAAAGTTTCAAGGGTGTGCAGCGTGGCCTTGCAAATCCACTCCGACGAAGGCAGTGACGCCATCGGTCCCCAGAAGTTGTGCAGCGGGAAGGGCCCGAGTTTCTCCTCGATTGCACCGTACAGGCCCGGCGGCTTGCTGTAGCACGACGAGATGGTCTCGCCCCCGGCCGTATGCTTCGGCGCGACGTTCATGTAATAGTCCGCGGTGGAGTATTGCGTGTTCCACCACAACAGTACGGCCGTGGTCAGGGAGGGATGGACCCGCCTGAGCGCGTCCCAGATGCGCGGCTGCTCTATCATCAGCGCCGAATGTTCCCACAGGGAAACGGCGCGCCTGTCGGCGAAGAAGTTGCCGTTCGCGATTATGCCGTGCCCGGCCGGGGGCAGGCCTGTGGTATAGGTGGCTTGGGCTGTGCAGGTGACCGCCGGCAGAACGGGCTTGATATATCTAAGTCGCGTTCGGCGAATCAGGTCGGCGAGAGCGGGGCAGCGCTCTTCGTCTTTGAGCAGCCGCCCTGAGAGGCCCGCAACAAGGAAAACCGCCAGGTGCCCGTCATTCATTGTACTTTCTAAACCTCTCCGGATAAATGTATGCTTCGCGGTGAATCTGGCGCAGGAAGGCGTTGCGCCGCTTCATGCGCTCCTCACGCATGATTCTGGCTGCTATTTCCTCCTGTGCATTTTCAAAGGACAGCGTTCGCGCGGGCCGGCGTTCTTCGAGTTTGAGTATGTAAAAACTCGTCTCGCCGTTTTCCTTTTCGTCGCCCTTGATTACCCCGCTCAACTGGCCGTCCTTAGTCTCTTCGTCGAAGAGAAATTTAACCATGAAATCCTTGAGGTCTTCACGTGTGTGCCAGGCACTGCCGTCGGCCCGCGTGCGAAGGCCGCCGTCCTCATGCCAGGGGCTCATTGACACGCCCGTGGCGACGCTCTCGAAATCTTTCTCTCCCGCTTTTATTTCCTCGAGCAATTGCCGGGTGAACTTCTTTGCGGCGGCCGCGCTTTCAAATTCGCGGTAGTTGGTTGGCCGGTATTCGCTGCCCCCGGGCAGATAGATTATCTCTATCTCCCTGAACCGCACGCGTTCGGGCAACGCCCACTTGTCCTTGTTGGCCTCGTAGTATTCCAGCATCCTCTGCGGTGTTATAAAAATGCCGCTGCCGGTTTTTCTGCGGACCACCTCGCGGATCTTGCGCTGTATGCGAAACTCCCGCCGGACGTCCTCTATGCTCAAACCCTCGCGCGATACTATCTCCAGCGGAAATACCGCCCGGACCAGCGCCGCCTCGCCCCCGAATTCCTCGACCCTTTCCGCTATCATTTCCTCCATGCCTGCCTCGTCTATTTCGATATTTTCCTTTTCGGCGTATTGGGCGAGAAGCGTTCGGTTCACCAGCGATTCTATGGCTATTTCGCGCATGGTATCCTGATCCGCCGCGTTGGGATTTGGCAGCATGCGCAGCATGCGCATGATCTCCTGGTTTAGTTCCCCGAGTGTAACAACGTCCTCGTTCACCACGACAACGACACCGTCAACGTATAACGAGGGAGGCTCTTCACCGCCCTGCGCGTGCAATCCACAAGGCAGCGCAAGCAACGGGGAAAGCGCTATAAGGAATATGACATGCTTCATTGTGTGCCCTCCAATGTCCGGTTTCCGCCCGGATTATAGAACGGCGGCCTGAGTTTGTAAATACTCAAGTTGGCTGACTTTTTCTGGATGATGGTGGGTGCTTGATTATAATCTGCTGTTTCATAACACCTTACGGTGACAGTCACCAATCTACGATCCGTTCCGACAAGGTCGGAACGGCTCCGTAATTGGTGAC
>Ga0164318_10004649_pt1 | contig 13225 bp, 11 predicted proteins | sample GuaBasSedimGuay9_FD_113734 | JGI IMG/M metagenome (GOLD analysis project Ga0164318, IMG submission 113734) | Subseafloor sediment microbial communities from Guaymas Basin, Gulf of California, Mexico - Guay9, Core 4571-4, 0-3 cm | ecosystem: Environmental > Aquatic > Marine > Hydrothermal vents...
ATAAGATAGCATCAGAAGCAAAGCCAGCGATAATTAGGCGATTTTTAGAAATAGAAATGAATAGAAAAAAGCTCATAGGTATAGTCGAGAAATATCCCTCAGTGTTAATACTGTCGGCAATAAATCGGTTAATAAAAGCTTATATCCCCGCAGAAGTGGGTAGGAAGATATCTGAGTCCTCAAATATAAAGCTAAATATAGAACATATAAACAAAGAGATTCCCGATTGGCGCTCTTTTTTGGATGTTAAAACACTAATATATTTCGGTGTTGAATCATGAGCAATACGGAAGAAGCAGAACTTAGGAAAAAATTGTGGATGATAATAGAAAAGATTCATAACGATAAGATATTTTTGCATTCAAAATACATTGAAATCAAAGTATCCGAATCTGTATATAAGTTCCCCGTAGTGATAGGGCTCGCGATTCTTAACGCTATTGTTGGGAACGGATCTATGCTTCTTTACGGTGGATATGGGTTTGGAAAAACAACATTTCTAAAGTACCTCGGTAGAATGATAACTGGACTGGCACTGGAAGACATTGAAGCAAGCATATTGAGGTCCAATCCCCAGCTAACAGAAGAAAAAATTGTAGCAAGGTTGCATCTAGGAAAACTAATAAGTGAGGGAGAAGAAGAAATAATATGGCGTAACTTTGTGAAAAGTTTCTGGAAAATTATTGATGAAATAAATAGACTAGCCCCAAACGCCCAAGACGCGATACTGAGCTTATTAGGTGAAGGAATAGTAAAATATTTCGACGCTGTGTACGATATAAGAAAGTATGTGCTATATGCTACACTAAATCCTAGAGATGTTGGGACGTTCCCATTAGGAATGCCATTACTTGATAGGTTTGGTATTGCTGTTATAGTTGAGTCCCCCTCGCTTGACGATGTTATAGATATTGTTGATGTGCCTGACGATAGAATAATGAAAAGAGAAATTCCATCTGTTTTATCGATAAAAGATCTAACGAAGATATGGGGATACGTAGAAACAATGCCTGTTAACGAAGATGCAAGACTGTTTATTAGTATGCTTATCAAAGAGATTTCTTCATGTGTTAGAGCTAATAAGGAAACTGGAATATTTCTTTCATTAGGTCCAAAGCTGTGTGCTGGATGTAATTTCGAGTCTTTGGATACTGTATGTAAAATGACTTTGACACCTATCAGTATAAGAGCTCAAAAAGACCTAGTGAGATATTCTAGAGCTCTTGCATGGCTTCTAGGTCTAAATGAGGTAACATTAGAAATTGTTGTTTTGATAGCTCCATATGTAATATGGCATAGACTTAAATATGTTGAGAAGTATCTAGATAGGAAATTCTACAATAAGTTCGAGTTAGCCAAGGATATCATAAACACGGTTCTACGTAATTTTCTTCAGAGAGCCCCTCTAATGAAATTCTTGAATAAAATAAGGCGAGGAGAAATAGAACCAAGAATGGTAACAGCAATAAAAAACGCTGCTCAAAGTGATCTAGTAATAAGAATGGATGTGATGCCATATTTTGATGAAATTATTCAAGAGAAGTATTTAATCACAGCGAAGAGATTAGTGAAGGCAATAGAGAATAAAGATAAATCACAAATAAAAAGCATAATCGAAAACGCCAAAAGCGAGTTATCGAGATATCAGTTCAGATCCCTTATGAAAATATATGAATCTGCTTTAAGGAAAAACAGGAAGAGAATAATTGTTCCATTTGTTGAATGGAAGAAGAATATAGAATTGGTTTGCGAGAAGCTTGGACATACGATCATAAAAAGAACCCTAGACCCGCCGAGAAACGTCACGATAAATATTGGATTAGATAAAATCGAGATATACACAGTTGACTCATATGATGAAGCCCCAGTATTTATAATAACATATTCTCTATGGGATGAAATAACAGAAAAAATAAAGAAAATATTTTTTTCGCAGTGATGTTTAATGCCCTTGCTACTAAACAAAAAGTTTGTTCAGAAGATTAAAGAAAAAGCGTTAGGGTATGCTAAAATTTATTTTGGCGAGAAATCTCTTAGAGGGATCATAATAACTTTTAACTTTTCTACAAGTATTAAATTAAAATTTGATAAAGCCTCGAGAATGATAATAGTTAAAGTTGGTCGCTTTGTCCCAATATCTCGACATGATCTTGAAAAATTGCTTATTTACAAAATATTGAAAATATTGTCATACAGATTTATATGCCCTAAAGATATTAGACATGCTACAGAAATAGTAAGGAATGCCATTGAAATAGCGGATTATGCTTTAGGTATGGTACTTGCGTCTTTGGTCATAGAAGTCATAACGAATTCTGACTTATTACACTTTTTACCAGATCTTGTTGTGGATGCTCTAAAAATCCAAAGGAAGCTATTGGGGACAGAAGCAAAATTAACAGATCTTCGATTCCACCTGATAAATTTGGCCTATGGTGAAGATGTAATTGAGGTTACTGATACAGCCATAAAAAATATTGCTGAGGAGATACATAACATAATATTCCGAAGAAATATCAAAGATCCCGATGTTTGGGGCATAGTAACAAGGGATGTTAGCATTTATATAAAGTCTATTCTCGAGGACGAAGAAATAAAGGAAGAGATGCAAAAGTTTGAAAAAATAATGGGATTCGATCCAACTGAGTCATATTTGCCTATGCTATGTCTTCAATCCTCCAGCAATTATGAAATAATATTGGATGCATTTCAAGCGGTCTATGGAGTATCAAAGGGCAATCTTGTGGTATCAGGAGACCTAATGTTAGGATCAATAGCACTAGAATCCAAAGAAATCTTAAGGCTATGGTATAGACAACGAGCCCGTGAGTTGGTTCGTGTTTTAATTAAGGAGCAAGCTATAATGCGTAGACACAAAATTAGGTATCCTGACACATGGTCTCTAGGAGACGATATAGAAGACCTTGATGTTTATCTCTCCTCCAATCTTTCGCCTATAATGATTCCTGGATACACAACAAAAAAATGGGAGGTAGGAAAAAGTGTTCCGCAAAGAGTTGCTAGGAGGGCCCCCGATATCTTGATAATAATTGATTCATCTGGTTCTATGGGAAAGCTTCATGGATATCAAGCTCCGCATGTATCTAAACATATGAAAGATCTTATGAAGAAGCTTGGTATTACATACGTTATTGGGTCAAAATTTGACATAGCTGTATTAACTGCTTTTGGGATCCTAGAATATGCTTTAATGCTTGGTTGTGATGTTGGTGTAATTAATTTTTCTAGCATAGTCTATCGAGCAGGTTTTTCTATGAATAGAAATAAGCTAGAAGATACGATAATGATACATCAAAATAGAGGGACAAGGTTTCCTATATCAACAATAAGAAAAATGCTGGAGGGGCGACGAGATGTTTTAGTAATAATACTAAGTGATGCAGCGATATATAACCGAGAAACCGCGAGTCGGTTCTTGGAGAAAATTGCGAGAGAACATACAGTTTATTTCTTCCATATAGAGCTACCCGCACAATATAAGGTTTTAGAGCATGTTAAAAAAGGCGGAGGTTATATAATAAACATAAGAGATATAAATGAGCTTCCAAAAATGGCAATAACAATGGCAGAAAAACATACTAGAGGATTTGTAGTCATAGATTAAAATTATTCTTTTTCGGCTATTTTTTTGAATTCTTCAGCGAGCTTGTTAAGCCCTAATTCTGTTAGTTCCTTTATTATTCTATCGTGTATGGACTTTTTGATTTTTTTATTATGTACTTTGTCTATCAAGAACAACATTGTTGTTAGTACCTTCTCTACAGATTGCGAGCTTTTTAAAGCAACACTAAGATAGAGTACTAGAGCAATAATATTCATTAATTCGTTTATTTCATCTAAGTATGATTCAACGACGGATAAGTCCTTTATGGCGAGTGCGCAGGCAGAAACAAGCTGAGGTATGACACTAAGAAGTCCATCGGTTACTTCTATTTCTTTGCCTTCTTTATCTAGGACGGCCCGCCCGTCATCAGTTATACGGACACCCATTATTCCAACTAGTAAGAGTACTGTATATTCTCTATGTATGAGTCCAGCCATAAAAATTTTAGCATTGTCATTGCTTTTTTCGAGAACGAATGGGTTCGGTATAAGCATGTCTCTTGCGTTTTCTTCGTAGGGAGTAATATCAAAATCTGGGAAGTACTTTTTAACTTCATTAAATATTTCGGGCATGCGTTGGGAAAGTATTTCATCTTCGATCCATTCTTTACTCGTAGCAGACATTTTGTCATCACAGTTTGATTTTAACATAACAACAATAATTCGCTTTTAAAAGGAATCTCATATCTTAGCCTTGAATTTGAATTGGCTCTGATAGATCCTTATGACTTTATCTAGTGTATCAGCATCATCTACTGTCTTATCCCAACGTATTCGAGCGATTCTTGCAAATCTTAGAGCATATCCCGATTCGTATTTAGGCGATTTTTGAATCTCATCATAGATTACCTCTACAACAATCTTAGGTTTAACGTAAACAGTTCTTCCTATTTCCATCGTCTTTATTTTTAGAAGCTCTTTTGTTATTTCCTCGAATTCCTTATCGGACAAGCCCTTAAATGTTTTGCCTATGGTAGCCCACCTATTTTTAGATGTATCCCTTACAGCGAGAAAATAGTCGCTTAGCCATTTTTTTCTTCTTCCATACCCCCATTGAGCAGCAATAATCACGCAATCTAGGGTGTCAAGAAATTTTTTTATTTTTAACCATTTCTTACCGCGTATTCCAGGAGAATATTTAGAGTCAGGTTTTTTAGCCATTAGACCTTCATGCCCCGACTCGATAGCGTCTTTAAAGAAGGCCTCGGCTTCTTCTATTTTGCTAGTGATGATCTGAGGTACAAGACTTATTTTACCAGCTACATGTTCAAGAATTTTACGTCTCTCAACATATGGCATATCTATTAGCATTTGTCCATCAAGATAGAGAATATCAAAAAGAAATATATCCACTGGAATCCTTTTCTTGTATTCTTCAAATTCATCTAATCTTCTTACACGACGCATTAAAACTTGGAAAGGAATGGGCTTACCATTTTTGATTCCGATGATTTCGCCCTCAACAACGATTTCTTTTGCATTAATGTTCTCTCCTATTTTTTTAACGATTTCTGGAAAGCTACCTGTAACCTCTGTAAGACGGCGGCTGAAAATTTTTATTGTTTTTCCTTTTTTATGTATCTGTGCTCTTAATCCATCTAATTTGTACTCAAATGCTGTGTTCCATCCATGCTCTTTGAAGGCTTCTTGTATATTCTCAGCTTTTTGTGCAAGCATTGGCCTTATTGGTCGAAATATTTTAATTCTAACATTTTTTATTGCTGATAGTCCCTCAGTCAAAGCTTTTTGTGCTACTTCTCCAAGATCACTTAGAATCATATGAGCTCTAGAGATCAAATCTTTTGGAATACCCGTAGCCTTAGCTATGGCCTCCTCCATTATTCCCATATTGACCCCGTGCCGCATATCGGCGAAGAGAATTCTTAATAAGATTTTAAGCTCTATAGGCTGTAGCTGGCTCATAAGTGTAGATAAAATAGCCTCCTTTCTTGTTCGGGCATCCGAACCGGAAATCGTTGCTAGCTTATTTAGCGTCTCATATATATCGATAAGAGATATATCGCTTTTTGTGGATAAGAGAGTAAGCTGTTTCTTTGGTTTTTTGGTTTCTGCTAAATGTTTTATAGTGTCGCCTATGTCGCCAGTTTTTTTAAGTATCTCCACTAGGTCCTTTTTGGAGATCTTAAACATGTTTGTTATAATATGCGATATTGTAGCCCAGGAAATTTCTAATGTTTTTTGTTCAAAATCTGGAAAAATTTTTCCTGTAATCAAAAATATGAAGGGAGGCACAGCATTGATTTTGATTTCTCGTAATTTGTTTGCGATAAGAGAAATTTTTTTGTTTCTTTCCGATATTTTTTCTAGCTGTTCACATAGTTCACAAAAATCCCTGAATAACATATTGGCACACTTAGATAAGAGAGCATTCACATTTAATTATATCTAATAAGTCAATATCAAAATGCTCTTTTAGCATAGAATAAAAAAGAGGTATCGGAAAACCCACAACGTTCCAGAAGTCTCCGTCTATTTTCTCTACGAAAAGTGCTGCTAGTCCCTGTATAGCGTAGGCTCCTGCTTTATCGAGAGGGTATGATAGAGATATATATCGGTCTAATTGTTTCTCGGATAAGTTACAGAATTTAACTAGAGAAATAGAATAATCAGTTATCTCCTTCGATCCAGAGGCACAAATAATAGCGAGACCTGTTATTACTATGTGTTCTTTTCCCAACATTTTTCTTAAATATTCTTTTGCTTGGTCGTAGCTTTGTGGTTTCCCCAGGATATTGCCGTCTACGACGACGATAGTATCAGCGGCAATAATTATTTCATTGCCAGTATAATATCTGGCAACAGATCTAGCTTTCTCCAAGGCGGTTAATCTAACCTTATCGATAGGGTCTCCCGCTATTATATTAGGTTCGTATCGTGGGGGGTCAATTTTTATGGGAAGTCCTAATCGAAGGAGTAGTTGTATTCTTCTCGGTGATGATGAAGCTAAAATAAACTTCAAATATGTCACCAATCACTACAAGCTGTTCAAGTCCAAAAAATGATAGAATTATTAAATTTGAAAAAACAGTAATTTAACGAAGTGAGACAAATGAATAAGATACTTATCTTAGCCTTAGATGCGCTCGAATATGAGATTGTCACAAAGTTTAGAATGAAAACATTCCTTCAACAAGACTATGGCAAAATAGATCTAGCAAAATACAAGATGAAGCTAATAACTCCTTGGTTGTGGTCTATAATTATTTCTGGGCATGTTGATACGGGCATAACACATTTTGTAACATATGAGAGTAAGCTTATACGTTTTGCAATGAAAATATTAACTATGCCTATCTTATACAAGAGAATAGAAAAGATTGTTGAGACGTCTCGTAGAAAAACAGGAACAAAAACTGGTACGGCATATATGCTCTATAAGCGAGGAATAAAAATAAGACCTATGGGAAAAGAAGACCTAAAAGTTAAAACTATTTTTGAAAAAGTACCTAAAGCGGTACCTATATGTATACCTGGCTATAATCTATGGAGAGAACAATTTATGCTAGACTTGCTTCTTCCTCTAACAAAGTGCATTGGAAACAAAGAGATGACTCAAAAAAGACTCAGATTACAGTGGATGTTAGAGAAAAAGAAAAAGAAAATTCTGGAAGAACTAATACGGCGTGATGATTGGAATTTAGTTATGGTACATTTTTATATTACTGATGTGGTTGGGCATCTATATTGGAACAGGCCTATTATGCTTATAGAAACATACAAGATAATGTCAAGCTGGATAGCAGAATGGAAAAAAATGATAGAAAAATACCATGGAGACGGAGTTTTGACATTAATAATGTCGGATCATGGAATGAGGAGAGGAATGCATACAGATCATGCATTTTGGAGCTCGAATTTTAGGCTCAAAATAAAGCCAACAGATTTAACGGATTACGCAAAAATTATTCTGGCATATCATAAGAAACCATCATTAATAGTTGAGTAAGTAGCATTATTGTCTGATTAGGATTTTTTGTAGTATCATAATCGAGCGATTAAAATTTTGGACATAATTATTTTTTCCTTTCTTGATAAGCTTTTGTAAGCTATCGAGAAGATCCTTATCTGTTGCTATTTTTTTTATCGCATTAGCAATACTATCGACATTGTTTTCTACGAATATAGCTCCATATCTGAATATGGATCTAAGGGCTGGCTTATTGCTTAATAGTAAGGGTTTCTCAAGAAATAGCCCCTCAGTTGCAGCGGCCGCCGCGGAGAAATCAAATGATGTTAGAGCAACAATAATATCACATGAGGATAACAAAGTAAAAAAGTCATCACGAGAAAGGAAACCAGTGAAAACTATAGTGTCACCATCATGATATTTTAGCAAGTCCCGTCGCCTATTGTAATTTCCAGTAATATACAATTTTACTTTTATGCCCTCTTTGCTAACTTTTTTTACTGCCAAAATGAGCTCTTCTAAGGGTTCATCTCTAGCGAATGATGCCGGCATCACGAGTCTAAGAATATTTGTATTCCTAGGCATACTATTTGTCTTGGGGAAACTCAAGGGAGGGTCATAGACAACTAATACGCGTTTTCTAATTTTCTCTGGAAAAAGTAGTTTAACCGCAGAGCTATTGACTGTTATTAAGTCACAAAATCTAATAAAGAAGGAAAAGGGACTATTTAGCAACGCGGCTTTAAGTGTAAGCGGTGTAAGAAAGAACGAATGCATATCAGCAATTAGAATATATCGTCTTAAAAATTTAAGCAAAGAAGCAATAAACAATAACAATCCTGGAGCAATCTGAATTATGACAGATTTGGGTCTTTTTTTCAGAAGAAGTCTCACTGTTTTTATAAAGGCCTTAATATATGGTGGTTTATCCTTAAAATAGAATAGTTTTGTTTTAAGAATTGATGAAAGTCTTTCTGTTCTTCCAGATAGTGCCCGGCCCCATGAGATAAAGTAGCACTCTCTCAGTATTATACACCTACTTGGTCATTGAACACAAAATTTTAAAATTTTTAATATAGAGATGAGATAAATATTGCAATTAATAGCTCCAGATGTGCTAAAGTGATATTATGTTAAAGTTTAACAAGATATAATTCTTATAAGGTGGTAGTGATTTCGGATCAGAAGTTATATAGGTGCGTATAGTGAGTGGAAGTTTGCGGAAGCATGAAAAAAGATTTTTTGTTCATCCAACCGCGATAATAGAAGAAGATGTCGCAATTGGTGAAGGAACAAGAATATGGCACTTTGTACATGTCAGAAAAAAAGCAAAAATCGGGAAAAATTGTAATATAGGCAAGGGAGTTTATATTGACACGGAGGTAGAGATAGGAAACAATGTGAAGATTCAAAACTTCGTTAGTGTATATAAGGGCGTCAGAATTGAGGATGACGTCTTTATAGGGCCTCATGCTACATTTACCAATGATTTATACCCTAGATCTTTTAATGAAGATTGGGAATTAGTTCCAACACTTGTTAGACGTGGGGCATCTATCGGAGCAAATGCTACAATTCTGTGTGGTATAACTATCGGCGAATACGCCATGGTAGGCGCGGGCGCTGTTGTAACAAAAGATGTTCCACCATTCGGTCTTGTGTTTGGGAATCCTGCTCGTCTTAGAGGATTTGTTTGTTATTGTGGAAGAAAATTAGAAAAAATAGTTGAAGAAACGGAAAGTGAAGTAGTATTTAAGTGTTCTTTTTGCGGAAAAGCAGTGCGCATAGTCAAGGAACATTATAGGCGGTTGATGGGGGAGATATCTAAATATAAGTAGTGCTCAAGTTTTTTATTGTAGAATTAAAACTTTAGTTTGCTTTGCTAGATTTGGTGTTTGAATGTACAATATTATACTCCTAACCATAGATTGCCTCAGGGCTGGAAATCTGGATTGTTATGGGTATCACAAAAAAACGGCGCCTAATATAAGTAGACTTTCTGAAAAAAGTATTTTATTTGAGGATGTTTTTTCGGCGGGTCCATATACTAAGGCGTCCTTTAAGACAATACTAACTGGGCTATATCCATTTACTAATGGGGGTTATCATACTATTGAACACATCCCAAGCATCCCAGAGATATTGAAGAAAAAGGGATACAAAACATTTGCTATGCCAAATAATGTTCTTTTAAGTCCAGACAGTGGTTATTCTAAGGGATTTGATATTTTTGTAAATCCCATCAAAAAATTTGGAAAACAAAAGGAAGTGTTAATAAGGATGGGTGGCAGAAAAATACTAAGAAAAATTAGCTCTCGTTTTCCGAAGATTGCAAATATGCTAAGAGCTAGATTTACTGAAAGCCCATATACCATGGCTCCCGGCATTATAAAAAGGATGTTGACCTTTATTAGACGGACAAATAAACCATTTTTTGCTTGGGCACATTTTATGGATGCTCATCATCCATACAATTATTTGCCGAGAATGTACTATTTAGTGCATAGTAAAAAGATAAATAGGCGTCGTGTCAATAAAGTAAATAGGATGCTGGGTTTTTATGTGCATTTTCGAACAGGGTTTGATTTTAAATTACTTGATGAGGTTGTAAATCTTTATGATGCCTCGATAAGATATGTGGATAGCTTAATAGGCTTTCTTATTGATTATTTGGAGCGCTATGACCTAATCGATGAGACGATAATTATTATAACATCAGATCATGGTGAAGAATTCATGGAACATGGCGCATTTGGCCATACAGGAATAAGGTATAGGTCTCATCTATATCAGGAGCTGCTTAGAATTCCATTAATAATATATCACCCAAACTATACTCCTAAACGTATAAAATTTCCCGTATCTAACGCAGATATTGTGCCGACGATATTGTCTTGTTTGGGGCTTGACCAAAAAATTTTTGATGGAAAGGACATTCTTGGTGGACCACTGGAAAAAAATAGAATATTACTCAGTGAGGCATCATACAATAACTATAGGCGGGGAGTGCTGAAAATAGGTCCAAAGGAAAAAGTAGCGCTAGCTGTTCGTGTAGGTAAGTGGAAATATATATTTTATGAAGATCCCGCTGCTAAAAATGAACTCTATGACTTGTCTAAAGATCCCAAGGAAACGATAAATCTAATTGATCAGAATAACGACTTAGCGAAAATTATATATCAGGACATCATAGCTAAGCGTTTAAGGAAAATAAAGCGCGGCCTTCTGCGTCACAGGATCGCAGAAACCTGAGCCCAAAAATATATGTTATCTCTAGGAAGTATAGGGAACATATTTTTTATTTTACATTCTCAGAAAGTATATGTCTCTTTAAAGTTGATATTATGTCTGCAATTGGGATTTTAGAGGGGCAACGTATCTCACAATTTTTGCAATTATTGCAAAGAAATATCAGAAACTCTAAGGCGTTCTTTATTTTCAGGTTATTATCTAACATTGCTCTAGATAGGACAACTATTGTTCGGGGGGAATAGTGGTCAAATCTGCTTCCAATGAACATCGGACAGCCTAATATGCATAGATTACACTGTGTGCATTTAACGAGATTATCCATAATTTCTTTTTTTATTTTGTCATTCAACATAAAAAGTCACCTACCTCATAAGAATATCATGAATTAATAATTAATCTTAGTATTTTATATTTTTTGCTGAGTCTCATTAGCAAAGTACTCATCTGTTTGTTATTTTCTATCTTAGAAATACGTTGCTGAACCATTGGCGCTATTTCTTTAGATATGCTTTTCCCTATTTCTGGAATTTTAGATATTTGAACCATAAATATTATTAGGTCAGAAATATTAGTATGTTTTATTTTGTCAAAAATATGTTCTTTGAATATCTTGTAGACATGTAGACCCATCTCGAGTTCTCCTTTTCCTAACCATAGAATTAAATCGCCATAGTCAGAGAGTCGAAAAGCTTTCATAATAATAAGATCGTGGAGTATTGAGATAAGCTTTTGAGCTAGTATTTTTTTCTTTAGAAGAACAGTATACCACAATATTGTCCCAAAATGTTTTATTCCCTCTGTTTTCGCCAGCGAGACTATCAGATCCCCTATTGATTCGGCAAAAAATACTGCGGTATCTTCATCTATTAATGCGATATTAAGGAGTAAAGTAATAATATCATTAAAATGTTGTTTAGATAGCGAAGAGATTATTTCCTTTCTAAGTGTATTCACGAAGGCTATAAAACAATCGCGGCATGATTGAGACATGTATGGCAATAAAATTTTTATTTTATTTCCAAGATGACCGACCCTCGGAGCAAGAATGTATTTAAGCTCCCCTAGTATTTTGGTAAATTTGTTTTTACCAAGATCAGTAAGCGTATAAAAAACCTCTATAGTGTCGTCAGGTTCTCTAAAATTCGATAAGAATCTCTCGAGAAATCTAATAATGTCTTCATCCGATGTATATCCAATCGCAAGTCCAATTAGTGAAGTTAGTATGCCTCGATTCTTTTTCATGCATATCACTAAATATACTCGTCTCTAGTGTTTTTATTGTAAAAAATCATGAAAAAGTGGATAAAATTAGATTTTCTTTTAAGGAGAAGTATCTCATTATTTTTTTTGTGTCCAAAAAGAATGGATAAAATTATCGCCTAGAACATGTTTTTCTTCTGAAAATTTTTGCTTTTAGTATATGCTTTTTTATTAGACCTAAAAGCATCTTAGTTATGTCTTTCTCGTATGTGGCTAAATTTTTTCTTTCTTGCGGATCTTTTTTGATATTGTAAAGTTCAATTCTTTTATGAGGATGATTGTATATTAATTTCCATGGATAGTATATTATGGCCAGTATGGGGTTATTAAGATCAGCATACAAAGTTTTTTCTCTCGTGAATGCGCAGCTATCAGCAAAGCTGAATCTCTTGTTTGCGTATATACTTGTAAGATTTTTCGAGTAGAGTCCTCTAAGGTCGATCCCGCGCAAACTTTTTTTGTTTGTATCTGCGCCAAGATAGCTTAAGATTGTTGGCAAGATGTCTATAAGAAAAACAGGGTCATCGACACGGGTACGATTTGCATTATCGAAAATAATCAGCGGAACTCTTAGAAGCTCGTTATAAAGGTTATTAAAATCGTGTCCCATGAATTTGTGCTCCCAAAACGCATCGCCATGATCGGCGGTAAATATTATTAATGAAGATTCTAAATAATCATTTTCTTCCAGAAAAGAAATAAACTCACCTACATAAAAATCAATGAATCTTATTTCACCTAAGTATAGTTTCCATAGCTTCAAAATATCATTTTTTGACATAATCTCTCTATGAAGCGAATAATGATATGCTAGAGCGTCCTCGCGGCTCGAAAAATCGGGGGAGAGAAAAGAATCTTCTGGGGCATATGGAAAATGAGTGTCCATGTAATGGATCCACGCAAAAATACTTTTGTTTTTATGCTTCTTTAGGCGATCTATAACAAAATTTGTTAGTGTTTTTGCATCAGCATATGGAATCTTTATTTTCTTTTGTTTGAAATAAATCTGACGTATCTTTTTTATTGGTTCTCTAAAAAGTTTTATAGGCTTTAAGGCTATTGGAATCTTCAATCTTTTTTCTGTTTTTTTCTGGAAAGATCCCCTTTGGAATAGATGCTCGAAACTATAAAATTCATTAAAACCTCTATCATAACCGAAAT
>Ga0164318_10004650_pt1 | contig 13224 bp, 5 predicted proteins | sample GuaBasSedimGuay9_FD_113734 | JGI IMG/M metagenome (GOLD analysis project Ga0164318, IMG submission 113734) | Subseafloor sediment microbial communities from Guaymas Basin, Gulf of California, Mexico - Guay9, Core 4571-4, 0-3 cm | ecosystem: Environmental > Aquatic > Marine > Hydrothermal vents >...
CGTTATGTATAAATATTTATTTGGACCAGTTCCTTCACGAAGATTAGGTATGTCGTTGGGGGTTGATTTAGTTCCTAAAAAAGTATGTTCTCTTGACTGTGTTTATTGTGAAGTGGGAAAAACTACAAAACTTACAATTGTGGAAAAGGAGTATATCCTTTTTGATAAAATAAAGGAAGAATTACTTAATTATTTCAATAATAATCCTGATCCTGATTATATCACTTTTTCGGGTTCTGGAGAGCCCACTTTAAATAGTAAGATAGGGGATATTCTTGGTTTTATTAGACAAAATAGACCCAATATTCCGGTTGCTGTTTTAACAAATGGTACAATGCTATTTGATAAAAAGGTAAGAGAAGCAATAATTGATGCCGATGTTATTCTTCCTTCTTTAGATGCAGCAACACAAGAGGTATTTGAAAAAATAAATCGTCCTGCCAAGGGCCTCACTATTGATAAATATATAAAAGGAATTGTTGATTTCAAAAAAATATTTAAAGGAAAATTATGGCTAGAAATTTTTATTTTACCAGGCTATAATGATTCAAAAAGCGAATTAATAGAATTAAAAAACGCAATTCAAAAGATAAATCCAGATTCCATTCAATTAAACACCCTGGATAGACCGGGCACGGTTTCTAATTTAAAAGGTGCAAGTAAAAAGGAATTGCAGGATATAATAAATTTTTGGAAATTAGATAATGTGCAAATAATTTCTTCAGCCCCTGAAAGGAAAAATATTCAATCATATCGTACTGATATTGAAACGGCTATTGTTGAAACAATTTTACGACGACCCTGTACTCTCGACGATTTAAATAAAATATTGGGTATTCATGTTAATGAAATTAATAAATACCTTGATGTTTTAGATGCAGAAAACATTATAGAATCAGTAGAGCAAGAAAGGGGAATATTTTATCAAATAAAGGAGAAATAATAGAATACTTGATAAAGAGATTAAGCTATGAATATCGAAATATATAGTATATTTAAACAAGCGATTACTATAACAAGTTTTGTTTTTGTGATGATGTTGGTTATAGAATATATTAACGTACAAACGAGTGGTTTATGGATAAATATTGTTACAAAAAATAAATGGAAACAATATTTATTTGCAGCGCTATTGGGTGTTATTCCTGGGTGCCTTGGTGCTTTTACAGCTGTTGCTCTTTTTTCTCATAGGATGATTTCTTTTGGAGCAATTGTTACTACTATGATTGCTACAAGTGGAGATGAGGCCTATGTTATGTTTTCTATGTTTCCACAAAAAGCAGCTCTATTAACCTTAATTTTATTTGTTTTAGCTATTATTGCAGGATACTTGACTGATAAATTTTATACTCCAAAAAAGATATTAAGCAAATTTTCAGATAATGATTTCCCCTTACACACTGAGGAAAAGTGTAATTGTTTTCAAAAAAACATGTTTTGGCATCAATTGTTTCATCCTTCGTTTCATCGTTTATTCTTGGTGACATTAATAATTATTTTATTAACCAGTTTCTCTGTTGGTTGGATAGCAGGAAATGCGAAGTTGTGGATTAGAATTTCAATAATAACGGTTGTTAGTTTTTCCGTATTTATTGCTATTAGTGTACCAAATCATTTTTTAGAGAAACACTTATGGGGGCATATTGTTAAAAAACACCTTGGAAGAATATTTTTATGGACATTTGGTACTTTGTTAGTTTTTGGCATATTAGTAAGTTATATTGATATAGAATCGTGGATGTCGACTAATATGTTTATTGTATTACTTTTTGCTATTTTAATAGGTATTATTCCAGAATCGGGACCACACTTGATTTTTGTAACATTATTTGCACAAGGGAGTATTCCCTTTAGTATTTTATTGGCAAGCTCAATTGTTCAAGACGGACATGGGATGCTTCCATTGCTTGCAGAATCGAGAAGATCTTTCTTTGCTATAAAAGCTGTTAATATAATATATGCTCTTATTATAGGAATAGGAGGTTATTTGGTTGGCTTATAAAAAACATGAAATATAAAAACTATGACTTTAGAATGGTTACTTGAATATAATCCTGTATTATTAGCTCTCTTTGCGGGTATATTTACGTGGAGTATAACAGCATTAGGAGCAGCAATGGTTTTTTTCTTTAAAGAGATTAAACCAAAGTTTTTTAATTTAATGCTTGGTTTTGCAGCAGGAATAATGATCGCTGCGAGTTTTTGGTCTTTACTAATGCCGGCAATTGAAATGTCGGAAAAACAAGGAGGCGTGGCGTGGTTGCCAGCAGCAATAGGTTTTTTATCTGGAGGAGCTTTTTTATTATTAATTGATAAAATACTTCCGCATTTACACTTAGGCCTACCTATGAAAAAAGCCGAAGGAATAAAAACCTCGTGGCAACGTAGTACGTTACTCGTTCTTGCAATAACTTTACATAATATTCCTGAAGGACTGGCTGTTGGTGTTGCTTTTGGTGCCTTAGCTAATAATCCTGATATTGGAACTTTAGCTGGAGCCATCACTCTTGCAGTTGGTATTGGCCTACAAAATTTTCCTGAAGGAACAGCTGTTTCCGTTCCTTTGCGAAGAGAGGGATTATCACGACTAAAAGCATTTAATTATGGACAATTATCAGGTCTAGTTGAACCTATTGCTGCTGTATTTGGGGCGTATTTAGTTTTGGCAATAACTCCAATCTTGCCTTATGCTCTTTCGTTTGCTGCTGGAGCAATGATATTTGTTGTTGTTGAAGAATTGATTCCAGAATCACAATCTGGAAACGAAACAGATTATTCAGCAGCGGGAGTAATGATAGGTTTTGTAATAATGATGATACTTGATGTTGCTTTGGGATGAAAAATTGGATTGGAAAATTAATAGATCCAAATTTTTCATTTTTGATTTAAAAGCTACAAGCTGTTAAATAAACAGAGTTGTTTATTTTTATTACTATAAAAAAATAGCCATAAACACCCCTCCAATAAAAATTGAGAAAATACTTATGGCTATTATTATATAATAATATTTATTATTCTTACTTTATATACTTAAATCCAGTATAAGGAACTAATGCTTTAGTGATTTTAATTCCTTGTTTTTAATGGGAAGCAAGTATTCGAGTTCAGCTTTATGGAGCTCACAGACTTAACTTATCTTGATAAATGTATAGCAGGATTTACCAAGGTTAGTAAAGCGTTAGGTGTATTGAAATAGAAAATTATATTAATTATATTTCCTTTTTTTGTTTATTGATATTTCCCTTCTATTATTTTTATATCTGCTGAATTTTTTTATTTCAAACCATTAAAGATTACTGTAAATTAACAATCCCCCATATACATAATCATATATAGGGGATTGAGTTATTAATTATTTTGAAAATACCTTATTCAAGTATTACTTTTTCCAAAAGAAATCCATCTGTTGTAATAATTTTTAATAGATATACACCATATGAATTATCACTAAGATCAATTATAATATTTTTACTCTTAGGAGAGTTCTTATATTCATTTATCTTTTGACCGTGGACATTCATTACTTCAATATTTATAATGTTTTCACCGCTAATATTAATTATACCTTTAGTTGGATTGGGGAATATCTTAATAGAACTCTTAAAATCAGAGTTTGTTATTCCAACACTATTATAATAATAGTTTGAAGAGCTACTACTACATCCACTGCTATTGGTAACCTTTACGTAATAGTTACCATTATTATTGGCGATATAATAATAGTTTGTTGCTCCACTAATTGCGCTGTTTGAATAATACCATTGATTACCTGCGCTACTTGAAGAAAATAAAGTATCAAAAGAATTACTAATTGTTGGTGTAGTAGGAGTATTATTTATCATTACGCCATAGTTATTTGAGTAAGGTCCTGTTCCACAATTATTTGTAGCAGAAACCTTTATGTTTGTTTGACCCACATATTGATTATCCCAATTAATAACAGCATTAGTGCTATTTCCTGAAATAACACCAGCAGATGATGGACTTAAAGTCCAATTATAAGAAGTAGCATAATTAGTTGGGCTAACATAATAGTTTGTGTTATTATTATTTTTACATAAACTATTTGGCCCTGTAGGAGTAGCTGTTGAACCAGGAATTGCGTTTATTGAAACGTTAAGAGGACTTGATGCGCTACCATTACCACAGCTATTAGAACCCATAACTGTTACTGTAGTATTTCCTGTAAAAGTATTATTCCAATCCACAGTTGCAGTTACTCCATTACTAGTTATTACTCCTGCACTTGACGGACTTATTGTCCATTGGTAAGTACTTGCATTAGGAATGGATGTAGTATTATATGTAGTATTTATAGGATTCACACATAATACACTTGTTCCTGTTGGAGTAGATGCCGCAACGGGCGTAGATCCGACATTAATAACTATAGAATCAGAATTTAACCCACTTCCGCAAGTATTTGTTCCTTTTACTTGCACGTATGCAGTTCCTGTATAAGCACTTGCCCATGTTACAACTGCATTTGTTGTGCTTCCACTAATTGTTCCTGCTGTTGATGGATATAAACTCCAAATATAAGCAAGAGCAGAAGTAGAACCAGTTGTTGAATAATTTGATGTTGTAATACTATTTGTACAAATAGTAGAAGCTCCTGTTGGTATGGCAGCTTGAGAAGGTGAAGGATTTACCGTAATAACTTGACTTATAGAGTCAGAAAAAGCGCCATTATTAGCTATTAGAGTTATTGTATAAATACCTGCTGATGTAAATGTTTTAGATAAATCTTGTGTTGTTGAAATTATGATTCCATTTTCTTTCCAGGTGTATGATGTGGCATTATTAGAAGTATTAGTAAATGTAGTTTGAATGCCCGTACATAATAACGAGGAAGGTGTTGTGAACCCTGCTGTTACAGTAATAGTTGTAGAACCAAATATATTAATATCATCAATATAAAGATTGTTTCCATAATTATCATAACCTTGGAAAGCGATAACTACATTGTCATTACCAGCATAAGCACTTATATCTATTGAATCACAATCTGCACCTATTGCTGATCCGCACCATTCATTTGCTGATGTAGGAGTAAAGCTTGCACTTTGAGTATATGTTGCATCGGGAGCTGTTGCAAAATTTCCCGTTCCTCCCTCACCATAAGAAGCTAATCTATTCCAAGTAACACCACAGTTACCAGAAATATATATTATTAACGAATCCGTTGAAGATGCACTATATCTTGTGTAAGCGTGTTTGTATTGTAATGTTGCTGTTACTAAAGAACTTAAGTTTATAGTAGGAGTAATAAAATCATCTCTTTGACCGGAGTGATTGTTACTATAATAATTCATAGCAGCAGACCTTGTACTATTACCGTTTCCAGATGTGTTTACCAAAACCCAACTTGATAAATTATCAGGATTATTGGTTTTCCAATTTGATAAGGTAGTAGATGTTGTTTCAAAATCTTCGATAAATGGAGTTTGAAAGCCGCCAACTTTTATAATATCATTAATTGTTTTTGTATCACTTCCGTTTCCATTAGTAGCAGTAAGGCTAACGTTATAATATCCTGAATTAGGAAATTTCACCTCAGGGTTTTGAGAGCTAGCACTTGTACCATTAATAAACGTTACATTGTTTGGAGTGAATACCCAATACCAAGATGTTGGAGAAAAGGATGAAGCATCAGTGAATAAAACTGTATCGCTGGTACAAATGAAGGTATTACTAGTATTAAAACTAGTAAGTGGGGCACTTGAATTAGCGTCATATGGTTCAATTTCCCATAAGCCTCTTCCGTATGTTGCAGCTCTTAGTTTATTGTTTTGAGGATTTGAATTGTAGTATATTTCCAATTCACCAATTCTAACTTTAGGTAAATTAGGGTTATATTCTTGCCAATTATCGGTACCATATTTATAATATACTCCAAGTTGAGTTCCTACATATAGCATTTCGCTAGAAGAAACTGTTGTGTCTTGTACTATTGAATATAAAGGAACACTTGGTAATCCTGTAGAAATATTAGTCCAGGTTGTTCCTCCATTGGTTGTTTTATATACATTATCTGAATTATAACCACTTAAAGTAACCCAAACTGTATTAGGGTCTGTACTTTTTATAGCAATATATGTAATACTTGAATAGCTAAAAGGCAGTGTTCCTGTTATAGTAGTCCAAGAAGTACCTCCATTTGTTGTTTTCCAAATATTTGATGGGTCAGCTACATATAGAACTGATGTATTTGAAGAAGAAATTGCCATTGAATTTATTTTGTCTGAACTATTCATAGTTGAAATCTTTGTCCACGAAGTGCCTTTGTTGGTTGTTTTCCAAATATCGGCATATCCCGCATAAAGTGTTGTATGGGTTACGGGGTCTATAATATATGGAGTAACCCAAGCGCCAACCACGTTTGGTGGAGTTATTGTACTACTGTTTACCCAATGATTAGTTGTTCTTGCTAAATTGCCGTTTTGAGAAGATGCATATTGAGTATTTACATCTGTATAGTCAATTAAACACTCCATTCCATCTCCACCATTTTCATCACTCCATGTTCCTGATGATAACAGTTTTGTGCCATTATCTTGAAGTCCAGTGATTGTTTCTGTAGCAACAGTTTTAGAAGTTCCTAATTTATACATTTGACTAATTATTAAGCCATTAGATTTATCAGTCCAGGTTAAGCCATCATCTGTTGATATGTAAATGCCACCATCATTACACTCAAACAAATCACCATTGCTTCTATAAACTAGATTGTGTTTGTCAGCATGCGCAACAGCTTGATTAGCACCATCATACCAGTGATTTGCACAAGTCCATGCTGTCCCTCCGTTTGTACTTCTATGAGAATTTACCCCGCCGACTATCAATTTATTTGAATTTGAAGGTGATGTGGCTATTGATATATCATACCATCCTTGTCCACCTAAGTCACTAGCATTAGCATTCCATCCCATTAAGTTAGTTGAACTGTATATATTTGTAAAGCTTAATCCAGAATTAGTAGATTTATATATACCTAAAAGACCATAATCTGTATTATTAGCAATCATTGCATAAACTATTGTTGAATCAGCATCGGTAACTGCTATTTCTGCCCTATACCCTGAAGTGTTTAAGGTATTAGTCCAAGTACTTCCCCAATTTGTGCTTGTATATATATCACCATATTTATCAGAACCGTATAATGTTTTAAATGAATTACCTTTATATTCTATATCTAAAAAAGCATCAGATGTTAAAAGGTTATTCCATGTTGTTCCTCCATTAGTTGTTTTATATACCCCATCATTAGTTGCTGCTATCAAAGTGTTGTCATCATTGGGGTCTAGTAAAAGCTTGTTTACTTTCTTGTTTTGTGATAAGTTATAATTTAATCCAGTGGTATTCCAAGTAAGGCCACCATCAATACTTTTTAATACACCAATACTTCTGCTTGTATATAATTTGTCTCTATCCCCAGTGGCAATATATATAGTATTAGACGTTGCATAATTAGTAGGAATAATAATAGAAGAAACTCCTAAAATATCATTTGAATCAGTCAAACATATCCAACTTGACCCATTATTAGAAGTTTTCCAAAGTCCCCCCTCAGGAGTTCCTACCCAATAAGTATTATTATTAGTAGGATGAAATGCAATACAGTTTACTCTTCCAAGTCCATGGTAGCCACTTGTTGAGTTACTTGGCCCTAAGGAGGTCCAAGTGTTTGATGTTCCGGTAAGGGTTTGAATCCCTCCAGCTTGTTTTAAACTATTATAAACCTGCATTGCTGTTTGAGTAGGGAATTCTCCAGTTTCTTTATTTACCTGACTTTCCATATTATATTCCCAACGTTTGAACTGCTTCCATCCAATTGCTTTTCTAGTTATTCCTTCTTTATCAATATAATGTCCGCTTCTGTCAAGGTTATACGGTTGCCAATACGTATTGAAAGCTGTTTGATAATCATAAAAATTATATTCTGTTTTGTTTTTTGGAAGGTTTTTAATCCAAGGCTGGGCTATTACTTGGCTAAATGACCAAATAAGAGCTAAAATAAGTATAGTTCTACTCATGAAAAGTGGTTTTAAGGATTGTTGTTATATGTTAATTAAAAGACTGTGAAATAAGAGACTGTGATTTATTGAACAAATATAGTAATAATAATCAGTAGTGGTTAACTATTTTGATAAATAGATGAATGTATTCTAAATTGCAACGGTAAATTACTAATACTCAATATAATACGCCATGACATTATAAAAATAAATAATTATAATACGCAAATAGTCAGTGTTTTGCCTTAATTTTTTAGAGCTCAAACGCTTCAGGTTTACCCTTATTTGATTAGATATTATTGCTAGGCTTAGTCTGAGGTTCTTATTATTAATTTACTTTTAGGGTTTTTTTGCTATAGAGTTATAAATTAATAATTTACAATATAAATGATACACCAATTACCAAAATCGATAAATAACAATAACCATAGGTGGAACTTATGGAATGAGTACTAAAAAACAGTGGAACATTGAAGGGTATTAAAAAAAGCCATAAGTGTTTTCTCAATAAAAAAAGAGAAAACACTTATGGCTTTATAAAAAAGTTTTATAAAACGCCTTATTTTATATACTCAAATCCAGTATAAGGAACCAATGCTTTTGGAATACGAATTCCATCTGGAGTTTGGTTATTTTCGAGCAATGCTGCTACGATACGAGGTAGAGCCAAAGCGCTTCCATTAAGAGTATGAGCAAGTTTGGTTTTACCATTTTCATCTTTAAAGCGTAGTTTTAAGCGATTTGCTTGGTAAGATTCGAAGTTAGAAACCGAGCTAACCTCTAGCCAACGCTCTTGTGCTGCCGAATATACTTCCATATCGTAAGTAAGTGCTGCAGTAAAGCTTGTATCGCCACCACAAAGGCGTAATACGCGATAAGGTAATTCTAGTTTTTTAAGAAGAGACTGCACATAATCGCTCATTTCTTCTAATCGAGCATAAGATTTATCTGGGTGTTCAATAACCACAATTTCTACTTTATCGAATTGATGAAGACGATTCAAACCACGAACATCTTTTCCGTATGATCCGGCCTCACGACGAAAGCATTGTGAATATGCGGTATTTCTGATGGGAAAATCTTTAGCATCAACAATAGTATCACGATATATGTTTGTAATAGGAACTTCGGCAGTAGGAATTAGGTATAAATCATCAACTCCCACATGATACATCTGCCCATCTTTATCAGGCAATTGCCCTGTTCCGTAACCAGAGTCAGAATTTACCATCAAAGGAGGCTGCACCTCTCTAAAACCTACCGATGTAGCTTCGTCCAAAAAGAAATTGATAAGAGCACGTTGTAGGCGAGCACCCTGCCCTTTATAAACAGGAAAACCTGCGCCAGTAATTTTATTACCAAGCTCAAAATCTATAATATCGTATTTATCAGTTAGCTCCCAATGAGGTTTTGCACCATCATAAAGTTTAGGAATTTCTCCAACAGTTTTTATGGTTTCATTATCATTTTCTGAATTACCAGCAGGAACACTCTCGTGAGGAATATTTGGCACTTTTAATAATAAATCCGTAGTTTTATTTTTCAGATGAGCCAATTCTTCAGTTAAAGTTTTAGCTAATTCCTTTAAAGTACCAGTTTCTGCTTTTTTAGCATTAGCCTCCTCAATTCTCCCTGATTTAAAAAGTCCACCAATTTCTTTAGCAATATTTTTACTTTTTGCTAATGTTTCGTCAAGCTTTTTCTGAGTACTCTTTCTGGCCTCGTCAAAAGAAATAATATTATCTAAAATTTCAGTATTCTTGAAATTCTTAACGTTTAATAGTTTAATTACTTTTTCTTTATTTTCTTTTATAAATGGTATTAAAAGCATAATTTTATGGTATTAAAAGTGTTGTTAATCAGTTTATTATAATTGTTCTGAAATACTTACAAAAGGATTATTAGTTTTCTCGTGACCGATGGTGGTACTTGGTCCGTGGCCTGATAATACTTTTACTCCACTAGGGAGCACATAAAGTTTATCGATAATACTACGTGCAAGTAAGTCAAAATTCCCAGTTGGCAAATCTGTTCTACCAATACTTTCTCTAAAAAGCACATCACCAACAATTATAAACATATCGTCTTTAGAATAAAAGCAAATACTACCATCGGCATGGCCAGGAGCATATATAACTTTAAGGCTACTATTTCCAAATTTAACAGTATCACCATCTTTGACCGTAGTTTCTGGTTTTATAAGATTATCAAGAGAAAACCCCAAAGATTTGGCATGACTCTCAGCATTATCAAAAAACAAATCGCTATGTATACTTGCATAAGCTTTTATCCCATATTTAGTAATAATAGCATTATTACCAACAATATGATCTACATGTGCATGAGTATAATATAAGCCCTTAATTGTTAGATTTTCTTCAGAAATAAAATCAAATAATTCTACGTTTTCAGATTCATTACTATTACCAGCATCAATTATTATTGCTGATTTACTATCATCATACACAACGAAAGTATTTAGTTGAAATGGATTAAAAACAAATGTCTTTATTTTCATTTTCATTTATATAAAATTCATAATGACTTACTAATTTATGTAAAATACACAATAAATGTATAATACCAATAGTAAGTGTATATTTATAACAGCTACGCAAACAGTGTTTTACAATCTAATAGCTGTGATTATTATCGATAAAATTATAAATGAGTAATTTTCTCATTATCCTGCAAAAATAATAATTAACTTTGTTGGTTCTGAGATTATATTTTCACTGTAAATATTTTTATGAATTTTTATTGCGGTTTTAAGGTTAATAAGTTGATTAGAATTATATTAGTTCTATTATTTGTTGCTGCAATAAAGCCAGTTTCTGCTCAGTTTTTCACAGGTTCGCAATTAGAATTTGGCAAAAACAGAGTACAATACACCAATGATAAAAGATGGAGCTATTATCGCTTCAATAAATTCGACACCTATTATTATAAAGAAAGCCATTCGTTGGCAATATACGCCTCGGCCTATGCCGACAAGCAAATGGCTATAATTGGTAAGAGAATAGATTTTAAAGCCGATAATAAAATAAGGTTTATAATTTTCAAAGATTTATCTGACCTTAAGGAAACAAATATTGGACTTTTAACTGACGAGCAATATAATGTTGGAGGAGTTACTCATGTTATTAATAATAAGGTTTTCGTGTATTTTAATGGTGTGCATCACGATTTCGAAAATCAACTTAAAAGAGGCATTGCACAGGTATATCTCAATGAGTTATTATATGGTGGATCTACGGGCTCTAGAATTAAGAGTTCCATTCTTCTAGCTTTTCCTACATGGTATACCGATGGGTTGATAGCATATTTGGCAGAGGGGTGGAATACGACCATTGATGGTAAAATGCGTGAAGGAATCAAGACCGAGGCTTATAAGCAATTTGATAAGCTTAGTAGAGAAGAACAGGGTATTGTTGGGCACTCCATTTGGAAATTTATTGAAATTAAATATGGAGCAAAAACCGTTGCTGATATAATATATATGGCAAAGGTAAACCGTAATATAGAAAATGGTTTTTTATATGTTTTGGGTCTGTCGTACGAAGAGGTTATCGAAAGGTGGTTTAATTTTTATAAAAAGCGTTATACTCACGATTTAGAGAAATTTGAAGAGCCCGGTGTTTCATTTTTTAAGCGCAATAAAGTAAATATAAGATATAATAATGCATGTATAAATGCTGATGGAGATCTTGTGGCTTATGTTACCAACGAAAAGGGTAAGGTGAAGGTAATAATCCAAGAAATAGAGAGTGGTAAAAAGCGCAAAATCATGAAATATGGTTATAAGCTTGACGAAAAAGTAGATTATGATTATCCATTATTATCATGGTCGCCAAGGGGAAATAACCTAGGAATTATTTTTGAAAAGAAGAAGGATAATTATTTTGTTACCTATGATTACGATACAAAAGATAGGCGAATAAAAGTGCTAGGTCATTTCGATAGAATTCATGATTTTTCGTATAATAAAAGAGGAAATGAACTTGCAGTATCGGCAGTTAAAAATGGTCAGAGCGATATATTTATTGTGAGTGTGGCTGGTAATTCTTTTAAGCGAATTACGCAAGATGGTTATGATGATAGCTATCCGCGATTTGTGAATAATGGTAAGGCTTTGGTTTGGAGTTCTAATAGGATAGATGATACATTACGTATTATTAAACAGCGCGTTCATCGCATAGCAGAAGACACATTAAGGGGACAAAAATATAGTGATTTATTCTTTTACGATTTAGCAAAAGGCGGCAATGTGCTCCGTAGAATTACCAATACCCCATTAAGTGATGAAAAGCAGGTAATGCCTGTTGCTTATAATACCTTTTCGTGGTTGAGTGATGAAAATGGAGTTTATAATAGATATATTGGACGATTTGATAGCACCATTAGTTTTATTGATACGGCTACTCATTATCGATATTTCACTAAGTATTTTGCTACTACAAATTTTAATTCAAATATTCTGGAGCAGGAATATAGCACCTATTCTGGAAAATATACAGAAATAGTGGAAGTAGATGGGCGAACGAAATTATATATTCATGAAATACCAGATTTAGAAGATTATAGTAGGTTAAAGTTATCTTCGACAGCTTATATTTCTGAAGAAACTTCTAAGTTAAAAAGATCTATTGTAAGAGAAAAAATCAGGCAAGACCTTTTGGATAAAATTGCAGAAGGAGATACTAGTAAAGCTGTGGCTAAGGCTGTAAAAAAGCTTGTGCCAAAAAGAAAAAAGAGATTTAAAGTTGTAACTGTTGATCAAAAAAACAAGCCCACAACAAAGAGTGTTGATATAAACAATTATGATTTTAATAGCGATAATAAGGAAGATAAATCGTCGCAAGTGGCACTTGCAAGTGCAAGGCAAAGAGGTCCTGCCGACGAAATAAGAGCGGCATATAATTCGCGCCCTTATGATGTGCGATACGATGTTTCGCAGGTGGTTTCACAAGTGAACTTCAATTATTTAAACTATGGATACCAACCATTTACAAATCCTAAAACACCAATTTATATTACCAATAATTTCTCTGCTTTAATAAAGTTGGGTATTATGGATTTATTTGAAGATTATAGGCTTGTAGGAGGAGTTAATATAAAACCAAACCTTAAGAATAATGAGTATTTTCTTACTTTTTCTGATTATAAGAACCGAATTGATAAGGATTATACTTTCCATAGAAACATA
>Ga0164318_10004652_pt1 | contig 13222 bp, 12 predicted proteins | sample GuaBasSedimGuay9_FD_113734 | JGI IMG/M metagenome (GOLD analysis project Ga0164318, IMG submission 113734) | Subseafloor sediment microbial communities from Guaymas Basin, Gulf of California, Mexico - Guay9, Core 4571-4, 0-3 cm | ecosystem: Environmental > Aquatic > Marine > Hydrothermal vents...
GAAATAAACAATCTTTGCACCTAAAATTCTTCTAAATAACCCGTTATTAATTCATAATTTTATTCACAAATCTTATTCATTTCTGAATTTCTGTGTTTTATATTTTATATCGAACTCAGGTTATTAAATTGTACAAATTTGAATGTAGAAAATAGATTTGTTTCTTAAATGATTGTATATAAGTCTTTAATGATTTTTTTTGTCATTTTGATGTAAACTTTTTAATAATACTTATCTTTGCGCTCATAAAAATAAATTATTAATGAATTTCGATTTAATAAAAACCGACACACAAACTAAAGCGCGAATTGGTAAAATCACAACCGACCACGGTGAAATATTAACACCAATATTTATGCCTGTTGGTACTGTAGGTTCTGTAAAAGCAGTCCATCAACGCGATTTGGTTAATGATATAAAAGCTCAAATAATTTTAGGTAACACTTATCATCTCTATCTCCGTCCGGGATTAGAAATATTAGAACAAGCAGGTGGTTTACATAAATTTATTAATTGGGATAAGCCAATTTTGACCGACAGTGGAGGTTATCAAGTTTTTTCATTATCAGATAATCGTAAATTGTCAGAAGAAGGGGCAGCCTTTCGTTCTCACCTCGATGGCTCAAAACATTTTTTTACTCCCGAAGGAGTTGTTGATATTCAGCGTACTATTGGTGCAGATATTATTATGGCATTCGATGAATGCCCTCCGGGTGATAGTGAATATAAATATGCCGATAAATCATTAGATTTAACATTGTCGTGGCTTAAGAGAGGAATTAAACGTTTCGACGAAACAAGCCCGAAGTATGCTCACAGTCAAACATTTTTTCCAATTGTGCAAGGAGGTATTTATCCTGATTTACGCCGTAAAGCAGCAGAATTTATTGCCAATCTTAATAGAGAAGGTAATGCAATTGGTGGTTTGTCGGTTGGCGAGCCAATTGATAAGATGTATGAAATGATTCAAGTTGTAAATGAGATTCTGCCTCAGGATAAACCAAGATATCTTATGGGAGTTGGTACACCTGTAAATATTCTTGAAGGTATTGCTCTGGGTGTTGATATGTTCGACTGTGTTATGCCTACTCGTAACGGAAGAAACGGAATGTTGTTTACAAAAAATGGAATAATTAACATTAAAAATAAAAAGTGGGCTACAGATTTCTCTCCACTCGATCCAGACGGGACATCTTTTGTCGATTCTTATTATACAAAGGCTTATTTGAGACATTTATTTGTAGCCAGAGAATTTCTTGCAGGACAAATTGCTAGCATTCATAATTTGAGATTTTACTTGTGGTTAGTTACCGAAGCTCGTAATAAGATTGCAGATGGTACTTTTTCTCAATGGAAAGACACCATGGTTAAACAGTTAGCTGTAAGGTTATAAAAATAAATTTTATATATTTGGGGAAAAATATTACGGCTTTTCATACTTAAATTAGTAATTTGAAAAAATTAGATTTATATATCATAAAAAAATTTTTAGGAACTTTTGTTTATTCAATAGCTCTGATAATTGTTATTGTTATAGTTTTCGATATATCCGAAAAAATGGATGATTTTATTGATAAAGAAGCTCCATTAACAGCAATTATTTTTGATTACTACCTTAATTTTATTCCTTATTTTATTAATCTATTCGGTTCTTTATTTATATTCATTGCAGTAATATTTTTTACATCAAAAATGGCTGAAGATACTGAGATAATTGCAATATTGAGTAGTGGTGTCAGCTTTAAAAGATTTCTGTTCCCGTATTTTATTTCATCTTTTGTTATTGCTTTAGTCTCTTTTATTTTAATTGAATGGGTTATTCCACCTGCAAACAAAGTCAGGCTTGATTTTGAAGAAAAATATATAAAAAATGCTTATAGAAATAGGGATAAAAATATTCATCGCCAAGTAGAAAAGAATGTTTTTGTCTATATGGAAAGTTATAATAACTTTTATGATATAGGGTATAAATTCTCAATAGAAAAATTTGAAAATAAGCAGTTAAAATCAAAATTAATTGCAGACTACGTGCAATGGGATACTGTAAAGAATAAATGGAAAATACACAATTATTTTATTCGTGATCTTGATGGGATGAATGAGAAAATTACTAGCGGAAGATCTATAGATTCAACAATCAACATGTTACCCGAAGATTTTACTCAAAGGTTAAATGTTGTTGAGACAATGAATATGCAAGAATTAAATAAATTTATCGATGAGCAAAAAATGATTGGCTCTGAAAATATAACTACTTTTTTAATTGAAAAATACAGGCGTATTGCTTTCCCTTTTTCAACATTTATTCTCACATTAATAGGAGTATCATTATCGTCGCGTAAGACTAGAGGAGGAGTTGGTATTAATATTGGTTTGGGCTTGCTAATAGCTTTTTCTTACATACTTTTTATGCAAATATTTACCGTTTTTTCTACCAATAGTAGTATGAATCCGTTAATTTCTGTTTGGATACCAAATTTGATATATGCAGTAATTGCACTTTTCTTTTACAAAAGAGCAGCAAAATAAGACTTCAATTTCAAAATTATATAATCAATACAAAGTCAAAATACACAAATAATTATGACATCAAACAAGTTGATTAAGCTTGTAAGTTAATACTTTTTTTGCCGATTATATTTTTTTATTGCTATCATATCTTTAAATTTGTATTAACATAACGAGTAAAATTCTGAATTTTCAGAATAATTTTATTAACTAAAATTTATTAATATGTCGTTAAAACGAAAAACACGAGAATTAATTAAAAGAAGAGAAAAAGTTATTTCTGGTGGAGGCGAAAAAGCAATCAAAAAACAGGTTGCTATGGGTAAATTAACTGCCCGCGATAGAATCCGGTCTCTTCTTGATAAAGATTCATTCCATGAGTACGATTTATTTGTTGAGCATGAAGCTCGCGATTTTGATATGGAAAAAAAAGTGCTTCATGGTGACGGTGTGATTATTGGTACAGGTACTATTTATGGAGCTCCTGTATGTATATATGCACAAGATTTTACAGTTGCCGGAGGTTCTTTAGGACTTATGCATGCGCGTAAAATTACTAAAATTATGGACCATGCTCTTAAGATGAGAGTTCCTTTAATTGGTATAAACGATTCCGGTGGTGCTCGAATTCAAGAAGGCGTTAATTCGCTTGCCGGTTATGGTGAGATATTTTTTCGAAACACTTTATCTTCAGGAGTTATTCCACAATTATCTGTTATTTTAGGACCTTGTGCCGGTGGTGCTGTTTATTCTCCTGCATTAACTGATTTTGTTTTTGTTGTTGAGAATATATCTAAAATGTTTATCACAGGTCCAAGTGTAATAAAAACAGTTCTTGGTGAAGAAATATCAATGGAAGATTTGGGCGGAGCCAGAGTTCACAGTGAAATTACTGGTAATGCACATTTTTATTCATTAACTGAACATGAATGTTTTGAGCAAATAAAAAAATTAATCACATTTATTCCTTGGAATAATACTCAAAAAGCTAAAGCATTTCCTCCCAAAAAACCAAAATCAGAATTTAAAATTGATGATATTGTCCCAAGTGACCCAAAACAACCTTACGATGTTCGTGATGTTATTAGAGCGATTGTTGACGATTCAGACTTTTTCGAAATTCAAGAGCTTTTCGCAGCCAATATTGTAATTGGTTTTGGTCGATTAGATGGCGATACTGTTGGTTTTGTCGCTAATCAACCAAAAGTGTTGGCAGGTGTGTTAGATTGCGACAGCTCAGATAAAGCTGCTCGTTTTGTTCGCTATTGCGATGCATTTAACATTCCTATTGTTGTTTTTGAAGATATGCCGGGTTATCTACCGGGTGTTGACCAAGAACATGCAGGTGTAATTCGTCACGGTGCTAAAGTATTATATGCTTTTAGCGAAGCTAATGTGCCAAAAATTACAGTTATTCTTCGTAAAGCATACGGTGGTGGTTATATTGCAATGAATTCTCGTCATTTACGTGCTGATTTTGTTTTTGCATGGCCTAGTGCAGAAATTGCTGTTATGGGACCAGAAGGTGCCGCAAATATTATTTTTAGAAAAGAAATTTCAGGAGCTGAAGATCCTGAGGAGATGCGTAAACTGAAAGTAAAAGAATATAAAGAAAAGTTTGCGAATCCTTATGTTGCTGCTGCTAAAGGTTATATCGATTCTGTTATTGACCCGGAAGAAACTAGAAATATGCTTGTTCATGCTATAAAAGTATCTGCTAATAAGATTGATAACAGACCGGCAAAAAAACATGGAATTCCTCCATTTTAATAAACTTTTATCTGTAACATTATGGAAACTGAAAAAAAGAATAAATCCTTAACAATTGAAGGTTCAAAGTATTTAACTCATTACACAAAAAAATTTAAAAATAGAAATCAATGGGTTAATCCTGATGAAAGAATAATAAAAGCTGTTCTTCCCGGATCTATATACAAACTTTCAGTTAAAGAAGGACAAAAAATAAAGAAAGGAAATACATTATTTGTATACGAAGCAATGAAAATGAGAAATCATTATATAGCTCCAATTAGTGGTGTGATTAAAAAAATTAATGTAAAAGAAGGTCAAGTTTTTAAAAAAGGTGAAGTACTTCTTGAATTTGAATAATGATTTTTTTTGACTATTTAAAAAGAGTTGGGCTTTGCTCAACTCTTTTTTATTTATTTATAAAATTTCCTGCCAAATGAAATATGAAGAATCAAAATATTTTTTTGCATCAATAAAATTTTCAAATAAACCGTAAACAGACGAACCGCTTCCCGACATTGAAGCATAAACAGCACCAAGCTCATAAAGCTTATTCTTTATGTTTTTTATCTCTGTATAGTTTGGGAAAATACTGTCTTCAAAATCATTCTTAATATTATTTCGCCACTCAATAACCGGCTTTTTAATTAAATCGGATAAAGAAATTTTAGGTTTCGAAGGTGTAATATTTGCATATGCTTCTTTAGTGCTTATATGAATTGGAGGAACAATTAACACTAGATAATAACCTTTTAAACTAAAATTTACACGTTTAATTTTATTTCCTTTTTCATATGCCAACGATGGTATATTGTCGATAAAAAAAGCACAATCACTTCCCAATTGTTGTGAGTAATTTTGTAATTCATTTTTTGTTAAACCTAAATTTAGCTCTTCATTCAAAGCTTTTACCATAAATGTAGCATCTGATGAGCCTCCGCCCAAGCCGGCTCCAATAGGAATAATTTTGTGCAAATGAATGTTTAATTTGTCATAACTCTTTTTATTAATCATTAATTTACAGGCTTTCATAATTAAATTGCTGTTATAATCACCTTCAATATTAATTCCAGTATTCGAAAAATTAATATTTTTTGCTTGATTGTCATTAATCGTAAACTCTAAAATATCACTTAAACCTATAGGATAAAACAAGGTTTCGAGATTATGAAAACCATCCGTTCTTTTTTCAATAATATTTAAGCCAATATTTATTTTAGCATTTGGGAAACAAAGCATATTGCTGTTTTTTTTACAGTTAAAAGTAATATTTTAATTAAACAATCACTACTGTCCGACTAAAAAATGTTGAATCTGTTGAACCCTCTGCTATTATTACGTCCCGATGGGACTTAAAATAAATGGGGGTTACTTTCAGTTCTCCCAATATTAACCCCCTGACGGGACAGTCCCGAATGGACCAATATGTTGGTAGAAAACAAGTTGCAATTCAAACATAAGTCCCGTTAGGGACGATATAGTATTATCTCGAACAATAGTGTTAAACAATATAAAAAAAATGCACCTTTTTGAATGAAAACAAAAAGAAAATTTATAATTAATTTAAATAAAAAAATGTTGATAAACAAAACCTTTTTTATCAAAAAAATAAAATAGTTTTCTTAACTTTGAAAGTTTTTCCGAAAATGAATAAAAATATTTTATGGCAACAAAAAGTGTAAATTTATCAACCAAAAGTTCTATTAATGAGGAATTAGGAAAACTACCGCCACAAGCAGTAGATATTGAACAGGCAATTCTTGGAGCACTTATGCTCGAAAAAGATGCAATTTTATCTGTTATCGATATTTTAAAACCTAATAGTTTTTATAGGGATGCACATAATAAAATTTATCAGGCAATTTTAGATTTATCGACTAACGATAAAGCAATTGATATTTTAACAGTAACCGAAGAACTTAGAAATAAAAGTGAGTTAGATGAAATAGGAGGACCTTTTTATATAACACAATTAACAAATCGTGTGGCATCGGCTGCTCACATTGAGTATCACGCACGAATAGTTGCCCAGAAATTTATTCAACGTGAATTAATTAGAATTTCATCAGAAATACAAAAAAGAGCTTTTGATGAAGCTACTGATGTTGTCGATTTGTTAGATTTTTCTGAAAGTGAATTGTTTAAAGTTGCTGAGGGTAACATTAAAAGAGAAACAGCAAAAATAAATGTTGTTATTCAACAAGCAATAAAAAAAATTGAAGAAGCATCAAAACGTGAAGATGGATTGGTTGGTGTCCCTTCGGGTTTTACAAATATTGATAGAATTACATCTGGTTGGCAAAATTCAAATTTAGTTATTGTTGCAGCGCGACCATCAATGGGTAAAACAGCTTTCGCCTTAACTATGGCCAGAAATATTGCTGTTACACACAATCAACCAATTGCATTTTTTTCTCTTGAGATGTCTTCTCTCGAACTTGTAAACAGATTAATTGTTAGTGAAACAGAATTAGCTTCTGATAAGATAAAAAATGGACGATTAGCCGATTTTGAATGGGAACAACTCGACTATAAAATTAAGAATTTAGTTGACGCACCCCTTTTTATTGATGATACTCCTGCACTTTCATTATTCGAATTTAGAGCAAAAGCACGACGTCTAAAAATTCAACATGATGTAAAATTAATTGTAATTGATTATTTGCAATTGATGACACTTGGAGGAGATTCTAAAAACAGTCGTGAGCAAGAAGTTAGTACTATTTCTCGTTCGCTAAAAGCTATAGCCAAAGAGTTAGATATTCCAATAATAGCACTATCGCAGCTAAACCGTTCTGTTGAAATGCGCTCGGGCGATAAGCGACCACAGCTATCCGACTTGCGTGAATCGGGAGCTATTGAGCAAGATGCCGATATGGTTCTTTTTATCCACCGTCCCGAAAGATATGGTTTAACCGAAGATAAAGATGGAAATTCTTTAATTGGTGTTGCAGAAATAATTATTGCAAAGCATCGTAATGGAGCTGTTGGCGATGTAAGATTGAAGTTTCAGGGGGAATTGGCTAAATTCTCTGACCTTGAAGGTGATTTTATGGATTCATTCCCAAATGATTCTAATAATATGACATTCAGCTCAAAAATTAATGACGACTTTCTTGACGACAATAATGATTTAGAGGCAAATACTGAATTTTAAAATTACCCTTTTTTAATGAGAAGAAAATTTATTATAATATTGATTTTAACTTCTTTATTGTTTAGTAAAACAACATTATCTGCTTTTTTATTAATCCCCATGGATGATACTCAAAAAAATCATTTAAAGGCTTATGGAATTGCATATTGGGTATTGCAAAGAAATGTAGAAGTAAAATGGTTGTTAAATTACCGTGGTGGAAGTTTTATGTGCAATTTTGTTAAAGAAATTGAAACAGAGTGTGTTATTCGTAATGTTAGTTATGAGATTATTGCTGATGTACAGTCAGCAAAAATTTTAAATGAAATTGCGCAACCTGAGATTAATATGGATGCAGTTAAATTGAATAAAGCTCCAAAAGTAGCTGTTTATTCCCCTAAAGATAAGTTGCCGTGGGACGATGCTGTTACACTTGTTTTAACTTATGCCGAAATTCCTTACGATATTATTTATGATGAAGAAGTACTGAGTGGAGATTTAAAAAATTATGACTGGCTTCACTTGCATCACGAAGATTTTACGGGACAGTATGGGAAATTTTATGGTGCATATCATAACATGTCGTGGTATAAAAAACAAGTTCAAAACGCTGAGCATATGGCTAACAAATTAGGATTTAAAAAAGTTTCCCAGCTTAAATTAGCTGTTGCCAAGACTATTAAAAGTTTTGTTGCAACCGGAGGCTTTCTCTTTTCAATGTGTTCGGCTACAGACACGTACGACATTGCCCTTGCTTCCGAAAATGTTGATATTTGCGAATCAATGTTTGATGGCGACCCGAGTGACCCAGATATGCAACAGAAACTCGATTTTAACAAGACTTTTGCTTTTAAAGATTTTACTCTTGTTAGAAACCCTTATGAGTACGAATTTTCTGATATTGATGTTACAACAACACGTAAGGTAAATAAGAACAACGATTATTTTACTTTATTTGATTTTTCTGCAAAGTGGGACCCTGTTCCAACTATGCTTTGCCAAAATCACACAAATATTATTAAAGGCTTTATGGGGCAAACAACCGCATATAATAAAAATTTAATAAAGTCAAATGTGCTAATTATGGGTGAAAACAAAGTGGCTAATGAAGCCCGTTACATTCATGGTGAATTTTTGAAAGGCACATGGAGCTTTTTTGGAGGTCACGATCCTGAAGATTATCAACATTTTGTTGGAGACCCTCCAACAGATTTGGATCTTCATCCAAATTCTCCCGGATATAGATTAATATTAAATAATATTCTTTTCCCTGCTGCCAAAAAAAAGAAATTAAAAACTTAATTTTATTTAGGAATTTTTATAATGATGAATTCAATATTCTCTCAATAGCCTTTGTAAACCCACTATTTTGATTACTGTCTGTTAAAGAAAATTTTTGTTTTATTTCTTCAGGAGCATTCTCAACAGCAAAACTGTATTTTGTTAAATTCAAAAAATCTTCATCATTATAATCATTACCTATTCCAATTGTCTTTTCAATATCAACACCTAATTTTTTGCATAACCAAAGAAGGGCATTACCTTTTGAAACATTTTCAGGGAAAATTTCCATCCATATAGAATCTTCGTCAACAGGAGACGTGGCACGAATTACTTTTACATCTGATAATTGCTCTTTTACTTTGTTGAAAATGTCAATATTATTTGGGAAAATTGCCAACAACTGTGTCGATTGACCAAAATTCAATCTTCTTTTATTTAAAGGCTCTGAAAATTCTTTATAAAAATTGCAATAATTGTCAAAATCATTATTCCGTTTACCGGTTTTATTAAAAACAAATCGATGATTTTTAGGTATTTTTTTATGAATAGTAAAATCAACATTGTTCTCAAAAAATACATCGCAAACCGAAAGAACATGTTTCTTTTTCAATGTTTTGGAGTAAATCAATTCTTTTGTTTTCCAATTTATTATGCCTGCTCCAGATGAAAAAATTATATAATCAATAGGAAAATCTTTGGTAATAACTTCTTTTAATGAAAATAATGTTCTGCCTGTAGCAATTACACGATATATGTTTTTGTCTCCCAGTGAGTTAAGTGTTGAAAAATCATCAGCACTAACAGTCTTATCCATGTTCAATAATGTTCCGTCTAAATCGCTTGCTACTAATTCTATCTCATACATATTTCTTAGTCTAATAATTCGTAACTGCTTATTTGAACAGGTGATTGCAAGTTAGGCAAGACCTTTTCTAACAATATTCCATAATTTGTATTATAGTTATAACCAAAGGTTGCTCTAACACCCATAGAAATAAATTGAACGGCTCTGTCTAAAGCTATGGGTAAACTGTCGCCTTGCAAAAGAGAACCAACAATAACACTCGCAAAAGCATCTCCTGTGCCGGGATAACTGGCAGGCAAATAATCACATGTAACTTTCCATAACCGATCATCTTTTTTATTATATGCAATAACAGATGTTTGTTTGTGGCTTAATTTTTCAGGAGCACTTGTTATTATAACAATTTCAGGTCCCATATCGGCTAATTTTTTTACCCACGTTTTTATTTCATCTTGTGATATTTCAAACGAAAATGGTTTGTCTAATAAAAAAGCTGCTTCGGTTAAATTTGGAGTAATAATAACTGCTTTTTTTATTAATTCCCTCATTTTTTCAATCATGTAGTTGTTAAATGGACCATATAATGAACCATTATCGCCCAAGACAGGGTCAACTACAACTAACTGATTGTCTTGTCTGAAATTATCAATAAAATTTTTTACAATATCAATTTGCTTATCTGAACCTAAAAAACCGCTGTATATAGCATCAAATTTCAACTCAAGATTTTGCCAATGATTAATAATTGGCTGCATATGTTCTGTTAAATCAACAAAATGATAATCAGAAAATTTGCTATGTGTCGATAAAACCGCTGTTGGCAAAGGGCAAACTTGAATACCCATGGTAGACAATATTGGTATAACAACTGTTAAGGAAGCTCTTCCAACTCCTGACAAATCATGAATTGCAGCTACTTTTTTTACGGGATTTACCATTTGTTAATAAATTGTTTAAATTGTTAATTTCTATTTATATTATTTTTACGAAATATAAAACTTTAATCTTATTTTTGAAAAATTTATTATTTTTATTTTATGAATTATAAAGCAACAAAATTAATACGCAAGCATAAAAAATCTGTTTTATTAAACGATAAAGAAATTGCTGTTCTTAACCAATACTGCGAAAAATATAAAGTAAAAAATAGATCTAAATTAATTAGAGAATCTCTTTTTTCTTCAATAATGGAAACTTTTGAAGATGACTATCCTACTCTTTTCGATAAAAAGGTGCTAGCAGGTTTAGAAAAATATTAAAGAATTATTGATAATATGTAAAACCTTACAAACGTTCAACTCTACGAACTTCCAACTAAGATGTCATGGATGATAAAATTAAACTTGCTGCTCAATTAATTCAAAATTCAAAACACACAACAGCTTTTACCGGTGCAGGTGTTTCTGTAGAAAGTGGTATTCCTCCTTTTAGAGGTGAAAATGGTTTATGGAGTAAATACGACCCTATTGTTTTAGATATTGATTATTTTCACTCTCACCCCAAAGAATCTTGGATTAAAATTAAAGAAATTTTTTACGATTTTTTCGGACAAGCAAAACCAAATGCAGCACATTACAGCTTAGCTAATTTAGAAAATAATGGACTTCTTAAAAGTGTTATAACTCAAAATATTGACAATCTTCATCAAGAAGCAGGTAGTAAAACGATTTATGAATTTCATGGCAATTCACAAAAATTAATCTGCACAAAATGCAATAAGATTTTTGATGTAAAAGAAATTAACTTAGATAATTTGCCACCAAAATGCAGCGATTGTGGGGGAGTTCTAAAACCCGATTTTGTATTTTTTGGCGAGCAAATACCCGAGTATGCAAATACAATGTCACAAAACGAAGCTCAAAATGCAGAAGTTTTTCTTGTTATAGGTACCACAGGTGAAATAATGCCTGCTTCAATAATTCCACATACAGCTAAACAAAATGGAGCAAAAATTATTGAAATAAATACTCAACCATCAAATTACACCAACTCAATAACCGACATTTTTTTGCAAGGTAAAGCTACAGAAATAATGAAGAAAATTGAGCTTGCTGTTAACTAAGTAGTGAGACCTGTCAGAGTGCGAAGCTCCTGACAGCGTCTAAATATTATATATTGAGTTTTATAAAAAACTAAGGTCATTAAACTTTGTTTTTATTTTTCTATGTGGATACTTTTCAATTAATGAGTTCAGTTTAAAAAGTCAGGGTTTGAATATTTTTACAAATCCCAACAATGTTTAAATGTTGATATTCCGTCTGTTAGAAATTCAAGCCCTGACTATAGAAGCTGTTTTTTTAGTTTTTATACCGGACACATTAATCCATACATCAAATGTAGAATAAAAACAACAACTATGTAAAATCAAACTTTAACTTTGAAATTACATGCTTAATGCATATATTTGTAAAAACTCTAATAAAAAATGTATTTAAAAAGACAAATAAGTGCAAAAATTAAAAAAAGTCTGAGTTTAACTCCGGCAACAGCAATTTTGGGTGCAAGGCAAACCGGGAAAACAACATTTGTTAAGCATTTATTAAAAAATTACAAATCTGCCTTTTATCTTGATTTAGAAAAACCTTCAGATAGAAATATGTTAAATGAAGCAGAGCACTTTTTTATGATAAATAATAATAAATTAATTTGTCTTGATGAAATTCAATTAGTCCCCGATTTATTCCCTGTTATTAGAAGCATAATTGATGATGATGATTATAACATTAAATTTTTAGTTACCGGTTCAGCTTCACCAAATTTGTTAAGACAATCGTCAGAAAGTCTGGCAGGTAGAATTGCTTATTTTGAATTATCGCCATTTCTGCTTCAAGAAATATCCGAAAAAGAAAAATTAGAGAATTACTGGCTAAAAGGTGGGTTCCCTTTAAGTCTTTTATCAACAGATAATGAATTGAGTAATGACTGGAGACAAAATTTTATTTTAACTTTTCTTGAAAGAGATTTACAAAATTTCGGTTTTAATATTCCGCCCGAAACACTACACAGGCTTTGGAAAATGATTGCACATTTAAACGGACAAATTCTTAATTATTCTCAATTGTCTAATTCTTTGGGATATAGCGATACCACCATCAGAAAATATATTGATATACTTTCAAATACATATATGTTGAGAATATTGCAGCCATATCACTTTAACATAAAAAAAAGACTTATCAAAAGCCCCAAAATATATATAAGAGATACGGGAATTTTAAATACATTGTTAAATATTAATGACTTTAACGAGTTATTTACACACCCTGTGTATGGTAGTTCATGGGAGATTTTATGTATAGAAAATATTATAAATACATTTAAAAATTGGGAACCATTCTATTACAGAACGTCAAACGGTAACGAAATAGATTTGGTTCTTATTAGAGCAAATAAAAAAATAGCAATAGAGTTTAAAACATCGACTAGTCCCACTGTTTCAAAAGGATTTTGGAATGCACTTGATGATTTAAAGACAGACATGGCATTTATTATAGCTCCGGTAAAAATGGCTTATCCATATAAAAATAATGTCTGGATATATCCGATTAATGAATTTTTGAAGTTAAAATTATTATGAAAATAAATAAAATTATATTATATCTGCCCCCTTAGGGATATACTATGGAATTGTCAAAGTGGGCTCGCAAACGGAGTGAACAGTTACAATTTATCCCAAATATCAGATATTTAAAAAATTTGATTAATTTCTTAAATCTGCAAGTTTTTTTTGTATGCCACGA
>Ga0164318_10004653_pt1 | contig 13220 bp, 15 predicted proteins | sample GuaBasSedimGuay9_FD_113734 | JGI IMG/M metagenome (GOLD analysis project Ga0164318, IMG submission 113734) | Subseafloor sediment microbial communities from Guaymas Basin, Gulf of California, Mexico - Guay9, Core 4571-4, 0-3 cm | ecosystem: Environmental > Aquatic > Marine > Hydrothermal vents...
AGTCTTCAATTTTTAGGGAAGGATAAGAAAAGGTGCACGATGCGCTGAGCCAAAAATTGGAATATGAGGGTACCTATGCGCTGAGCTTTTCATGGGGCACGATGCGCTGAGCTATTCCACTTAAGGAAATTGAATCTTACAGAAATCTGAAAAATATAAGTTTCTTTGCATTTACCGCCACGCCTAAAAATAAGACCTTGGAGATGTTTGGAATGCCCGATGAATACGGGCATTATCATCCATTTCATACATATACAATGAAACAAGCAATTGAAGAAGGTTTTATTCTCGATGTTCTCAAGAATTATTTGACTTATCCAACCTACTTTAAATTAGTTAAAAAGATACAGGATGACCCCGAATATGATGAGAAAAAAGCTAAGAGATTACTAAGAATTTTTGTAGAGCAACATCCGGTAGCAATAGCAAGAAAAACAGAGATTATGCTAAATCATTTTATGAGTTCTACAATTCATAAAATCAATGGCAAAGCTAAGGCGATGGTTGTGACAAGATCAAGACTCCATGCCGTTTTATATAAAAAGGCATTTGACAGACTAATTAAGGAAAATAATTATCCAATTAAAACCTTAGTGGCTTTTACAGGCGTAGTTAGACACGACGAACAGGAATACACAGAAAATTTTATGAACGATCTGCCGCCTAAAAAAGAAATCCGAAACGCCTTTGAGGAGGACCAATACAAGATACTAATTGTAGCAAACAAATTCCAGACAGGTTTCGACCAGCCGTTATTACACACGATGTACGTTGACAAAATGTTAAATGGAATTACCGCTGTTCAAACGCTGTGCAGAGTCAACAGGATACATCCAAATAAAAAGGATACGTTGATTTTAGATTTTGCAAATAAAACAGAAGTAATTCAAAAGGCGTTCCAGCCATACTACGAAACCACCTTCCTTGAAGAAGCTACAGACCCGCATAAATTGTATGAATTAGAGGAGAAATTATTGGACTATCAAGTATTTGATAAATCAGACATTGAAACGTTTGTAAAAGCATGGAAAAAAGGAGAACCGCAACCTAAATTGCACAATATCTTAAGTCCTATTGTAACTGAATTTAGACAAAAAGCTAAGAAGGAGCAGGTTGAATTTAAGAAAACATTAAGACGGTACCAAAATATTTATTCTTTTCTATCACAACTCATTCCCTTTTCTGACGTTAATCTTGAAAAGATTTACATATTTAACAAATTCTTAAACAAAAAACTCCCGACAATAAACAATCCTCTTCCATTTAGTGTTTTACAGGATGTGGATATTGATTCATACAAAATTGTAAAGAAAGGTAAAAAAGAAATAAAAATTGAATCTGAAGGAGAACTAAAACCCATATCCGCTGGTGTTGGTGAATACGCCCCTGACATAAATGCAAAATTATCGAAAATCATTAAAGATCTCAATGATGCATTTGGAACTGATTTCACAGATGATGGTAAAGTCTTCTTAGGCAGAGTAAAAGACAACCTTTTAGAGGACAAAGAACTAAAAAACAAGATAGAGCATAACTCGAAGGAAAACGTAAAAGTAATATTTCCTAAATATTTAGATAGAGAATTAAGTAAGCTCTTAAACAACAACATGAACTTCTATAAGCGAATAGTTGATAACGAAAAATTAAGGAAGAAAATTGAATCCGCCTTGTTTGAGCTGGTATATTTCGAGTTTAATAAATACAAAAAGAAGTCTAATAAAAATTTTAAATAGTAGAATAACTCAGGAATATTTTATTTTTATGTTATCCCATCCCTTTTCTGCTATTATCACATGATCTAGGATTTTTATATTTAATAGATTCCCTGCTTTTGCAATTTTCTGTGTTATCTCAACATCATTCTCACTGGGCTCAGGGTCTCCTGACGGATGATTATGCACCAATATCACCCCTGCTGCTGAGTTCTTAATGGCTTCCTTAAAAACCTCTCTTGGGTGTACTAAAGAGCTATCTAAGGTTCCAACAGATATTAAATCTTTCTTGATTATCTTATTTTTACTATCTAATAAAAGTGCATAAAAATGTTCCTTTTTCTTATCTTTTAATTCATCAACAAAATAGTTATAAACATCTTCTGGTTTTTCTATTGTTACAATTTCTTTTGTTTTAACCGCTAAATTATGCCGCTTATTAAACTCAAATAGCGCGATAATTTGACATGCTTTTGCAAGCCCAATTCCTTTTATCTCCTGAAGTTCTTGTAATGATAAGTCTGATAGTTTGTCCAACCCGTATTTTGAGATTAATCTGTTGGACATGTCAATCACGTTTTCGTCCCTGGTCCCCGTCTGAAGAATAACTGCAAGCAGTTCAGCATCACTTAAACTGGACGCTCCTGCTTTTAAAAATCGTTCTCTTGGTCTGTTCTCTTTTGAGATGTCTTTTATTCTCATAGAATTATATTATATTTTTTTCAAAAAACCGCACACAACGTTCAGTAGCAAGGTAAACAAACTGCACAACTTCGTTGTACAGAACCACACACTCCGTGTGCGGAAATAATTCTTGACTCTCGCAAGCACTGCACAACTTCGTTGTGCAGAGCTGCATACTTCGTATGCAGAAATTACTATCAACCGCACAACTTCGTTGTGCGGAAATGGTTCTTGATTCTCGATTGCGTTAGCACTGCACAACTTCGTTGTGCAGAGTTCCCGGGAACTGTTGATTCTCGATTGCGAAGCAATCGAGTGCGTTAGCAATCGAGTGTGCCAGCAATCAAGTTGTGCAAAAATCACTCTCCTACAGGAATGATCCTCTTATCTCCATCTTTCAGCATATCGAGTATGTTGATCAGCTTTGACTGGTCAGACACAACGATCTTCGTGTTATCCTGCAACGATGCCTGTGTCACTTCGAGCTGTTTCAGAGTCTGGGCATTTCCTATAAAGAACTCCTCTGCCGCCCTCGAGACCTTCTCAATCGCCTTTGCTTCACCCTCTGCCCGGAGTATTGCAGCTTCACGATCGCCTTCTGCCGTCAGTATCGCATTTTGCTTATCTCCTTCTGCTTCAAGTATCTGCTTCTCTCTGTATGCCTCTGCGCTCAGAATAGTGGCTCTTTTCTCTCTTTCTGCCTTCATCTGCTTACTCATTGCGTCTGCGATGTCTCTTGGTGGATCGATCTTCTGAACCTCCACCCGAACCACCTTTACACCCCATTTATCGGTTGCCTCGTCCAGTGTCATTCGCAGCGAGGTATTGATTGTGTCCCTTGCGGTGAGTGTCTCGTCGAGCGACATGTCACCTATGAGATTTCGCAGGTTCGTCTGTGCCAGTTTGCTCATTGCAAACCTGAAGTTTGCGACCTCGTATCGAACCCCCTTCGGATCGGTCACAGCATAGTAAACGACCGCATCGACTGTCACTGCTACGTTGTCTTTTGTAATAACCTCCTGGGGTTCGATATCAATGACTGTTTCACGCATATCGACCCGTTGTGCAATATCATCGATAAAAGGTACGATAAATCTTAATCCCGGGTCCAAAACCTCCTTATATTTACCAAATCTTTCCACAATAGCCTTTTCAGGCTGTCTTACCGTGGTTACTGATTTTAACAATGTAACCACTGCAATAATGAGAATTATTATACCTAGTGTTGTTACAAATTCTAATACCATTTTTTTATCCCTCCTTTTCTACGATCAAGGTGACTCCTGCCACACCAATCACTGTAATCATATCACCTTCTCTTATATCGATGTTTCCCCCGGATCTCGCACGCCATTCCTCGTTTCCGATCCTTACTATGCCGCTCGTATTTTTGCCAATACCACGTTTGACAACTCCGCTCCTGCCGATTATTGCATCGACGTTCGTCTTTGTATCGCCTACTGTCATCTTTGCTTTAATATATTTTCTTCCAATGCCGACATAAAGCGCGCAGAAGGCACTTGCACAGATGGCAGTTACAAGCCACGAATCAGCAAAACTTGTTAAGAGTCCCCCAAATATCAGGGCAGATCCAAGCATCACAAGGTCAAAACCAGTTTCCACTCCTATAAATAACTCTAAAAGAATCATCAGGAGGCCAACAACTACAAATGCAGCCCATAACCACGAATCAAGTATTTCAATCATTTATTTCACGTTAATCCTTTCATTCCAAAGCCTCGACCTCTCCACACTCGAATAAATTGCTGGGCATCCGTTTGGATAGCTTGTTCTAATAATCGAATATAGATTTTTGATCTTTTTGTTTTTTATCACTTTTCTTGTCTGCTAAATTCGTAAAAAATTCGTTTTTTGGAACATATCTAATATATCCATGAACTGGGCATTCTTGTCGAATATGACGAGTGCCGTTCTTGAATTCTTGCCAACTATAAATACATTTATTATTGCAACGAGGACAAGTTATCTCTTGTTCGTCAATTTTTATTTTTAGATTTTTTTGATTGAAATTATCGCTTTGGTTGTAATTGTGATATGGGTCTTCAGTAAATCCAATAGCTTTTACTGCCAATTCATCAGCAATCGAATTCTTCTCTCTGGGAATCCAATTTAATTGGTAAGAACCAAATTTTAATAATTCTTTTTGCACGTCAGAACACAAAATCCTTAGATGGTCTTTATTAATCTTCCATTTTCCATTAACCTGGTTAATCACAAGCTTACTATCACCTTCGATAATCACATTACTCCAGCCTAATTCGAGTGCTTTATTAATTCCTCTTAAAAGTGCAGTGTATTCAGCAACATTATTTGTTCCAGTATCAGGTAACTTTTGCGAAATTTTTTCAATAATACTATTATTCTCAGTCAAAACTACACCTATACTTATATTGCCGGGATTTGGAACCGCAGCGCCATCAAACTGGATTTTTCTCATACTGTTTACACCAACATAAGTCACTAACCTCCCAATGAATTGGGCAGCATTGAGGTCGATGCTCGATTAAGAGACTTAAATTCCTCTAAATGGTTCAATTTCATCATTGATAAAGTTGCAGCAAATCCTGTTGTGCCTATAAACGCATGCAAGCGAGGGACTGTTTCTTTGCCGTTTCGTAAACATTTCTTCACAATACGAATCAGCCACGAGCGATGGCATAATCTCAAATAGTTGGAATGAAATGAATAGAAGATGGTATAAACTGCTTGGGTATTTCGATGTTTTTTGACTGATGATCTTTATTCTCTCGAAATCTGAGTGAACGAGACTGAATATCGCGTTGGCATTCAGATGCTCCTGCAGTTTTGTTTCTGTTTTACTCATGCGAACTGCCATCTTTTGAGTTCCAAATTTACTAAACATTATTTGGAATTATTCCTTTTGTGCCCCAACATTGTAGGTAGATGTTTACGAAAGTATGGAGAAACAACCCATCGTCCGCATGCATTTATGGTCACAATGGGAACTGCTGCTGCCATTTCAAGGTCCTCTTTATTCTACTTTTAGTGTTTACTTATATATAAACATCGTCACGCTTCAAGTCACGGACTCCGGAATGAAGAGTGGGGCATCCGCGGGATGGAGGTCGTGTGGTGGGATTAGTGTTGGCAGATGTGATGGCAGAGCGGAGGTGGGTACCGGAAAGCGATGCGAATTTTGCATTTGTCTCGCTGTTAGGCGAAGTGCTTATCAAGCGTGGGTCAGAATGCGCCGAATCTGCTCTGCCGAAATGTCCGCCTGATCCAGCTTGGAGTAAATCGTCACAAGAATGACGTTTGTAGGCGTCTTGAGGTAGTAGATCAGGCGATAGCCAGAACGTTTGCCTTTTTGAATATCACTGTTCCGCACCCGCACCTTGAATACAGTGTACCGCGTCCCTGGTATTTGGTCGCCTATGACCTCCCTGGCCCCGAGTTGGTTAATCACCGGCTGAACGTCAGAGCGAATGTGCCGGTATTTTTTAGCAAGCGCCCGCAAGTTACGCTTGAATTCCGGGGTAAACTCAACCTGCACAGGTTCAGCTGACTCACTCGGCATCGATTTCATCCCACAGTTCAGATGCAGGTCGTGTTTCGCCTTCCAACGCTTCCTTCCAGCCCTGACGGAAACTATCCTCGGCAGGCTTTAACACCACGCTCTCACGGAACAATCTGACAATCTGAAGCAGGTTAGATAGATATTCTTGTGGTGTCTCTTCAATTTCACGAATTAGCTGTTTTTCGTAGACAGAAATTTCAGTGGACATGGTCACTCCTCCTTTTGTGCATTTCACCCGACTGGTGTTTTTCGATCCATTTCGTGACTGCCTTTTTTACGCCCCCTTCCGGGTCATTGAAGTCAAACTCTTCATATAACTTAGAGATTATGTCCGTAGGGAGTTTCTCTAATCGATTGTCTTTTAAAAGTAAGGCTATGAAGACTCATGCAACCACTCCTTTCCGTATGAAATTTGTGTCACAAAGTGTTCTTTGAGAGGGATTGACTCTCTGTGGGCATAGCCCTATGCCCTCTATCTCGTCCACATTCTCTTTCGAGAACGCTTTTGGGATTGCTTTCGATGTGTCTACGATACCAGTTATCCTTGCTTCGATCATTTGATCGGCTTACCGATAATCGCATAGTTTAATTGTTGGCTGGTTTCGCATATAAAGATTTCTACCCAATGAGACTGTCACGTCATCTGGTGTTGACGCTGTTTTGAAGCCATTGTTGATTTTAGTCTTGCGGACGCCGCTCCGGGTTTGAATACGAGAGAGATTCCAACGTTTCAACCGCAACACCACGTAATGTGACGGCACCGATCATCCGCATGTGCAAACACTTAAATGCATCTAAAAGCTCATACGTCCACTGGCAAGATAATACATGTTCATCGAAATTGATGGATGGATGGCAAAGCTTCGATTCTCTGCATGCCATCTCATACCAGATCATCCTAAATGTGGAAGGCTGCACGGCCACACTTATGCAGTAACTGTACATATAGAAGGTGAACAAAAAAATGAATTTATCATCGACTTCGAGGAATTAAAACAGATAGTAACAAACATCTGCGACACACTTGATCACCGAATTATCCTTGCAAGAGATGATGAGCGCATCAGAATACACGAAGGTAGCAAGAGTGTTGAAATGCTTGTTTTGCAATCTAACAAAAGATATGTGTTTCCAGAAGAGGATGTGATCCTCCTGCCAATCCCATCGATCAGTGCGGAAGAGCTCTGTCAGTACATTAATTCAATGATTGCAGCACAACTTGAAGATAGGGATAACATCAAAAGCATCATGGTGCAGCTGGATGAAGGCATTGGACAGGGAGCAGGATGCACACTCGAACTGAAATAGCACATCACAAAAAATACAGTGTTACCGGCAGAAGTATACATCCCATTAAATGACTCTTTCGAACATTAAGATAATGCGGAAGCATTCCGATTGGAATTGCAATTGCAAAAATAACAAGCCCGAACATCCCGGTAAATATTACAACAATTAATAAAAGTCCGGACAGAATCACGGTGGATAATTTTGTATAATTTATTTTTTCAAAGAGTTTAACTGCTTGTTTTCCAATAAAAATGGTTGTAGGATAGGATAATAGTGCTGTAACGGCTATGACCACAAACAGCAGGACCATCAGGCCAAGGTTCAATTGAATAATCTGGTTTATGGCAGAGACTGCCCCACTACGGCTTTTGCCAATAACATAGAGTGCAATCAGGCTAAACAGTGCATTAGAGGTATTAGCACCACTCAGGGATACAATGAATTCATTATGAGAGTGTTCATTGTTTTTAGGAAGAGCAATACGTGCTATGATCGTTGCAACTGCTGAGGACACTCCAGGAAACCATGCTACAAGCGAGCCAGCTGTGCTCCCGAAAAAGATTCCTCTGAGCAAGTTTGCAGCAGGAAGGTTGTATTTTGTATCCTGTTGTGGCGGAAGAACGGTTTCTGAGAGCATACTTATGATAAGTACGGAAGCCCCAAAAAGACCACTTAATAACGGTAGAAAAACAGTCTCACTAACAGTTGGTATTATTGAGTTCATCAATGCTTCTTTTTCAAAAGCAAACAGCCCGAGAAGACCTGACAATAAAAATACGATTGCTGCATAAGCTTTATATTTCAGGTGCACGAGGCTCCCCTCTCCTCGCATCTGCTCGCCTTTTTCAGTTAAAACCATCATAAGAATCAATGCTATGAGCAGCCACGCCATATATTCCTGCAATAGGATATAATAGTTTTTAAATATCCAGATCATAGGCAGTACGAGTAATAGCGAGGTAATGATTGCTCCTGCACTTCCAAGAGCAGATAAACGTATGGCTTCGATTCCACGCCCCTCTATTGTCAGGGTGTGACCCGGGAGAACCGCGAGAGCAGTGTCTGACTCCGGAACTCCGATGAGCACTGCTGGTATGATATCGATAAAAGTGTGGGTTATGGAGTTGGAAAGGATTATTATTACAATATAAAGCGGTAATATATTGTATTGAGCTAATAAAGGCGTTATGGCAAGGAGAATTACTGCGATGTTGTTAACATGAAAACCAGGAACCATCCCGGTTATTATGCCAAGAAAGTATCCAGAGAAGATTGACAATACCACCAGTGGAATGGATACTTCCATTTTTGCACCTTCCTGTTTAGAGTACTGTACTTATGTTTCTACCTTAATGCCAGTAATGTTTGTTGCTCCATTATAGATATCCTCTGCGATTTCTGCCAATCCTGCTGCTGCACTTTTTTTCCCCACTGAGATGGTTTTTGTTTGCAGGTGTTTTTCAATCTGCTTTTTCATACATTCTATTTCGCTGACTGAACCTGAAAGGTATATCTGGCAGTGCTCGGGTGGTACATGATAGTCGTGCATAAGTACTTTCATGGCTGCTATCTCCATAGCACAAAGAAGGGAGAGGCTATCAAAAGATAGTATTGCATCTGCTTTTCGTTGATTGTATGCCTGTGTAAGCTCATCGAGGTTCTTATATGGTGTGTGCTTGATCACGCCTGCTCGTGTGAATGCTTCGTTTGCTGTGCACTCTCTGGCATCTATTGCTCGAATGGCTTCAACATCGAGCGGCCCATGCTGGATACCTGGTGCAAAGACGCAGGCATCAATTGCCCCGATTATCTTTCCATTGGCTACTGCAATGGTGACTGTATTAGAGCTGATGTCACACACAATAAACTCGTTTGTTCCTTTTTTATAAATATGGTATGCGATGCCGATTTTTTCAGGGCTTGTCCCATGGGAATACACATCGAGCCGTGCATCACAACCACTGCCCCTGTGGACTCCAGGTATCACCACTGCATGCAACCCGGATGACTGTATCAGGTCAAAAACACGGGTGCCGCCCCCAACATGCAGTCCTGCACCCCATCTATTTATAAGAGCACGATTTGTGGTTTTTTCGATCGACGTGATGCTGTTAATGCCATCCCCCATGGAATATGTCAAAGCGAACATTTTAATTTCATCTCGCTTTATATGGAGTTTTTCTTCTATGTGTGCAAACAATGTTTCTTCATCAAGAATTGCTGCTGCTTCGCGGGATAGTTCAAAATAATCATATTTTGTTGCAAATCGAATGGCAGTCGTGCCGTGCTCAACTCCTATGAACATACGTGTTTTGAGTGGCGTTCCTCAATATAGACATTACTATTGATGTTATCAAGCGTGCTGGATATTAAGAATTACACGAGGCACGCTTTGAAGATTCATCAAAGCTACTTATTGTCGCGTCAACCCTTGCACACAAAATTTAATAAGGGTATAATGTATTCACTCAACTGGTGTCCCGATAGGGTAGCGGATATCCTTGAAGCCTGCGGAGCCTCAGACCCGGGTTCAAGTCCCGGTCGGGACACTGTCTTTTAAGAGAGGTTGTAATCATGGAATTTCCACCAAATATTGACATCGCAGAGACTGACTTCCCCAGGGCATGGGCAAAACTTGTAATGAAAATAATGCAGCAGGGGATGGTGCTTACGACAGAATACGGAAACAAATCAAAGGATGTTTGCAGTCGCATCACTCTCAGCGAGGGTGCTGTAAACCAGATAGTAAAAAAAGAGCTGCATCCACAGGAGCCTTTTGGGAAAATTCGTACAGGGGAATACCTGAAGCAATACACCAGAGACTATGACTGGAAGGCTCAAGGATTTGAATATACATACATGGATCGCCTCGTAAATTATAATGGAAGCATTGATCAACTCGCAGCACTTAAACAAAAGATTAGTAAGGGCATAACACGAAGGGGCCAGGCAATCACATGGATACCAGGGCAGGATGTTAACACAGAGCATCCTCCATGCCTCCAGAGAATCTGGATTCGTCCACTCAGCGAAAGTACCTGTGAAGTGCATCTTTCATGGAGGAGCCGTGATGCATACTCTGCATGGTCATCCAATCTTTGCGGCATCGTCGATATGTTATATCGCGAGGTTCTGGATGATATGAGAATTGTAAAATTTGTGGATGTGTGTGATAGTGCTCATATCTATGACACTGATTGGGATGCAGCAAACAAAGTGCGCCTTCCCTTAAATAAGACTTCCAGCCTTTAGCAGGTAACACATTTGCACAATATATCACACAGAAAATAATTTGGGACCAGTCTATATCTGGGGCACAAAAAATCTATCTGAAAATTCCAGTAACACTGACAGGGACCCGGGATGCCAGGTAGTACATGTTCTGAACCATCGCCTACGAGATTATCTGCCAGAATGGTGTTCGCCATAATTTCCAGATTTTTATCGACCCATGACTGGCGATTCTTCTTTATTCTCTGCCTTAGCGTTCCCCATAAGGTTTTCGATGTGATTATTGTTGTCAGGGATCTGTATTCCTCTTGATGTCAATTCTGCGAACAGTGTTACTTTACCAGCGGTTCTGAGAATGAATTTAGCAGTATTACTGTCTTTGTTCCTTGATAACAGCTCATTAGCGATTGACAGCAACTTTTTTTGAGTCTTGTCTATTCTCCATTCGAGCCTTGCAAAATTACGATCTATTCCGTGCTTTTTCACCGAGTTCTTCAGGCGTAGAAATTATCCTGCTTATCTCTTTTGATCCTCATTCGCTCCTCTGCTCCTCCTTTGGATATTGCTCTTTCCACAGGTAATACATCGATGTGCGTTGTATGCAGTCACTCATACCTCCATTCGTCCAAACAACCAGCCTCCGATGGCAGTTGTGGTAATTGCAAAGCACGTGAGCACAACTAAACATACAACGATTGGTATTTCCGATTCACCAATTAGTGTAAAACGAAGCGCTTCCACGCCATAAGTGAGTGGATTCAGGTGCACTGCTATTTTAAGCCAGTCCGGAAGTTTTGATAGCGGAAAAAAAGCCCCGCTTAACAATACCAGCGGCATGGTAAGAAAGCTCATCACCATCTGGAAGCCTTCATGACTTTCAATCTTTGTGGCAAGAGCGATACCAAGACTGATAAAACCAATTCCAATGATAAACATGATAGGAATAGAGAGCAGCATACCAAGTAGTGATTTGTAGTGCACGCCGAAACTGTTGGTAATAATCATCAAAAGTACTCCCTGTATCATGGCAGTGGTTACTCCTCCGAATGCTTTACCAAGAGCAATGCAAAAGCGATTCACTGGAGCTATCAGGATTTCCTTTAAAAATCCAAATTCGCGGTCCCACATGACAGATATGCCTCCAAAGATAGAGGAGAATAACAGGACCATAGCAATAATACCAGGCGCCATAAATTCTTTATAATTTTCAATATTGTAGCTTGAACCCATGGCTGTGCCGAGAATGATAAGGAAAAATAGAGGCGTTGCAAGTGAGCCCACAATTCTTGATTTGGCTCGTTTAAATCGCAACATCTCTCGAAGCCACATCGTATAAACCGTTTGAAAAGAAAGCATTGCACCCATATTTATCGTCTCTTTGTTTGTAGTTTATACTTCATATAGGTGATATCATCCACGAGCTCATCTCTGATACCACGACCAGTGTAGTGAATAAATATATCATCCAGTGTTGATTTTCTCACAGTCATTGACTGGATGTTGATACCAGATGTGAAAGCTGTTCTGAACACCTCTGGTACTGCCTCTTCACTTTTTTTGACATTAAGATACACTGTTTGATCCTTGGTAGAGATGGAGACATAACCAGCTTCTTTGTAGACTATGGAAAGTTTTTTTGCATCTTCAGAGGTGTCGAGCGTAAGAATGATCACATCGCCCCCAAACGCACTTTTCAATTTTTCAGGTGTATCTATTGCTACAACTCGTCCGTTGTCGATTATCGCAATACGACCACACAGGTAATCTGCTTCTTCCATGTAATGTGTTGTAAGCACTATAGTAATGCCTTCTTCCTGATTAAGACGACGAATATATTCCCAGATATGAAGCCTGGTCTGCGGGTCAAGTCCAAGCGTTGGCTCATCTAAGAACAGCACCTTTGGGTGATGCATCAACCCGCGTGCGATCTCGAGGCGGCGAATCATGCCTCCTGAGTATGTTTTGACTAAAAGTTTGCTCTTGTGTGAAAGTTCCACCAGATCGAGCACTTCATGCATCCTCTTCTTTCTAAGACTTGCCGATAGTCCGTACAGTCGTCCATGAAGATCAAGATTCTCCCACCCGGTGAGCTGTTCATCAAGCGTACTGCTTTGAAACACCACTCCAATTGCAGCACGCACAGAAGCAGAATCATGCACCACATCAAAACCATGCACCGTGCCAGTGCCTGAAGTGGGACGGATCATTGTTGAGAGCATGTTAATAAGCGTGGTCTTTCCAGCACCATTCGGACCAAGCAAACCGAACAACTCTCCTTCCTTCACACTGATATTTATTTCGTTTACTGCGATAAAACCGTTAAAAGACTTTGTAATTCGGTCAGTTACAATAGCATTCATGTCAAATAGCATTCCTATCAACCTGTACACTTCGTGTACAGTCACTGGTTATTTGCTGCACACGTTGTGTGCAGGTTACAAATAGCATTCATATCAAATAGCATTCCTATCAACCTGCACACTTCGTGTACAGTCACTGGTTATTTGCTGCACTTGATTGCTTCGCAACTTGATTACTTCGTAATCAAGAGTTATTTCTGCTTGCGTTGTATGCAGTGCTTCGTAATCAAGAGTCGCTGGTTATTTGCTACACACGGAGTGTGCAGTTCACATCAACCATACCTACCCATAGGTTTAATAGGCTTTTCGTGTAATGATGCTTGTTTATGTGGCAGGAAATATCACGTTTTGGAAAAAAACTTGTTGATGCAGGACTGGTAGGAT
>Ga0164318_10004654_pt1 | contig 13219 bp, 10 predicted proteins | sample GuaBasSedimGuay9_FD_113734 | JGI IMG/M metagenome (GOLD analysis project Ga0164318, IMG submission 113734) | Subseafloor sediment microbial communities from Guaymas Basin, Gulf of California, Mexico - Guay9, Core 4571-4, 0-3 cm | ecosystem: Environmental > Aquatic > Marine > Hydrothermal vents...
AAGAAACATCAAACCAAAAACTTTAAACCAGTTTTTTGTTACAGCCTTTCTAGAAAGTTCCATTGCTTCCCATACATCCAGACCTTTGTCTGCTATGAGTGGAAGTGTAAAAACATACGCAATACTCAGATATATTCCAGGGAGAACAAGAAGTAGAAAACCGATCAAAGTGAGAATATATATCAAGATACCTGCCAATGCCAGATGTCCTGTCATATGATAATAGTCAAACATAGACTTATAGTGTATGCTTTCACCACGTGAATATTTAATAGCAAGCATCATTATTCCTACCATGAGAGGGATAAGCACCGGATAACTTAAGATACCCACTATTTGCTGATTGAGTATATTTGGATTATCTACGGGTGAAGGGAAGATAAAACTCAAAAGTATGTTTAACACTATGGCAATGGCCATATATATCAAAAAAGCCAGAACAAAAGTCAGTTTTACACCCTCTATACGTGCAAAACCCTCTTTTATTATCTCTATAATAGAAAAATCATACTCAGGTATGTTTTCTATGGTTATTTTGTTATTTTGCATATGGTCTCCTTCAGTTTTTTTAACAATTATAACCTAAAAATAATCATTTATACACTCTTTGTCATACTTCATTAAACATCTTCTGATATACTCCCAAAAAAAATTAGGAGAATATATGTCTGAATTAAAAAAGTTTCGTCTTATCAATAAAATAGAGGGATATTCATTTATCATCTTGCTGTTCATCGCTATGCCACTCAAATATAGCTTTGGATTTCCTATCGCTACCAAAATAGCAGGGATGATACATGGTGTGCTGTTTATGGCATTTGTTTATCAACTACTCGAAGCTATGAAAGACGTACCATTTAACAAGAAAGAGGCACTGATCTACTTCATACTTTCACTCGTACCATTTGGAAGTTTTTATACAGATAAGCTTTGCAAAGAAAAAGAGCCTGTAGCTGCTATAGCTTAATAAACTCTATCTCTCCCCCTCTCACTACCGCTACTTGCCCTTGACAGGCAAGTGAAGGTAAAGAAGTATACTTCCCAAATACTTTTGCTTGATGAAAATGTCCTTCTATCACCATATCTGCATCTGTATAATGTTCTAGTATCTCTTCTACCCTCTGTTTAAATCCATTAAAGCCATGGCAAATATCTTTTTGGGAGAGTTTTTTCATACGATGGTCTATAATAGCCTTTTCAAAGGGCTTAAGCAGGGTAAGTGTTGTTTTGTTCCGTAGTACGCTACAGTAAAGATCATAACCAAAACCTGTGACATACTTGTCACCATGAGAGATGGCTACCTTTTTATTACCCAATGTAAACATAAGGGGTTGCACTTCTCTGCTATACACTTGTATATCTGGAAACAGTTCTTTAAGACAAAAATCATGGTTTCCTTCAAAATAGTGTATCTCTAGTTGTTTTGAAAGTTTTTGTAGTAGTATGATGGCTTCGTTAGAAAAAGTTTTGATGTAGTCATTGTATCCAAAGAGTAAATCAAAGTTGTCACCCATCAAAAAGAGTTGTGGAGTTTGAATCTCTCCACTCTTAAGCTTTTTAAGTAAATCTAAAAACTCATCTCCATGATGTGGGTAATGAGAATCAGCTATAAAAAGTGCATTTTCATTAATTTCTATCATTTTCTCTCCATTAATTGCTCTTTCTTGTCACGACGAACACCCTTGAAAGCGGAGCGATTTGAGAGTCGTGACGATTTTTTGCTTCGTTTTTTTTAAAAAAATGAAGAGAGTTACATACTAGCAGTCTGGGATTACCAACTTCTAATTTCCACCTTACGGCATATAGGCAATGACAGGAATACCCATACCTTCATCATACCCACACATCAAGTTTGCAGCAACAAGTGCCTGGGAACTTGCTCCACGCAGCAAGTTGTCAATAGCAGAACTTACAAACAAAGCATTGCCATTTTTAGCTGCAAAGATATCACAAAAGTGAGTACCCGCTGTACTTTTGATATCAACAGGTGTCTCTCTTATACGAATAAAACGATCATTAGCATAATGTTTTTTCAATACTTCAAGCGGATCTATATCTTCTTTTAAAGTCGCATAGACAGAAACCAGTTCCCCACGTGTCGCAGGAATGAGGTGCGGTACAAAGTTGACATTCATTTTGGCACCATGTACCTTTTCTATCTTCTCTGCTATCTCCGGAGCATGACGATGTTTAAGTGGGTTATAGGCAAAGATATTTTCATTCATGTTTACAAAACTTGTCATCTCTGTCAATTTTTTGCCTGCCCCACTCAAACCTGACTTTGCATCTACAAAAAGAGGTGCAGATGTATCGAGGTAAGGGATGAACGGTAAAATACCAAGCAGTGTAGCCGTCGGGTAACACCCTGGACCTGCTGCAAGTTTAGCCGTTTTCAGATCTTCACGATAATACTCGATGAGTGCATAGACAGAATCATCTAGGTGCTCTTTATCTTCATGCTCACAATAGTGCTCTTCATACGTATCCAACTCTAAACGATAATCAGCAGAAAGATCTACTACCTTGACACCTTTATCTATGAGTTCCTTTGCAAATCTCATAGAGGTTTTATGTGGAAGTGCAAGAAAAACAAGCTCACAACATTCAGCCACAGAAGCCACATCTGCTTTTTCGACAAGAAGGCTTATCACATCTTCCAAAGAAGGGTGCAATGCTTCTATGGTAGTATCTCCCTGTGTGGTTGCAAGATATGTGAGCTGAAACCCAGGGTGGTTTACCAACATTTTAACCAATTCAAGTCCAGTATATCCACTGGCTCCTACTACACCTACTTTTATCATTTTTTATCCTTTAAACAATGGTGGATATACCCCAAGGGCATTTCCGTTGGGCAATCCACCCTACATACATCATATCGCGTAGGGTGGGTTTACCCACCACAGATAATCAACCTATGTTGATCTCTTCATACAACACCTCTTCAATGTCATACGCTTTTTTACCGCTTGGAAGTGTTACCTCTACTTCATCACCCTCTTCTTTACCTATAAGTGCTCTAGCCATAGGTGACTGAATAGAAATCAAACCATGCGTAGGGTTTGACTCTTGTCCTCCTACGATAGTGTATTTTATCTCTTCATCTGTATTTTGATCAATTAGCAATACTGTAGAACCAAAAGAGATACGTACATGGGCCAAAGTAGAAGGATCAACCACTTGTGCTCTCCCTACCACATCTGTAAGCTCAGCGATACGTGCTTCCATAAGTCCCTGTTTCTCTTTAGCTGCATGGTACTCTGCATTTTCCTTAAGGTCACCCTGTGCTCTTGCCTCATCTATAATACCGGCTATAACACCTCTCTCAACAGATTTTAACTGCTCCAACTCTTCAGAAAGTTTTACATATGTTGGTCTTAACATCGGCTCTTTTTGCACGATTATTCCTTTAAAATGATTCATTTATTTTTAATTTAAAGTATTATACCAAAAAGGTTATAATAGCGTTTAAATAAATCATGGAAGTGGAGACTTTCACCCCAAGGGCATTTCCTACGGGCAGTCTCACCTGCACTTTGCAACTTAACTTTAATGTGGGACTGAAGTCTCCACTTCCAGTGGTAAATACAAATTTAAAGATACTTATGATGAAACAAATATTAATCACAAACGATGATGGTTTCGAGTCTAAAGGACTCCTTGCTCTTGTCGAAGCACTTAAACCTCTAGGTCACGTCACTGTAGTAGCACCTACTTTAGAGAAATCTGCATGCGGGCACTCACTTACCCTTACTAAACCATTACACTTTGTACATTTGGAAGAGGACTTTTATAAACTGGATGACGGTACACCTTCAGACTGTATCTTCCTCTCACTCAATAAACTTTTCACTAAAGAAAAGAGACCGGACATTGTCATCTCCGGCATTAACATTGGTTCAAATATGGGAGAGGATATCACCTACTCAGGTACTGCTTCTGCTGCTATGGAAGCTGTACTACAAGGTATCCCGGGTATTGCTATCTCTCAAGTCTACAAGAACAGTGGTGAAAGTATCAAAACACTTGGATATGACTTAGCCAAGGAGAGCATAGCCACACTTGTAGAAAAAATATTCGATGGTGAGTTTCCTCTCCCCGCACGTAAATTTTTAAATATCAACATCCCTCCTGTGCCATCTTCAGAATGTAAAGGATTTAAAGTCACGCGTACAGGAAATCGTCTCTATGCACATAATGCTGAAGTACACCACAATCCACGAGGAAAAGAATATTATTGGATAGGCTTACCTGAGTTAGGATGGATGGAGACCAAAGGGCATATTACAGACTTTGAAGCGATCAATGACGGTTATGTCTCTATTACACCTGTGCATCTGGATATGACCAGTCATGATGATATTAAATCCCTAGAAAAGTGGCTATAACCCATGCGTTTTGAGCGTTGCCGTATGCTTTTTGGAGAGGAAGATTTTTCCAAACTTCAAAAAGCAAAGATACTCATACTGGGTGTTGGAGGAGTAGGAAGCTACGCCCTTGATTGTCTTTACCGTTCAGGCATACATGACATTACTATTATCGACTATGATACCTATGATGAGACCAATCAAAATAGACAGATAGGGTCAGAAGCTGTAGGTGCTCTTAAAACTGAACGCCTCCGTGAACTCTACCCAGGCGTAAAAGAGATCCATCAACAGATGAATATGGCATGGGTAGCCTCTTTTGATTTCAGTCCTTATGATATCATAATCGATGCTGCTGATACTACAAAAGTAAAGATAGAACTGGCAAAAAAAGAGTACAAAAAGCTCATCATGTCCGTAGGCTCTGCAAAACGTTTTGATACCAATAAAATAGAAGTAGCTTCCATCTGGAAAACCCATGGAGATGCACTCGCTAGAAAGATACGCAACGAACTTAAAAAAGCAAAATTTGATAGAAACTTCACTGTAGTATTTTCACCTGAAGAAGATAAGTGTAAGGGAAAAGGCTCTTGTGTCGCAGTGACAGGGGCCTTTGGATTGACTATTTGTTCTGAGGCAATAAAGAGGATATTAAAACCATAAAGATCACATTGAGATCATAAGCACTGTAACCCATTCTTGAATCTGTTCAAAATAGGTAATGCCTCCTACTGTTCCACCCCCCCCTGCAAGTACAGCAAAAACGATCTTCGTAACACTTTAAGGTCTCTCTTCTCCTACCAGCTTTCCAGTCTGTGCATTGATGGCATTGTTATACTCTTTGTTCTTCCATTGAAATGAAACTGTCCAAACAGGGAAAAGTACATTTTTATAAGTAGTATTCTTATGTTACTTCAGGTAATGCTTCTGCTCTTGCTTTAACTGCCAACAATGCATCTTTGAGTTCATGTTCTGTTTTGTGAAGTTCTACAAGTGCTTCTGCTCTTGCTGCTTTTCCTTCTTCAGCAATTTTCAACGAGTCATCCAGTGTTACGATGAATGTTTCATTGGCTTTCTTGATACTTTCTATATCGAAGATACCCCGTTCCATTTGCTTGCGTACTTCAGTATTTGCTTCTCTCAGACCTTCTGCATTCTTTTCAAGAAGTTCATTGGTAAGGTCAGCTGCGTCTTTAACTGCAATTGCAGTATCATGACTTCTAAATATAGTCACTGTTTGTGCAAGCTGGTTTCTCCATAACGGCACAGTATTAACTAAAGTAGAAGTGATCTTAGAGATGAGAGATTTATCATTTTCTTGGATAAGTCTAATACTTGGGAGTGACTGCATAGTGACTTGGCGAGAGAGTCTAAGGTCATGAACTCTTCGCTCCAGTTCATCTCTAAAACCTCGTATCTCTTTGACATCTTGGATGGCAAGCATCTCTTTATCTTGTGCCTTCGTTTCAAAGTCTGGAATGATCGTCTCTTCAAGTTCTTCGAGTTTTGTTTCACCCGCTTTAATATAAAGCTCCAAATTTCTAAAGTAATCAAGATTTGCATTATAAAGCTTATCAAGTGAAACGATGTCTGTCATAAGCTGGCTTTTATGCTTCTCAAGATTGTTTGAAATAATGTCTATCTGGTCTCTTACCTCTTCATATTCTTGAATGAACTTCACTAACGGTTTGGTAACTCCAAAAAGTTTCTGCCACCAGGCAAGTTTAATGTTAGGGTTAAACTCATCCATGTCAAATCCGCGAATAGAAGCAACCATCTCATTGAGAGCTGCACCTGCTGCACCTACCTCTTTGTTTTGGACACCGTCTATCATACGGTTAGAGATCTCATCAAGTTTTTCCTGTGCGGAAGAGCCAAAATAAATAATGGAGTTTCTGTCTTTAATATCAAGTTCACTTAACGCATCTTGAAGTGCTGTCACTTCTTCCACCATTACTTCCGGTACTTGTTCACTTTTTTCTTCTATCGCTACTTCAATCATCTCTTTAGTTTTTGTTTCCATTCTCTTCCCTTTTGATTCAACCCTGATCATACGATTCCTCTTGCATAATCCGAGTTTAGTGTTTTATCTGCTCTTTAAGTACATCTATGTGCACATCAAGTTCAAATTGATTGTTGTTTTTAAGTCTTTCCAGTTCTTTGTCAAATCTGCTATCTATGTCTTCCATGAGAGCATAAAGCCTCTCTTTTGTTTCACTGTTTATATCCTCTTCATCCATAGACACATAAGAGTCAGTCACTTTGGCTATGCCGTCTATATATACGATAAGAAACTTTCTGGCAACACGAATATCTTTCGGATCCTCCTGAATAGTTTCCAAGATATTTCTAGCTTTTGTCATAGCAATGTTGAGTTTTCCATACAAAAGCGTATCTTCTATCTGACCCATATGTTTTTCTATATTGGTGAGTTTTGTTTTTGCTTCACCTATGGTTTCAAGTACAAACTCTGCAGAGATATCACCAAGGTTATCAAGTTTGTCTTTTTTTGGATCAAACCCATAATATAAATAATAACCAAGCGTTGCAATAACACCTAAAAAGAGTGCAGAAAAAAAAGATTTGCCACCTGCAACCCAAGCAGTAAAAAACGTAGAACCACCCAGCATAAATGCAGCTATGGTTTTATAAGGTATTTTAGGGGCTTTTGTCAAAGGAGAACGTAGATACTCCAACTCTTGATTAAACCCTCTGGTCGAAAGTTTAGCTGTAAAGAAAAAAAGTGCAAAGGCCAGACTATTGAGTAAAAATGCCTGAATATTGGTCTGGAGAAGTGCTAAGATCACCGCGATAAAAAGCGGGATAAGAAACAGATAAAGGAGTGTCCCTTTCTTACTTTTTAATGATACGGTACTGGGTTTGTAAGGTTTTGCTTTTCCCATATACTATCCTAGAAGATTGCCAAGTGGATACCACACAGCAAATCCCGCAGAGAACACTATAAAAAAGAAACCAAAGGCTTTTTTGTATCCTGACATTTATATCCTCCATAAAAGTAACTACAATTTTAGCATAGTTATATGAGAACTGTTAAATTACTTTACTTTTTCCAACTTTCTATTTCTAGCTGCCAAAACAGTCAATACAAACAACCCTGCAACACCATAATAGACCCACATAGGCATAGGCACAGGATCACCTGCGGCGTAAGAGTGAAGTCCTGAGAGGTAGTAGTTTACCCCAAAGTATGTCATCAGTACTGTAGAGTATGCCCATGTAGCTGCTGCATTGTACACAAATGATGATTTGAGTGATGGAATGAATCTAAGATGCAATACAGTTGCATAGATCAAGATGGTTACTGCTGCCCATGTCTCTTTGGCATCCCAACCCCAGTAACGTCCCCAGCTTTCATTTGCCCATACACCACCAAGGAAGTTACCTACAGTATACAAGAAAAGACCGACGATAAGTGACATCTCTGAGAGATTTGTAAGCTCTTTGATGGAGCGATCCATATTTTCGTGTCCTTTACTCCCTCTAAAAATAAACAGTATCAGTACCATCAAAGAGAGGATAGACCCTAATCCAAAGAAACCATTACCTGAAATAATGGTTGCAACATGTATCATAAGCCAGTATGACTTCAGTACAGGTACAAGGTTGGTGATCTCCGGATTGATGAAGTTCATATGTGCTACACCCATAGTCACACCTGCCAAGATAGCTGCACCCGCTAAAGCAAACGGTGAGTGTCTAGCCAGGACAAGACCTGCAAATACTGTTGCTCCTGCGATGAATACAATGGACTCATATGCATTAGACCAGGGGGCATGCCCTGAGATATACCAACGAATACCCATACCAACCACATGAACCATAAACCCAAGGAAGAGTATGCCCAAAGCGCCACGCATGATCCACTTCATAGAGAATGCCGGTTTAAGTATATTGATAAAGGCAAAAACCAGTAACAGCAGTCCCAAGATAAGATAAAGCGGTACCAACTTGCCAAAAAGCCCCAGCTTGTTATATTTGATCTCCATATCGATATGACTAGGGCTTGGAATCACTGCCGCACCATAGGTTTTCTGATATTTATGCAACCCTTTAAGTGCCAGGTTTGCATTAGCCCAATTTCCACTTTTGAGTGCTTCAGATACCATCATGAAATATGCAGAGATACTCATCTTTACAAGTTCACTTTCTTTAGCCGGGAAATCCTTCATAGCATCAACCGGTGCGAACCACTTGTTGTTTGCATCATTTGGCTTAGGGAAGATACGAAGTATCGTTCCCTGATATACCATGTAAGAGACATTGACACGTTCATCTATATCAAGTAGTTTTTTATCGTACTGGGTCTTTTCAAGAGGTTTCTTTCTTGATGCTGTCACAATGTCGTCATAGATTTTATAACTGCTGTCTTTTGCAGAGAAGAAATCAGAGAACGTTGCAAATTTTGCCTCTTTTGGCAATCCGATATTTACAGCAATCTTTGGATGCCCTATTTTGATCATAGGGACATTCTGGTAGAGATTAGGCTGTGTCATCATGCCCAGTAGTATTTGGTTAGGTTCTAATCCAAACAGAGATGTCTTTCCCGTAATCTTGGCAACTATGTCGTGTGCCACAGTATCTATAGGCTTCATACGCCCCTGGTGATCCTGAACGACAAGTGTTCCAAAATTTTTGGCATGCTCCAGATCATAGGCACTTATAGACTTTTTCAATTCAGGGTCCAATACAGGTGCCGCTGCATTTGCAGATTGAGGGTTCAGTGCCATCAGAGAAAAGAGTATAGCAGCTGCTGCTCCCTGCTGTAGTTTCCTTGCACCCTTAAGAAGCTTTTGAAATCTACCGTTAGGTATGAACAGACTCCAGATCATGCCTAATGTTAATAAGATATATCCTATATACGTAGGCCATGTTCCTGGATCATGGTTCACTGAAAGAACCGTTCCTTTTTCATCCTGATCATATGAAGACTGGAAAAAACGGTAATTTCTATGATCCAGTACATGGTTCATATAAATAGCATAAGGCATATTGATATTTTGTTCTTTATCTATGAGTACAACATCACTTGCATATGATGCAGGTGTCATTGAACCAGGATAACGCTCCAGTTTAAACTTCTCCAGCTTTATAGCAAAAGGGATCTCTATCAGTTTTGCACCGATACGCAAGTCTATATTTACACCATCAAGTGCAAGTTTGTTTAACTCACCTATCTGCCCTTTATAAGGTTTACAAACAACGATCTGGCTCTGATCTCCTACACTCACTTTAAGTTCTATGAATTCAGGTTTACCTGATTGTGTTTTAAGGTCATGAGAATCTATTACAAAACGGGCCTTTTCATGTACCTCTTTTAAGACAACTGCATTATCACCAAACTGATGTAAGTGTCTTCTCTTAAACTCATTTTCACCTACGCTCAATTCACCAGAACTTTTGTCATCCATATTAAGGTATTTGAGTGGATGAGGGAAATCCACTTTTAAAGCACCTGCATCGCCCTCTTTGATCATGAATGTCGGTTTATCACTCTTTGACTTCGTATCATACGCAACATAAAAATCACCAAAATCTTTCACATCACCTTTGGCAAAATAGTATATCTTTCCCTGTTGACCTGTAGAGATCTTCAACTCCAGGAATTTTTTTCCATTGGGGTCTTTTACTACCTTCTCATGCGCTGTAGGCAGGTATCTTAGAAGTTCTATATTTACTTTTTTATCACCCACACTGAGGCTTTCAGAGAGACTATTTTTTGTCATAGTTGAGAAATAAAGTGCTTTTTCAAGTCCTGCAGTCTGTTCACCTTGTGTCGCTGTTACTTGCAACAACTTTACATCTGAAACCATAAGATTGGTAGATTTACCTTCACGAATATGCATGATACCCTCATATCCTATATAACGTGTAATAAGTGCACCTACAGCAATGATTAAAAAGGAGAAGTGAAAGAGGAAAACAGCCGGTTTGGATTTGTATGATTTGTACTTGATGATATTGTAAACCAAGATAGCTGTAAAATAAGCTAAAAAAACTTCAAACCATTTTGCTTTGTAAATAAGTGCCTGCGCTGTCTGTGTACCATAGTCATTTTCTATGAATGTCGCAGTACCGATAGCCACTCCAAAAATAAACAGTACCAAAACTGCCATTTTCATGGATAAAATATGTTTCAACATGGTTTAAAACCCTTCTGTATATAATAAAACGTGATTATAGCCGATGTTTGCTAACTGTATATTAATTATGTTTGTTTTATAGACATAAATAGTAACTTGACACTATGCGCTACTTCAACTTGTCTATCAACTTATCAAAATCAGACATAAACAGTTTATCTTGAACTACTCTATACTTTTCAAATTCACTTAAGGCATGATCTTTTGCAATCTGTGTTGTAACTTTTCCACTGTTTTTTAGTATTTCTCTATCATCAAACTCTAAAAACAGGTCTAGTCTCTTTGACCAGTCTTTCATAGTCATAGGTATCTGTCTATTAGCTCTGTTTTCTGCTAAATCCAAATATGCATTCACTATACGTCCTAACGACTGTAGTTCTTCTTTTTCAAGATAGTTTTTTTCTATAACAACATCTGTTCTGAGTATCTTACCTTCCGGTGCATTTTCCCAAGTATTTAATCCCATACGTTCTACATTACTATCTGCTCTATTGACAATAAGTTCTGCTGCAGTACTTCCATGTATAGCATAGTGCAGTTTGTTTTTCACTTTAGCAAAAAATGTTTTAGTTGTAATTTCATCTTTACGATAATCTATACTTGTAGCATAGATATCTGTGATTTTCTGATAAAATCTTCTTTCACTTAGACGTATCTCTCGTATCTCTTCTAAAAGTTTTTCATAATAGTCTTTTCCTAAAAAAGCTCCATTTTCCAAACGTTTATTATCTAATACATAGCCCTTAATGGCAAACTCACTAAGTACACTTGTAGCCCATTGTCTAAATTGTGTTGCCGTTTTTGAATTGACTCTGTATCCTACGGAAATAATGGCATCAAGATTATAGAAATTGGTTGCATAGTTTTTACCATCCTTCGCAGTTATTCGGAAATTCCTAACAACTGCATTTTCTTCTAATTCTTCAGATGCAAATATATTTTTGAGATGTTCATTTATCGTTGGAACAGATTTATCAAACAATTCTGCAATGAGTTTCTGAGTCAACCAAACTGTCTCATCTTCTACTTTTACCTCTATGGTATTCTCACCTGCTTGTGAAGTGAAAATAAGAAATTCAGCTGTGGAATTACGTATTTGTTTCTTCATTTTTTATCCTTGATGCTTTTACTATATTGTATCTTAGTGAATGATGTACATTTAAAAATCTGTCAAATTGTCATACTTTTAAATGGTCGGTAACCCGACCCTACGTTATGATAATTCTATTAGATATTCTTCATACAACCCAAACAAAAATTCTATGCGTTCTTTGTCACTTTTAAATGTGCGTTTTGTATAACACTTGTCTACTGCTTTATCTAGCTCTTGGTGGGCTTTTTTTAGTTTGGGTGGCATGGATAGTGGGTCGTAGAGATCGGCTAGGGAACTGTCGGGGAAACTTGCTCTGATGTCGAGGATGTTTTGGGCTTTTTCTTCTACTATTTCTTTGTTTTTTGTACTTACATCTTTAGGGAATGGGTAGTTATTATAAACTAAATCTTTTGAATACCTATAGTCACTTTTTAACCTACCACAAGTGTATTTTACCCATGTCATATGCATCAAAGAGGTTAGGTTTCCAAAAAGAAATAAGTCTCCATTTGGTATAGCTTGACAAGTATCTCCCACAATAAAATCTTTTGTAAAAAATCCCATAGGAATATATTCTCTGTTCTCTGATGTAGTTCTTGGTATTAAAATAAAATCACTATCTGGCTGTGTAACTTGTCTGAAAAGTGTATGATATGGATATTCTCTAGTAGACTTTGCTTTACTTTTTAAGCGAAATTGCTTGACCTCTTCAACTCTTTTTAAAACCTCAGGAGACTTCTTTAAATCATTTGGACTTACATCTACAAGCCAAATTACCCATCTGTTAATACTTCTTAAAAATTCTCGCCCACTTAAAAATGGTTTTATAAATATTTCTGCATTAGGATCTTTTTGAATTAATACATTTTTTTCATCATCATTTAAAAGAAAAAAACCACCATCTGTAGGTTTACTTCCATATTTCATTAAAGAAATATCACATAAGGGTTTAGTTCTATTTGTCACAACGATATCATGTGCTTCTACTAAATAAGGATTTATGTTTTTTACTCTTCTCTCATGAGCTTCTTTTTTTATATCCTCATACTCATATAATTTTTTATTATCTGTATCAAAATTTGCAAATCCAACTATTACAACATGAACTGCTGCATTTCCTTTCGCTTCGTTACTCCAGTTAAAAGTTTGATGTGCAAAATGTATTTTTATTTTATATTTTTCTAATAATTTACTCCATAATATTCCAACTTGTTCACCTTGTGATATTGAGTTTGTTGATACAAAAGCAACCTTAATTTTTGTATCTTGAATATATTCTGATGCTTTGTAAAACCAAGCTGAAACATAGTCCATGACACCAGATGCTTTAATATCATACAAAACTTTCTTCAATTCTTCTTTTTGTTTTAATGTTTGTAAATGATGTCCAATAAACGGAGGATTACCCAAAATATAAGAGAGTTCATCTTTGCGCACCAACTCTTCCCAGTCCAATTCAAGAGAGTTCCCATTCACAATATTCGCTGATTTTGTAAGTGGCAACCTTGCATAGTACTGTCCAAAGTGTTCGCTGATACGCATATTCATTTGATGGTCTATGAGCCACATGGCTACTTGGGCTATCTGTGCAGGGAATTCGT
>Ga0164318_10004655_pt1 | contig 13218 bp, 15 predicted proteins | sample GuaBasSedimGuay9_FD_113734 | JGI IMG/M metagenome (GOLD analysis project Ga0164318, IMG submission 113734) | Subseafloor sediment microbial communities from Guaymas Basin, Gulf of California, Mexico - Guay9, Core 4571-4, 0-3 cm | ecosystem: Environmental > Aquatic > Marine > Hydrothermal vents...
GTCTAAGCCGAGACTTTTTAGCTCTTTGAGCCTCTTTTCTGTTCTACAAGTTGCCTTTACTTTTAAATTGTTATTTTTGAGCGCTATTGCAATGGCTCCACCGATTTTGCCTGCTCCTATTACGGCTATTTTCGTGTTATCCAGGAATCAAATCCCCTCGCCACACATATTTCACTAAACTTTTTTAAATATATTCCGCTTTTAATAAGATTCTCTTCATTCAACTTCCTCAAAAACTTAAAATATATTTAAGAATTAATATATATTGTTAAAATCGAATTAAATATATTTTATAAACATACATAGAAACCTAATTTTTATAATTATTTCATAATCTTTAAATATGGTTAAAGATAGAAAATAGTTGATAGAACCATGAGAAGAAAAGCTGTTAGTCCAACAGTAACGTTAATAGCCGTTGCAATTATAGCCCTTCTGATTGGTGTAGCAGTTGGATATTTCATAAAACCCACACCACCACCCCCAGAATGCCCACCATGTCCTACACAGCCCACACAGCCATCTCAGCCATCTCAGCCCACACCAACAGAAGGCGGCATTAAGACAGTTACGATAACTGTCTGGGCAATAGGCCCAGATCCACCAAGCGAATACAGATATAAGAACTTTGAGATAGCTGCTGAGAAACTTAACAAAATATTAGAGGCCTTGGGCGCTAATGTAAGAGTAAAGGTTGAAGGACAGTTCTTTGTAAGACCAGTCGAGTGGGAAGAGTATAGAAAGAAGTTCTACCTAGCCTTTAAGGCTGGCGAAGGCCCCGACATCTATCTAACAGGACACGAGGATATCGGCTACCTTGTTGAGAACGGCTACATAATACCACTAGATGACTATGTAAAGATGTACTGGGACACAGTCTACTATGACGTTATTCCAACATTATGGGATGCATGCAAGTATAAGGGCAAAATCTACGCAGTACCACAGGACACAGAAGTCAGGCCAATATACTTTAGAAAAGATGTCTTAAGGAAGCTCGGATGGACTGAAGAGCAGATAAACGAGCTACCAATCAAAGTGAAGAACGGCGAATTCACACTGTATGATTTACTTGACGTCGCCAAGCAGGCAGTAGACGCAGGACTAGTCGAAAGAGGAATCATACATAGAGTCAAAGAGGGATACGACTATCTACAGTTCTACCTAGCTTTCGGAGGACGCCTATGGGATCCAGCCAAGGGCAAAATGGTAGCTACAAAGAGTGCTTGGAAGAAGACATTCGAGTGGTTCTACAAAGCAGTACATGAATACCACGTAATCAGTCCAACACAGTTCTCAGGTGACTGGGACAAAGACTTCCATCAGCCAGCCACAAAGGGAACGGCCCTATTCATATCCGGAGGAAGCTGGCACAAAGGAGAATGGGTTAGCAAGGGACTCCTCACTGAAGAACAGTTCTGGGATGTCATGGGCTTCATGCTACACCCAGCAGGCGAGAAGGGCGGCAAGCCAGTCACACTAAGCCACCCACTAATCTACACAATCACCACATTAGCTCAGAAAAGAGGCAAAGCAGACCTCGCTGCTGCTCTACTCGCACTTGTAACAGACCCACATCTTAACGCTAACCACGCTGTACAGAGCGCTCACCTAGCAATACTCTACAGCGAGATCAGCGACAGCAAATATGCGAAAGACAAATTCCTCCAGGATGTCGCTTACATGCTAGACTACACAAACTTCATCCCGAGCCATCCGAAGTGGGCCCTCTACAGCCACGCAGTATATAACGTGCTAAGAGCTGTTGAGAGCGGAGACTTAACACCAGACGAGGCTGTCAACGAACTCGTCACAGAACTTCAGGACAAATTAGGAGCTGACGTAATAATCGAAGATTAAAGAAATCCAAAAATAAATTTTATTTTTTTATAAAATATTTATTTTCCAGGTGGCGATTTGTGTCATCAACTCTTAAAAAATATTTCTCAAGAGGGTACCTCTACTTCTTCCTAGTACCTAGCCTTGCCATGATCGTGTTCTTCTTCTTCATACCAGCGATACTCACATTCCTCATAGGACTAACGGACATGGATTATACTTTAGAATGGAGGTGGGTTGGTCTCAAAAACTTTTACCAAATGCTCCGTGACAGATGGACGCCGAAGATATTTAACAACACTATGTTCTATGTCTTTACAACTCTAGGATTCTTTAACGTCGGTACCGCACTTCTCATTTCTATACTCACAATGCATATAGATGAAAAAGTTGGGGCCGCCTTCAGAGCGATCTGGCTATTGCCCCGAATAACGCCCTCAACAGTGTATGCACTGATGTGGCTATGGGCTACAAGGGGCGAAGCAACAAGCCTTTTCAACTGGATTCTTGGATTCCTTGGAATCCCTCCAATAGAATGGAGGCTACAGGCGCCTTGGCTTCTGGTTATACTTGTCAACGGTTTTGTTGGAGCAAGTTTTGGAATGATTATCTTCACAGCTGCACTTAAAAGCATCCCAGTAGACTATACTAGAGCTGCCCTTGTTGACGGTGCTTCGACGTTCCAGATGATACGTTACGTTGAGTTGCCACTCATCAAATGGCCTGTCATGTTCGTTACGGCCTACCAGACTCTCAGCCTTCTAACAAGCTATGAATATATCTTATTAGTTACCGACGGTGGTCCGGGACTTTATACGACAGAGGTATGGGCTCTATACTCCTACCATATGGCATTTCAGATATATGGTGGAGGCAGTGCTCAATATGGATACGGTGCAGCGCTCTCAGCTATACTCGTCATCATTGGTTTGATACTGTCAACGATTTACTGGAAGGTATTCCGTATGGGAGAACTAATGATTGAACCAAAAATAGAGGTGGATTAACATGCAGAAAAAGGTACTAAGATATATTAAAAGGTCGATTCCTTATATCATCTTAATATTTATCACACTACCCATAATACTGCTCTACTACTCTCTCTTCATTAGCAGTATATCAACAGAAGTCATAGGACTAATCCCTCAAGGTTTCACACTAAAGCATTGGGAATTCTTGAAAACTGGAGAAATAAGGGTTCCTGGAACCACAACTACATATTATCCAAACCTGTATATTACCACAATAAACACCTTCATACTTGCCGTCACAATAGCATTCCTAGAGGTAATCTTTTCCTCGCTTGCTGGCTACGTTATCTCCAGGTACAAGTTTAGGGGTAGAACAAGACTCCTACAGATAATCCTCATTTTACACTCATTCCCAGGCATTACACTGCTGATAGCACTATTCTATATACTTAACATAATGGGTCTCTATAACACGCTGACGGGAGTCATTATAATAAAAGTAGCCCTAGACCTACCACTAGACATATGGATCATGAAAGGCTTCTTTGACGGTGTTCCATGGGATCTTGAGATGTCCGCGCTGGTGGACGGATGTAATAGATTGGAGGCCTGGTGGAAGGTCATAATGCCGAATGTTAGAAACGGTATCATGGCTATCATAATTTTCGGATTCCTGTCGGGATGGAGTGAGTTTATATACATTTTGACCTTCATCTCAGAGCAGAAATACTGGACGCTAAGTATGCTAGTATACGCATTAACATCCGGAGAATACTTCTACATAGATCCGGGCGTCACGGCAACTGTTGCCATTGTATACATGATACCTGTAGTGCTGTTCTTCTTGTTCGCGCAGAACTATCTGCTCAGAATACAGATAACTAGCAAAGGTACCTTCTAAAAAATATTTTTTATTAAAACAATCCTTTTTCTTACTGCATAGTTCTAGCAGGTGAGTTTGTGGACACGAAGAAAAGGGGACTCTATGTAGCAGTCGAAGGCATAGATGGTGCAGGTAAAACACTAATCTCCAAGAGAATCGATGAAGAGCTAAGACAAATGGGCATTGACTCTATCTATGTTAGGGAGCCATGGCTTCCGGAGATCAAAAAGTTTCTCTACCAGAATAATCTAGAACCTGAGATAGAGTCTATGGTTTTTGCTGTAGATAGAATGGTTCTTCAAAACAGTATAGTTAAGCCTTCTCTACGACAAGGCAAGGTGGTTGTCAGTGACAGAACTGTTTATTCCAGCCTTGCATACCAATATGTGAGAGGAGTGTCTGAAGAAAAGATATTGTTTTTCAACAGAAAAGTTGTTTTTCCGGAGCTTGTTTTTCTACTGGATGTTGACGTTGACACGGCTTTGTCTAGACTTAAGGATAGAGAATTTACCCGTTTTGAATTAAAGCCTTTTCTTGAAGAAGTGAGGAAAAGATACTTGGATCTGGCTAGACGATATGGATTTATCGTTGTCGATGCCTCGCTTTCTCCTGAAGAAGTTTTTCGAAGAGTGTTTAACTATATTCTGAAAGAGCTTAGATGAGAAGCGAGAGCTTGCTGATGCTGGCTTTTTCTGTGCTATAAAGCCCGCAGTGTACTATAGGGTTATTGTTATGGAAACCATAGAAACCGTTGTTGAGTGGGCATTTGAGACACTTCTTGAATGATACGGTTTTTCCTCTGAAGGGGCAGTTTACGAGTTTTTCTATGTCCAACATTTTCTCTGGTCTAAGTGCACACTTTATCTTTACTTCAGGCCATTCCCCCTCCATGCCTCTATTGTATGGACACCTGAGACACTCGCTCAGCTTGACCCAATCACCTTTTGGACAACCTTTGATAAGGAGATATATTGGCGTGTTCATTGCTTCCTAGTTCTCCTGCATTAATACAGTCAAAAACACAATGTTAACTGGTTGTAAACTTTGGTTTTTGCGGCATTTTTTCTTTTTAAATTTTTCTAAGACAGGTTAATATATCACCTACTAGAAATGCTGAACGTTCATCCTAAGGGTGTTAGGTGGTGCGCATACTCATTACGAACGATGACAGCTTATCTGACGGTCTCAGGGCGTTGATTGAAGAAGGTAAAAGGCGAGGATATGAAATTTTCGTTGCCACTACGGATCGCCAAAATAGTGGTAAAAGTAAGTCAATCTCCTTTAGGGTCGAATATAGATTTGCCGATATCTTTGGTGTTGAAGGCGTTATCGTTAGTTCGAGTCCGGCTGATGCAGTTGCAGTAGTCCTAGACGGAATTTCAAGAAATTTTGACGCTGTTATTAGTGGTATAAACCAGGGACCCAATCTGGGTTTATGGGATGTTTTATCGTCTGGAACGATCGGGGCTGTTCTTGAGGCTGTTACAAGAGGTCTTGTGGGTATTTCGGTTTCATTGGTGGCACAACGATGGAATGATTACCAAACCATACCCTTTGAGAGATACATTGTAGCTGCGAGGATAGCGTTTGATATCCTAGAAAAATTATCGAATGTGATGTGGAAAGACCCTGTTATAAACATTAATGTTCCGGCTTGGGAGGTTAAGGGATTAAAAGTTACAGTTCTCGAGAAAACTCCTGTTGAAAGTATATTTCGTTGTAGACATGGGATATGTGAGGCTGGGGAATGGCATCTTGGACTTTATAGGTGTGTACAGGATGACAGTGATGTATGTGCTGTACTTAACGGATATGTCTCGGTTACTCCTCTGAATCCCTTTAGGTGTGAAGATAAGACTTGGCTGGAGAGGGTTCTTCTATAATAACTTTGTCAGTTAACCATACGTGACTTGTTTCTCTATTTGAAGATGGCTTTTAAGGACAGGAAATGTTATATCATAATTTACGTTTGTAAAATGTATGAAAATTATAGGGTTGAACGGCTCGCCGAGGAGATACGGTAATACTGCTAAAATGTTAGAGGTAGCGCTTGAAACCGCGAAAACTCTAGGAGCGAGCGTTGAGAGAATAGACCTCTATCAGTATAAGATAGAGCCCTGTGTTGGCTGTCTTTCGGACGACGAACTTGTATGCAAGCTTCCCTGCAAGATTCGCGATGATATGGAGACCATATATAACAAGATACAGGAGGCTGACGGCATCATCTTCGCTACCCCAGTGTACTGGTTCAACATGAGCGGTGTTATGAAAAATTTCATCGACAGGATTACTGTGTTCGAAAACATGATTCACCATGTAGGTAGGAGCCTTGTCGAGGGAAAGGTTGCAGGTATAATTGCAGCAGGCAATGAAGAGGGGGGCGCTATGGTTGTCGCAAACCTTATGATAACCTTGAACTCTATGGGATTTCTGATACCTCCGTGGGGTTTTGCGTATTATACCAAAATCGGTGACGCTCTGGAGGACAAAAATGCGCTCTATGATTCGGCAAACGTAGGTGTAGTGATCGTGAAGGCAATAAAGAGACTCAGTGGTGAGGAGTGGTACACCACCGACTTACCGATCGATGAGATCGTCAACAGGGTGAGAAACCGAATCTCTAAGATGTTTGAAAAAGACTATCCATGGAGAAAAGAAAAATATCTGTATGAAGACTAATCCATCCTAAATAAGAGAAGCAGATTCTCTGGCACAGAACAACAAGACTTGTATCTTTCGGCATCATACTTCTTTTCTATCCAGGATAATGGAGCCACAATCCTGTCTATGAACTGTTCCCTTAAAGCTATATCGTCGACCCTTTTCTTAACTTCTGGCGGGCGCATACATCCTAGAGCAATTTCGGAATCCATTTTTTTCCGCGCGTATCTGAGGATATCTAGGATCTCGTTACTAGAGGGAGGATTTACCATATAAAAACTGGTTCCAGGATACGGATATATTACTAGAAAGACTACAAGCTTCATACTCAGTTCTGATACAAAGTCGATTGCTATTTTTTCATAGACTATTTTCCCATACCTTTCTCCGATCATTATATGTGGAACTATATGTTGAGGACCACTCTCTAATAGGTTATACAAAGATCTTCGGAGATCTTCAACTCTGAAGTTTTCAAGCTTTCTTATCTTGCTTAATACTATTGGGTCGAGTGATACTGGAATATCAACGATCCTTATGCCAGCATCTCTAAAAAGAGATGCTTCCTCCTCGTTTACTGAGAGAGTATGCATGCTGAAAACCATTTTTCTCGAGTATTGCTTGATAACTGTTAAGTAGCGTTTTACAGGTAATTTTCCTTCCTTAGTGAAGCCTCCGCTTATCAAAGCACCCCTTATCCCTCGTTTAGATAGATTTTGTAGTATTTTTTCTAGCTTTTTTGGAGAGTTTGCACTAAGCATCTGTTTTAGGATCTTTGCTTCACAGTATTCACAGTTTAGAGCACATTTTTCACCTGTGATACTTATCGAAGGAAATCCTAGAAGAGGATAGAATGACTTTACCATTGTGCCTCCTCCTTGATCTTATTCTTGTCTTGCAATGCCATATTAAAGCTAGGATAATTGTATATGTTCAACGGTCCTTCAGTATAGAATGGTCTATTACAGCCCGGACAACCCTGAGTCAAAACAGACTCTAGCAACATTCTTTCTTCTACCCTCTTTTTAAAAACTATCTTACCACGCTCTAGTGTGACATATTCTTCTAGATCTAGGTTTTTGTTTACGAGATAAGCAAGCACTTGCATCTTTCTATAATAGTTTTTTGAGGGTACAACTCGGTAGTGTTTATCATAACTAACCAATGGGAACAGGGCTATGTTTGCCCCTATATCGACAAATGTCTCAAAAAGCATTAAGACTTCGTCTTCTCTCTCTCCTAAGCCGACTATTATGTGGACAAATACTTTCCTCTTACCAAACACTTCTATTGCCCGTTCTATAAAGTCTACATAGTCAGCCCATCTAAAGGGCTTCTTTAACTTTTCAAACAATTTTTTCGAAACAACGTCTAGTCCTATGCCTAGGTAGTCGACCCTGTTCCTCCTAAGCTCCTTGAGAACGGGAGTACTAACTGGATTAATGGCTACTGAAATCGGAAGCCCGAAATTTTTTAGGCTTTTCACTATTAAGAGAATCTCCTTTTCAAACCCCCTTTTGAACACCGACTGAACACAAATTCTGGAAAAGTTGTTTTTTACAACATCTTTTTTCTCTAAAAGCTCCGACAAGCCTATAACAGGCCAGGTTATTCTGCCCAACTTCTCTGCACAATACTTGTTTATGTGTGATTGTGCACAAAATGTACATCGAGCAAGACATCCTTTCTCAGAAAACTGTAGAAGATAAAATGTTGAAGGTCGAGATACCATTCGGGTTTCTAAGTTTTTCAACAGATCCAAGGATCCTATGGATATTCTTAGTAGCATTTCTAGGGGATATAGAACTATAGAGAATAATATATTTATGCGGCTATATGTGAATTTGAGAGATGTCGATTGAGGAAAAGTTGCGTGAAACTTCAGAAATACTTCTTAGGTCTGAAAATAGGCGAAATATTCTAAGAGAGATTGTAAAGGAAAAAGTCATTTCTACGTCAGAGCTTGCCGCACGGACTGGCTTAACTAGACAGGCTATCCTAAAGTTCTTAAAGGAACTCGAAGAAGCAGGACTGGTTAATATCAAAAAGAACCAGAAGCCTTGGATTGTAGTATCTACGCCTCTTGCTGAAGAAGTCTTGTTTGAAATACCTATGCCCCGCAGGGTTCCGAAAAAGTATCCCTGTAGATGGCTTGAGTTTCCACAATGTTTGGTTAGAGATGATAAACTGAAGCTTACGATAATATGGGGTTCGCGAGGATACACGGTTGCAAAGATACATGACGCTATTGGTGTCCCCGAGCTGGTGTTGTCTTTGACCAAGTGGTTTCTGTCAAATGGTGGCGATATCAAGAACATAGAGATAGTCTCGGCGATCGATAACGTCTTGTTGAGAAAACCCGAGATATTGGAGGAAAATATTCTCCTTATAGGTTCTGGTGTCGTAAATATAGTTAGCGGAAAACTTATGGAGGCGCTCTTTCCGCCGATACGTTTTGAGCCGCCTTCAGGAAGAGAAATCTACTCTACGTATACAAATACGTTTTATTCGGCAAGCCATCCTGTTTACAGCAAGGCGGGCCTGATAGGTCTTTTTCCCAACCCGTGGAATCCCGAGAAAGTAGCTGTAGTTGTTGCGGGAATATTCAAGACAGGGACAGTGGCTGGAATACGACTCTTGAGAAAACATGTCGAAAATACTATTAGGATAACAGATCATCCCCAAGGCAACATACCTGTTAGAATTTTAAGGTCGACAAGCGAGGGTGAAGACGACGGATTTTTCGAATAAGGATTCGGTGAAGGGTTTATGTGGCGTTTGATAGTCGATGGTCCAAGGAACGCCGCTTGGAACATGGCTTTAGATGAGGCTATCTTGGAGGCTAGAATTCAGGGTGTTGTCCCTAACACGCTGAGGATCTATGTTTTTTCTCCCAGCGCGGTCTCGATAGGGTATTTTCAAAAAATAAAAGAGAGTGTAGTTTTTAAAAGAATAAGAGATTATGGATATGATATTGTTCGGCGTCCGACGGGTGGTGGATCAGTCTTTCACGACGAGTTTGGAGAAATAACGTATTCTGTTATAGCTGACGAGAAGACTGTTGGATTTGACTTGGTAGAGAGCTACCAGTATATTTGTCGTGGACTGATAGAGACTTTGAAGATTTTTGGTATTGAGGCTAATTTTAAGCCTATAAACGATGTGATTGTTAATGGCAGAAAAATATCTGGCAATGCCCAGTTGAGGAGAAAAGGCATTGTATTACAGCACGGTACACTGATGTACAATACTCGTCTCGAACTTCTTCGAGCATTTCTTAGAGTGCCTAAAGTCAAGCAAGAAATTAAATCCGCTGCTAGGAGCACTGGTGTAACCACTATTTCGAGGGAACTAGGTCGTGTTGTTTCTTTAAGGGAAGTATTGAATGCACTAATCATGGGGTTTGAAAAGACTTTTGGAGAGATGGATGGAGAAAGCTATACTCCGCTTGAGATAGAGCTGGCCTTTAGGCTTTTTAGGGATAAATATTCTAGTGAAAAATGGTTGTTTAAGAGATGATTGTTGTAGAATGGTATAGGGAAAATTCTCGCTTTATTAAAATTGAGCTTTACATTAGAGATTGTGTTGTAGAAGATATTGTGTTTTCAGGCGATTTTTTCGAGGAGCCAGAGGGATTAATAGAGAGTATTGAAAAGAGTGTAAGGGGCTTGCAGCTTAGTGATGCAATTAAGGTTCTGGGGTCTCTGGATGTGTATGGGAGAATAATAGGAGTTGACTGGAGAGATGTTTATGAGAAATTGTGTTCTATGCTAAGAGAGGTGTATGGTGAATGTATAAAAGAATAGATAATTAATGTTTTTTGCTACATAACTGTTTTTAGAAAAGACTCTCTTTGATAAATGAATGATATGACAGGTAAATTCACGGTAGCAATTATAGGTGGCGGACCCGCTGGAATGACAGCAGCTTCTCGAATTAAAAGGCTTAAACTGGATACTCGAGTAATTGTTTTTGAGAAAAGCCGATTTGTTAGCTATGCTGCATGCGGGATACCCTATTATATTGGTGGATACGTGGATGATTTGAATAAGTTAATACATTATACGGCAAGCTTTTTCAGAGAAAAACGTGGCATAGAAGTTTATACAGAAACTGAGGTTATAGAAATAGACGACGGTGTTCTAAAGGCAAAGGACAAGAATGGAGAAAGTATGAGTGTTAAGTGGGATTTTCTTGTTCTTGCTACTGGCGCTAAGCCTAGAATACCTCCTATAGACGGAGTTGATCTGGATGGTGTACTCACGCTCAGAGTGCTGGAAGATGCGGAGAAAGCTCGTAAATACGTTTCTAAGGCCGAAAAAATAGCTGTTATAGGAGGAGGATATATAGGCCTCGAAGTTGCTGAAAACCTTGTTCGGCTAGGTAAAAAAGTGACATTATTTGAAATGCTTCCACATGTTATGCCAACATTGGACCATGACGTAGCTGAATACGTTGAATCTGAGCTAAAAAATAACGGAATCGATGTGAAGACTGGCGAGAAAGTTGTTGAGTTCGTTGGAAGTGAGAAAGTTGAGAAGATTGTTACAGAAAAAGGCGAGTATAATGTTGACCTGGTTTTCTTGGCTGTAGGTGTGAAACCGGACACCGCTTTGGCGGACATGTTGGGACTGGAAAAAGGTGTTGCTGGAGCTGTGAAGATAGATAAAAGGCTTAAGACAAGCAAGGAAAGAGTGTACGCTGCTGGCGATGTTGCCGAGACAATTAATATAGTTACTGGGAAGCCTGACTGGATTCCGCTGGCCACTACCGCCAATAAGATGGGATATGTTGCTGGCTCTAATATTGCTGGGAAGCCTATGGAGTTCCCAGGTGTTGTTGGAACGGCAATCACTAAGGTTTTTGAACTAGGAATTGCTCGTACTGGTCTCACTGAGGAACAGGCTAAGGAAAACGGCTTTGAACCTATTTCCGCGTTCGTGACAACAAAAACCAGGCCTGGATATTATCCAGGTGGCAAAACTATACGTGTAAAAGTGATTGCAGACAGAAATTCAGGTAAACTCTTGGGAGCCCAAGTATTGGGTATCGAGAATGTATTGGCCAGGATAAATGCCTTTGCCTCTCTACTCTTCAAGCAGGGAACAGTTTATGACCTCTTCTTCGACGATCTAGCTTACGCTCCACCTTTCAGCACAGTATGGGACCCATTAGTAATAGCTGCAAGGATATTAATGAGAAAACTCTAACTCTTTGTTTCTGGCTTTCTTTCCTTTTCCTTCTTAAGAACTAAAAACAGATTCAGTCCAACAAAGAGAGATATTAGCCCAGTTATCGAAAATATCATCCCACCTAGACTCAAAAAGGCCAATATGTTCCAGTTGATTAAAGAATAGTAAATTGTAACGAAGACCGTAGTATTACAATGACTACATTCTGGCTCTATAACTGCATATTTAGGAATACCGTCTAAAACAACAGTGCCTTTTGCTATTCCTTTTAGATTTTCTATGTATTTTCCTCCTATATAGGAGCCGTCCTTGTCGTAGAAAGCTATTTTTATGTCTATATCCTCATTTACAGGATTGGATGTGCTATTTAACAAATAATAGATCCTTTCTGAAACACCATTTTCAAAGTCTATTCTTAACGGCTGACCAGGAATTTCTAATATTCCAGATATCTTGTATCGCGGTGAAGAATAAAATAGTGAAGAAAAAGAAAGAAGTATTCCCAGAATTGTTAAAATAAAGCCCAAAATAAGTAGTATTTTTGACCTTTTGTACAGCTCTTTTTTCTTATACATATAGCCAACACTTAACGAAATGATTCTTTTCAACTTCTACCTCTGGAGGTTCTTCTTTTTTGCACCTCTCTGTAGCAAATGGACATCTCGGCGCATATCTGCATCCAGGCGGCGGGTTAATCAAGCTTGGAGGCTCGCCAGGCGGCACTTCTCTGAATCTTTTCCTATTCTCTGGATCAGGATCTGGGATGGCCTCTAATAGAGCCTTTGTATATGGATGCAGTGGGTTCTTTAACAGCTGCTTAGTTGGAGCTCTCTCTACTATATGTCCTGCATACATTATGAAAATCCATTCACTAAAGTATCTAGTCGTGGAAAGGTCGTGCGTAATATAGATGAAGCTAATGTTTCTTTTCTCCTGCATTTCCCTTAGTAGTGTTAGGATCTCGATTCTAACTGAAGCATCTAGCATTGAAACAGGCTCATCGGCTATGACTAGGCTTGGTCTAAGTATCAGAGCTCTCGCAATAGCTACTCTCTGTAACTGTCCACCACTCAACATATGAGGATATTTTGGTGCAAAGTCTTCAACAGGCGTTAACCTAACCTCTTCGAGAGCCTTATATATTCTCTCCCTTCTTTCCTCCTTTGATTTTATCTTGTGTACAATGAGGGGCTCCTCGAGAATACGATAAATTGACATGAACGATGGCATTGCGCCAAAAGGATCTTGCTGTACTAGTGCCGTTTCACGGCGATACCACATGAGATCTTGCTTAGAGTTTATATGTGTAACATCTTTTCCCTTAAATATGATCTGACCACCAGTTGGCTCATACAGCCTTAGTATAGTCTTACCTAGGGTAGTTTTTCCACTTCCAGACTCTCCTACTAGTGAGACAGCTTCGCCTGGTTTTATTTCGAAAGTTACTCCGTCTACCGCTTTAAGCCACATTGCTGATGCAAATAAGCCCTTTCTTACCTCAAACCATTTTTTCAGGTTTTTTACCTTTAAAACATAGTTATTCTCGGACATTTCTTTCACCTCTTACCTTCAGCATACAACCAACACTTAACATAATGTCCGGGACGAATCTCATGTCTAGGAGGTTCTTCTTTAGTACATTTCTCATACGCAAATGGGCAACGTGGATGGA
>Ga0164318_10004656_pt1 | contig 13218 bp, 9 predicted proteins | sample GuaBasSedimGuay9_FD_113734 | JGI IMG/M metagenome (GOLD analysis project Ga0164318, IMG submission 113734) | Subseafloor sediment microbial communities from Guaymas Basin, Gulf of California, Mexico - Guay9, Core 4571-4, 0-3 cm | ecosystem: Environmental > Aquatic > Marine > Hydrothermal vents >...
TGAATTAAATAATGATAAAGCGCAAGACAAGAGCCTATTGTATCTCCATCGGGACTGGCATGTGCAGTTAGAACAATTTTTCGCTTTTCAATAAGCTGCTTATATATATTTTGATATTCGTTGTATTTCAAGCTTTTAAGTTATATTTAGATTAGTAAAACATAAAAGCAAAAATAAACTTTTTGAAGCAATTTGTTAGAAACATCTCCAGATAATGCTTACTTTTACGGCATAAATTAACAAAAATTAAGACAATGAGTACTGATATTACCCTAACTATGATTAAACCCACAGCTTTTAAAAATAATTGCACCGGGAAAATTCTATACAAAATAACCGAAGCCGGATTTAGAGTTGTTGCAATGAAGGTTACAAAACTTTCTAAGGAAGACGCTATGAAATTTTATGAAGTTCATGCGGGAAGACCATTTTACGATGAATTAGTTAATTTTATGTCATCGGGACCTATTGTTGCTGCTATTCTTGAAAAAGATGATGCCGTTAACGCTTATAGAGAGTTAATTGGAGCTACAAATCCTTCCGATGCCGCTGAAGGAACTATACGTAAAGAATGTGGAACAAATATTGGAGAGAATGCTGTACACGGCTCAGATAGTGACGAAAATGCTGCTATTGAGGCTTCTTTCTTCTTTTCTCAAATGGAAAGATTCTAATCGTATTTTTTGAAAATATACCAAACTGTCATTTAAATAGGGTTTAACCTGATTTTAAATGGCAGTTTTATTTTTGGGGATTATACACCCTAAAACTGCCATCATTAAACAAAACCATTATTTGCTCAATCTCAGCCTTGGTCGATGCTGAACTTACAATAGGTTCTTTTATATCCTTAGATAAAATATTAGTAGGATTCTCCAAATCATTAGATTCAAGCTCTTTTCTGACAGAGCTTTCGCTATCCTTATCAAATTCTATATTCCTTTCCTTATCCAAAGTAGAACTTTCTATTTCAATATTAAGCTGAGAGGGGACATTATGTACATTTTTATCTTCTATGTTAAACATTTCTCCCTTTCCTTTTATAAGCCATTCTAATGAAACAGCAGGAAAATGTTCACTTATCTTTAATATAAAATCTAAACTGGGTTTATTTCTGCCCGATAAAATATGAGAGATATTAGAACGCTGCACTCCCAATAAATCTGCGAATTGTGAAGCAGTTAAATTCTTAACTGAAATTAGACTTTTAATCCGTTTTATCATTATTTAGTTTTGTAAATTTCGTAAATCATTTACAAAAGTAAACAAAATATTATTCAAAATCCACTTAAATCTCCCGTTTACATTTGTAACACGGGCTATTGTCATTCAAATACTTAAAGCATAAAATAATATAAAATTTATAAGCAGTTGTATATTAGTGGTTTATGTGGTGTTTTTCATAATTTAACCAGTAATCACTCTTCACTTTTAAATATTTAAATAAACACTTTATATAAACCACATTAAATACTGAATATCAACAATATGTATTATATAACACAAATAGACGAGGAATTTACCCGAAATGTTAGTATATTAAACAAAATACAGTACTTTTTTGATAAAAATACGACTGTATACATTTGTAACTTACATTGAATATTTACAACATTACAACAGACTAAATATTAATATTTATCTTATACCTAAAAATCCTAAAGAACGCCTCCTACCCTATTAATTTTATTAGGTCAATAAAAAAAGGAGCAATCAAAAATGACTGCTCCTTTTTCTTATGAGAGTTTGCTTTCCTCCTATCCAACTTAAAACTGGAGTTTACAAAAAAAGGATGACCAAAAATTGATCATCCTTTTATGTTTAAAAAATTCCATCTAGTTTAACACAATACGTGTTCCACAATCAGGTTTACCTAAATCAGATGCTTGTGTAATTATACATCTTTTTCCTCCGTTTTCAATGAATTCTATGGCAGCTCTAACTTTAGGTGCCATACTACCCTCGGTAAAATGTCCTTCTGATAGATATTGTTTTGCTTCTTTTACTGTAACTCTGTCAAGTGCTTTTTGTTTTGGAGTATTAAAATTAACATACACCTTAGGAACATCTGTTAAAATATAAAACTCATCTGCACGAATTTGCGAAGCCAACATAGAGCTCGCTAAATCCTTATCTATAACGGCATCAATCCCTTCTAAACGCTTACCATCTATGTAATGCACAGGAATCCCTCCACCACCAACAGTAACTACTATTTGTCCATCGCGAGCAATTTTTTCTATCGTTTTTCTATTATTGATACGAACGGGTCTTGGCGATGCAACTACTTTTCTAAAACCTCGTCCGCGTGGATCTTCAGCAAATACATCACCTTTTTCTTTAGCTATCTTTTCTGCTTCCTCCTTAGAATAATAAGGACCAATTGGTTTTGTAGGATTCTTAAAGGCTTGATCTTCTTTATCTACCAAAACTTGAGTGATAATAGTAATAATATCACGTTCCATATCGGCTTTATAAAGCACATTACGTAACTGTTGTTCTATCATATATCCAATAGATCCTTGCGTTTCTGCCACACAAACATCTATAGGCAATTTAGGAATACCAAAAGTCTTCTCACCTGCTTCGTGCTGAAGCAATACATTTCCTACCTGAGGTCCATTACCGTGACCAATTACTATATCGTACCCTAAATTAATAAGATCGAGCAAATGTGTACAAGTCTCGTAAACATTAGCTTCTTGTTCATTAATTGTTCCTTTTTGATTGCTTTTAAGAAGTGCATTTCCTCCAAAAGCCACAACGGCTAACTTATTCATTTATGTAAATTTAATTCGTTATTATTCATTTTACTATAGCCTGCGAATATAAAAAATTAGCAGGTGCAAAAATCAATTTCACCTGAATTATAATCTACATTTAGTACTAAATAATCAATATCATCATTTTTCATTCTAATAATTTATAATAACTTAGCAGAAAACACCGCTTACATTATGCTTAAGTTTTTAAAAAGTAAGATTTTTTGGAGTTTTATAATCACCCCTCTCTTAAGTATATACTTAATCTTTTTTTCAGACTTAGTACCAGAAAATCCACTAATTGCCAAAACCTTAGGAATTGCTATTCTCATGGCATCGTGGTGGATAAGTGAAGCCGTTCCCTTAGCTATTACAGCAATAATACCCGTAGCTGCCTTTCCTCTATTAGGTATTATGAATGGAAAAGACGTCTCATCCACCTATTTCAACCATATTATCTTCCTGTTTATTGGTGGATTTCTAATGGCATTGGCCATGGAAAAATGGGAATTGCATAAACGTATTGCACTAAAAATTCTGCTATTAATTGGTGGAGGTCCGGCTCGCATTTTATTCGGATTTATGTTTGCAACAGCTTTTCTATCAATGTGGATATCGAATACGGCTACTGCTATGATGATGGTTCCTATTGTTCTCTCTGTTCTAATAAAACTTGAAGAAAAACTAGACAAAAAAGATGCGGCGAATTACTCTCTTGCATTATTGCTTGGGGTTGCATATAGTGCTTCTATTGGGGGAATAGCTACTTTAGTTGGCACTCCTCCCAATCTTTCTTTCGCAAGAATTTTTGCAATCATTTTCCCTGAAGCTCCCGAAATCAGCTTTTCCGACTGGTTTACCTTTGCATTACCTTTGAGCATAATTTTATTTATTTTCATTTTCGGATGGTTATACTTTTTGTTTCATCCGAAAAATAAAGATGTAGAATTCGACGATAAAATTTTTAAACAGGAATATAAAGCTCTTGGAAAAGCCAGTTTTGAAGAAAAAATTATTTTTATTCTATTTATTATTTTAGCATTCCTTTGGGTTAGTAGATCAGGAATTTCTATTGGAAACTTTAATATAATTGGTTGGGATCACTTTTTCCCAAATAAATCATATATAAATGACGGGACTGTAGCTATTTTTGTAGCAATCGCTCTTTTTATAATTCCTTCAAAAAATAAAAAAGGAGAAAAACTACTCGACCAAAAAATAATTCCAAAACTTCCTTGGCATATCGTTCTTCTTTTTGGTGGAGGCTTTGCTTTAGCCGGAGGATTTATTCATTCAGGATTAAGTTTATGGATAGGCAAACAATTAATATTCCTCGATCAATATCCTCCACTACTTATTTTGTTTGGAGTAGCATTGATTATGTCAGTATTAACAGAGTTAACATCAAATACCGCGACAACAGAAATGTTTTTACCAATATTAGCAGGTATAGCTGTGAGCATAAAAGTAAATCCTCTTTTATTAATGCTACCTGCAACTTTTGCCGCATCTTTAGCATTTATGCTACCTGTTGCAACACCGCCAAATGCTATCGTATTTGGAACTAATCGAATAAGCGTAATGCAAATGATAAAAGCAGGATTTGTATTAAATATTGTAGCTGTAATACTTCTTAGCCTATTCGTATTCTATTACGGTCAGATAGTTTTCAATATCGATATAAATCAAATTCCAGATTGGGCATTACAAATAACCAAACCCAAATAGAACTAATCTATCTTAGCTATTTTCTCAGTTTGTGTTTGAATACCATTACTTAGACGCAAAAAATAAATTCCACTTTTATAATCTCCAAGAGAAAGACGATAGAAACTACTGCTTTTATCAAGCTTGTCACTATAAATAACACGGCCCTGGATATCAAGTAATTCTATGGTTTTAAAATCATTATTACTTTGATCCCAACGGACTATAGAGATGTTTGAAATGGGATTTGGGCTTATCGTAATCGAATTTTTTGATAGTAATTGTTCGGATATTCCCAAAAGAATACGAGCATTATTAAAATCGGGAATTCCGTACCCATATCTATTATCGGGTGTTGAATATTGCGAAGCACTTTTCTCAACAGCTTGAATAATATCCATATTATTAGCGTCGGGAATAGCTTGCCATAAACAAGCCATCATTCCTGCAATTAATGGAGAAGAAAAAGAAGTCCCATTTCCTGTCCTTAATACGTCGGCATCAACATTTGCTAAAACAGTACCTCGTCCTTGCGCTACAATATTTGGTTTTACTCGTGAATCTGACTCAAATCCGTATGAACTAAAATTTGTAATTAATCCATCAGCATCAACAGCACCAATAGTAAAAACACTGTCACCATCGGCTGGAGCAATTAAATATTTCCAAGAATCATCACCTGAATTTCCTGCAGAATTTACAACAATAATTCCTTTAGATGCAGCTAAATCAGCAGCTTTGGTTACTTCAATAGTATTTCCATCAAAATCATCATAAGAATGATCATAAACAGCATCATCGAATTCATTATATCCCAAAGAAGAATTAATAACATCTGCTCCCACACTATCGGCAAAGGCAGCACCTGCAATCCAATTATATTCTTCAATTAAAAATTCGGAGCCAGTTTCTTCTGTAAGCAATAGCCAATAATCAGCTTCGGGAGCAGTTCCTAAAAAAGTATCGGGTAAATAGCCTCCCATTACAGATAAAACCATAGTCCCGTGGGTGTTATATCTATAAACATCCTCAGCAGGATTAACAAAATTATAAGAACCCAAAATCTGATTATTGTTCCATAGTGAACTGAAAATTGTTCGAACATTAGCGTTTATAAAACCTGCATCCAAAACAGCTATCACCATTCCGTCACCTTTAAAACCACTTTCGTGTAAAGGAACTCCGTTAACCATATCAATCTGGTTAAAAGCATCGCCATATACAGGATCATTTTCAGTTTGAATCAACTTTAAAGGAATCGTTTCTTCCTCTGCAAATTTATCAACCAATTTAGATTTATATGTAGATGATCGTTTATTAATTCCTTCGGCAGAATATACATACGACAAGGCATTTACGGCATCCAAAACCGTTTGTGATTCCACTTCTATGATAATGGCATTAATCCACTTTACCTGAATAATAAGCTTTGCACCAGTCGCTATAACGCCCTGAATATAAACAGGATCGATAGGAATATCAGTAATATCCACTTCTAATCCCTGCTTATTACGGCGATCTATAGCACGCTGCGTTAAAAACTCACCGGGCTGCGATAAACTGTAAGGCGATTGATCTTTGTCGGTAAACCTCACTAAATATTTGTTTGGCGAGATTTGGGCAAACACCTGAGCAGTAATCGTAAAAAATAATACTATGATAAGCTTACGCATAATCTATTGAATTTATTGTTTAATCAACTTCTCTTGATATTTCCCTTCCTTTGTAATTATTTCATAAATATATAATCCTGATTTTAAGGATGAAATATCTATGCTCTCCTGCACTTGTTGGTCTTTCCAATTTCCAGACAAGACCTCTTTACCTTGCAAAGAAAATATCTTCCATTCTATAACTTTAATAGAATTTGAAGGTACAATATATAAAAGATTTTCTGCCGGATTTGGGAATAATTGAAAATTATCATCAGAAATTATTGGATTATTAATTCCTGTCCCTAAGTCTTCTTCAGTTATTTCAGAATCCGAATAGAGTCTGTATTCTCCGGCATTTAGAGAAATAGTCATATTTACATCTGTTACTTCCAAGCTTGTACCATTAAAATAATCATACCAAGTTCCTGTATGTTGGAAGCTTCCAACTATATTTCCTGATACAACATCAAAATTTCCTATAGCAACTACATTAAGTTCAGTACTGTTAAGCTTTACTCTTTTTAATGCATTATAGACATCCAAATTATAATTTGTTGTTTCAAAAACATCCAATTTAGTTTTTAAATTAGCCATTGAGCTTACAAATGTTTTTAATGCGAATCTGTCAGCATCAAATTGATAGTCCCATTTTGGAGGTTTATTACCTACACGACCATTGTAATCGATAGATATATCAAATCCTAATTCCTCAAATTGCCATATCATTTTTGGGCCCGGTATTATAAAGTCAAATAAGAAACCTAATTTCATTCGCTCCAAACCAATGGATTTTACCTTAATATCGTAGCTTCCACCATCGTTATTTCCCCATGTATCGGTATAAACCATTTGGCGCTCTTCATCGTGACTTTCCATATAAATAACGGCATTAGGATTATTCCATCCGCGTTTTTGGTACGATGCCCAGTCAATATTAGACTTTCCGCTATCTGTATAACCCATATGAGCTTCTTTGAAAGAGCCATTCATATTTCCCCAAATCATCATGCCATAATCAGCCAATTCTTTCTCTTCATAATTATCAGTAAAATGCTCAAGTATAACGTAAGTTTCAGGATTATTTTCCCAAACTTTATCAGCCATTCGCTTAAGAATTGCTATTCTACTTGCATCATAAGCCCAGCCACTTCCTGAAGTATTGGTAAATCCTTTTGTAAAATCATATCGAAAGCCATCCACTTTAAATTCATCAATCCAGTAGTTGTTAACACGATCGATAAATGCTTTTGTATCATAACTTTCGTGATTAAAATCATAGCCCCAACTATAATCTGTATTGGGAGACTCTATATTGAACCAAGGATTATTTGCGGCGGGTCTATCATTTACATTATCCCAATACATATGAACCATAGGATTTGAGCCATAGGAATGGTTAAGCACCAAATCAATAATTACGGCAATACCATTTTGATGACAAACATCGATAAATGCCTTTAAATCGTCTTTGGTACCATAATATTTATCGGGAGCAAAATAAAATGCAGGGTTATATCCCCAGCTTTCATTACCTTCAAATTCATTAATAGGCATTAACTCTATAGCATTGATACCAAGATTTTTAAAATAGCTAATAGTATCTATCAACGACTGATATGAATGCTGAATAGTAATATCACGCACTAAAGTTTCATAGATAACTAAATCTGTAATTTTTGGCTTTTGAAAATTATTTATTTGCCAATTATAATCTGTTTGAGCAGTTGTAAATACAGAAGCAATACCGGTAGTTTTCCCTTCCGGATAAGCAGGCAAACCCGGATAAGTCTCATCTCCTATCCACTTATCGTTCCATGGATCGCTTACTTGATCGCAGTAAATATCTGCAAACCTATCTGTTCCATCAATAAGATATTGATAAATGTAAGATCGACCTGCTATAAGATTATCAATCTGAATCCAATAACGTAAACCATCGGGAGTTTTTTTCATATACAACTCTTCGTTTAGTTCCCAATCAGAAAAATCACCAATTGCAAAAACATCTGTTTTGAAAGGAGCATATAAACAAAGAATTACTGTATTATCATCTATATAATTTATTCCATCTTGAATACCTGTGGGCAATGCCTCCACCACTTGTGTTGGGCGAACAAAGTAATAAAATGAATCCTGTTCCATATTCATTGCATTATTTGCATAAGCGATAGCTTTTACCCAAGATTTTCCACTTTGAGAAGCAGTAATTGTAGCGTCTAAAACATCCTCGTTTTTAACAGAAGTATACCATACATCATTAACATAAAGGGCTACACTATCAGCGCTTGTAGAATTTGCTTTAACAACAATTTCATCATTTAATTCAACCAGTAAAGCATCAGAGGTTGGAAGTTCAAAACTTACATTTAAGCCTTCTTCATACACATTCACATAAATATCTCCTCCACTTTCAGTCTTGCCTTCTTTTGAGCCATCGGCATTACGAAAAACAAATACCATCTGAAGAATAGTTTCGCCATCGGGAACACCATAAAATTCACGTATAGAGGGACTTATTGTTAGTTGATAAAGGCCACTACCTATCGGTGTCAGCTTTGCTTTAGTAGTATTTTCAGTCCAACCGGCAATTACATATTTCCAATCACTTGGAGAAGTGCTAAGGTTGGTAATTACTCCTGTATGAGCATATATATCACCCGTAAAACCATCTAAGCCTTTATTCCCTTCAGCAGTATTATAGGTAATAACAACAGCATCTCCAGCAATTGGAAAATCAGGATTGGAAACGATAATTTGGGCATTTGCACCAATGTTAATTGCTAATACAAGCAATAACAAACTAGTATAAAACTTCATTTATTAAATTTTTTAGGTTATGGGTACAAAAATAGAATAAAAAATGATTCTATATTCCCTAAAAATTTAAATGAGAGAACTAAAATATTAAGATCCTTATAGCTTTACAAATGAATTCTCGTCAGAAATATCATTTGTAAGTGCATTTATTTTTTCAATAACCTTGAAAAAGACATCAATTTCTTCTTTACCAAAATTATCAAAAATAAAATTATTGTAAGCCAAAACTATCCTTTTAGAAACTTTTTGATATTCTAATCCTTTTTCTGTTAGAAATAAATTAACCACCCTCCTATCAACAGTATCTTTTTTTCTGTATATCAAGCCCTTATCTTCCATAGTATTTAACAAACGGCTTAGGCTTGTTGGTTCAATACCCATTTGCGGAGCAATTTTAGTTACAGGAACACCACCTTTTTTTACGTTGATAAGAACATAACCTATGGCTTGAGAATATCCGTGTTGAATAGTTAATCTGTTATACATCTTGGCAATAGATTGCCAAGTAGTTTTCATTTGATATCCGACAGTATCTTGCGCTTTCATGGGTATTTTTTTATATTTTTTATTATGCAAACATAGCAAATTAACAAATTGTTAGCACTATAAAATTTGGGTATATTTATTTAAAAATGTAACTTGGTGCAAATTTTTCCCAAATCAATAAATTATGCGCTTCAATTACATAAAATATATATTCACTGATACGCCTGAAAAAGCGTTTAGCGAAAAACACATATTTAATTTTTTTATTTTTATAACCAGTATTTTATTCTTTCTTGCGGCAGTATTTAATTATATGGCCAACTTCGGAATTGTTACTACAATTTCTTTTGCTGGAGGGATATCATTAGGGGTTATATACTTTATAAGCAGATTTTATGCTTACAATCAAAAAGTAGTAATTATATTCATTATTTCTTCGTTTTTATTCTTAAACGGACTTTTCTTTACAAATTTTGGATATAAAGGACCTATTGTATATAATTTCCTCACATTTGGGATGGCTATTATGTTTTTTCTAAACAAAAAAAATCAAATCATTTTCTTATTATTACTATTGTTGAATTTTGTAGTTCTTGCTGTTATCGAATATGTACATCCTTCTTATTTTGGTTATTACAATAGTGATTCTATGAGAATTATAGATCATGTTGTAAACTTAACATTTAGTCTTTTAATACTCGCTTTTCTATTTTATTTAATGATTGGTTATATTAAAACTCAAAAATTTAAGGCTGAAGAATCAGATAGACTTAAATCATCTTTCTTGGCAAATATGAGTCACGAAATACGAACACCATTAAATGGAATTGTAGGGTTTAGTCATTTGCTCAATGAGGCAAATATTACCAAAGAAGAAAAAGAGCATTTTACAAAAATTATTCAATCCAATTCAAGTCATTTGGAAGGATTAATTAATGATTTGATAGACATCTCGATTATTGAAGCCAAAGCCTTAAGTCTTTCTTACTCTCCCATAAACCTAAATTCGTTTATGAATCAAAATTTAAAGAAATTTAAAACTATAATATTTGCAAAACAAAAAAATATAGAAATATACCTTAGTCAGGGGTTCCCTTTTGATGATAGCACCGTATATATTGATAAAGTACGCTTAAATCAAATCATCAATAATTTGGTATCAAATGCAATAAGCTATTCAGAAAGTGATAGTATTCATTTTGGATATATGCTGGAAACAAACGGTAAATACATACGATTTTTCGTGAAAGACCAAGGAATTGGTATTAATACAGAAGATCAAGAATTAATATTCAAACCTTTTATAAAAGCAAAAAATGCCAAATTCGTTTCCAGAGGGGGTACCGGAATTGGATTAACAATAGCTAAAGAATTAATTGAGCTTATGGGCGGACAAATATGGTTAGTATCCTCTGAAAATAAAGGAAGCAATTTTTATTTTACCATACCTTATTATAAAAGTCCTACAGAAATACCCTCAGATATAATACTTTAAAGAGTCTTACTTATTCTTTTTCCCTCTTTTTCTTTCGTGTTCTTTTAATAAAATTTTTCGTATACGTAAGTTTTTAGGTGTTACTTCCAAATATTCGTCAACCCTAATATATTCCATTGCTTCTTCTAAAGAAAAGCGAATTGGAGGAGTAAGCAAAACTTTATCATCAGCTCCTGACGAACGCATATTAGATAGCTTTTTTGTTTTAGTAACATTAACAACTAAATCATCTTGCCTAATATGTTCACCTATTACCATACCTTCGTAAACAGCTTCATTTGATAAAATGAAAAACGATCCCCTATCTTGTAATTTATCGATAGAAAATGGGATGGCAGTTCCTGTTTCCATAGCAATTAGAGCTCCATTTTTTGTGGTTGCAACAGAACCTTTAAGAGGTTGATAATTAAGAAAGCGATGTGCAATTACAGCCTCGCCTTGGGTAGCTGTTAGCATACTATTACGTAAACCTATAATTCCACGAGAAGGAATCTCAAATTCCATATAAGTACGATCCATTTTGGATTCAATATTCTTAATCTCTCCTTTTCTTAAAGTAACCATTTCAATCACCTTTCCCGAAAGACTATCAGGAGTGTGAACAGTTAGTAATTCTATAGGCTCATTTTTAACACCATCTATTTCTTTAATAATCACTTGCGGCTGACCTAATTGAAACTCATAACCTTCTCGGCGCATCGTTTCAACCAAGATAGATAAATGTAAAATTCCTCTTCCAAAAACAATGTAAGAATCCGGTGAATCTGTTTCTTCTACACGTAATGCAAGATTCTTTTCAATCTCCTTAAATAAACGTTCGCGCAAATGACGAGAAGTGACATATTTTCCTTCCCTACCAAAAAATGGAGAGTTATTGATGGTAAACAACATACTCATTGTTGGTTCATCAATGGCAACAGGGGGAAGTCCTTCGGGGTTTTCAAAATCGGCTATAGTGTCACCGATATCAAAATTTTCAATTCCTAATAAAGCAACTATCTCTCCTGCCGTAACAATATCTTTCTTTTTTTCTTTTCCAAGACCTTCAAAAACATATAATTCTTTGATTTTAGATTTAAATATACTTCCATCTCTTTTCACTAAAGAAACATTGCCGCCCCACTGAAGAGTTCCTCGAGTTAGTTTTCCTACAGCTATTCGTCCTACATAACTGGAATAATCTAAAGAAGAAATTCGCATTTGTGTTGTTCCTTCATAAACTTTAGCAAGAGGTATATTCTCTATAATTACATCTAACAAATAAGAAACATCAGTAGTAGGTTTAGTAAAATCTTCGCTCATCCAGCCTTCTTTAGAAGAACCAAAAACCACAGGAAAATCTAACTGATCTTCTGAAGCACCAAGACTAAACATCAAATCAAAAACTTTCTCAACAGTATCTTCAGGATCACAATTTGGCTTATCTACCTTATTTACAACAACTATTGGTTTTAAATTCAACTCAATTGCTTTTTCCAGTACAAATCGGGTTTGAGGCATCGGACCTTCAAAAGCATCAACTACCAATAAAACGCCATCAGCCATATTTAAAACACGCTCTACCTCACCACCAAAATCCGAGTGTCCGGGAGTATCAATAATATTAATCTTTGTTTCTTTATATCTAACAGAAACATTCTTAGACAAAATTGTAATACCCCTTTCACGCTCTAAATCGTTACTATCAAGAATTAAGTCGGCAACTTCCTCATTCTGTCTAAAAAGTTTAACTTGATGTAAAATACGGTCAACCAATGTTGTTTTACCATGATCTACGTGTGCAATAATTGCAATATTTCTTATTTCAAACATCTTCAAAATTTTGGACTGCAAAAGTAGTATAAATTTTGTCGCGAATACAATTATTATTAGTTCATCTAATAAATTAATATTCAGCTTATTTTAAGCTTAAAACAGAACGATTAAAAAAAGTTTTCAAGTGCAAACGATTGAAATCATTATACATCAAAAAAAGACTACTTTCTTTACTTAATGTTCGTATTTTTGACCTCTAATTTGAGGTATTAACCAAGAGAATTATATAAAATTATGCCTGATAATCATGCAATAAATCGCTTACATAACAGTTTTAACGAACTTTATTCCGGCAACTCTCTTAATCTTTTAAATAAGTTTATTGAGCAATTAGATAATTTAAAATCAAAGCTTTCTCATATAGATTCGCCTTCGGATTGGTATAAAGATGTTACCGTCTATTCTCTTTATGTTGATTTATTCAATAAAGATTTTAGTGGACTTAGTGAAAAATTGGATTACCTGCAAAACCTAGGCGTAA
>Ga0164318_10004657_pt1 | contig 13215 bp, 8 predicted proteins | sample GuaBasSedimGuay9_FD_113734 | JGI IMG/M metagenome (GOLD analysis project Ga0164318, IMG submission 113734) | Subseafloor sediment microbial communities from Guaymas Basin, Gulf of California, Mexico - Guay9, Core 4571-4, 0-3 cm | ecosystem: Environmental > Aquatic > Marine > Hydrothermal vents >...
CCCCAACGCTGTGATATGCACAAAATATTTGTGTAACACAGAAGGGAGAAAAGATTCGTAGGGTCGGCACTACATACTGCCCACTGAATAAGACTCTTTGGATCCACAAATAACTCGTTCAGAAATGCGCAAACTCATGAAATACGGGAAAGCCTATGGTGGTAGTGATCCTGAACTGCTGGAAGGCGACATCACTAAACCAAATGATAAACCGACGTCTGGTGAGGACAAGAAATACGAGAAGAAACAGTGTGAAGATTAAAAATTCCGTCATTATAATTCGATACCTGGTTGACATTAGGGAAAAATAGGGGTTATCCTCCCAATATGCAACAACAATCAAAACTGATTCCACGACCGCGCTTGATGAATCAGGCCCTCCGGTTTCTGGATGAGGCGCCGGTTACCGTGCTGCTTGGCGCCCGTCAGACAGGAAAGACCACTCTGGCGCAGATGGTGGCCGATGTTTTTGAAAATAAAAACAAGGCCGTGGTTCATCGTTTCGACCTGGAGAGAGCGGCTTCACGGGCATCCCTGGCAACGCCTGAAATAACCCTTGAATCGCTGTCGGGCCTGGTTGTAATCGATGAAATCCAGCGCATACCTCAGCTTTTTGAAACATTGCGCCCACTGGCCGACCGGGGTGAAGCTCCGGCGCGCTTTCTGGTCTTGGGCAGCGCTTCGCCGGACCTGGTTCGCGGTGTTTCGGAATCACTGGCCGGACGCGCTTTGTCTATACCTGTGCCGGGTTTTGCCCTGGATGAATTGGGCGCGGATTCACAAGACACTTTATGGATCAGGGGCGGATTCCCGCGTTCATGGATGGCCTCATCGGATGGCGCCAGCCGTCGGTGGCGGGAAGCGTTTATTTCCACCTTTTTGGAACGGGATATGCCGCAGCTTGGAATTCGGGTTCCTTCCGAAACTCTTCGCCGCTTTTGGACAATGCTGGCACACTATCATGGACAGGTATGGAACGCCTCGGAACTGGCGCGCTCACTTGGAGCCTCTCCGAAGACAGCTCTGTATTATCGTGATATCCTTGCTGGCGGTTACATGGTACGCGTTTTGTCTCCCTGGTTTGAGAATCTTAAAAAGAGGCAGGTTAAATCGCCAAAAATCTATATTCGTGACAGCGGGTTGCTGCATATGCTCTTGGGGATTACGGATATGGCCTCATTACGTTCGCATCCGCGTTACGGCGCGTCCTGGGAAGGATTCGCCCTTGAACAGGTACTGGCCCTGCTGGGATCCAATAATGCCTATTTCTGGAGTACCCAGCGCGGCGCCGAACTTGATCTTCTGCTTCTGCGTGACGGTATGCGGTGGGGCTTTGAGTTCAAGTGCAGTGACGCCCCGTCTATGACAAAATCAATGCATATTGCGCTTCATGATCTTTCTTTGAATGGGCTTTTTGTCGTATATCCCGGAAAGGAACGTTACCGGATTCACAAAAAAGTCGAGGCCCTTCCATTATCCCAATGCATGCACTTGCAGAAAACAGAGGTCAGCCAATGGCAGACCTATCCATGAACCGGGAGACGGAGAGCAGCGGGGAAACTGATGGCTGATCTCAATGCACTAATAAAACATGGTGAAGGCATCTCCGCTGAATTCAAGGAATGTCGGCGCACCCTTAACCGGAATGTTTATGAGACCGTCTGCGCGTTCCTCAACCGTCACGGCGGAGACCTGCTGCTTGGGGTTAGTGATGTCGGTGCAGTGACCGGTGTTGATCCCGACTGCGTGGAGCAGATTAAAAAAGATTTTGTGACGGCCATTAACAATCCGCAGAAGATCAATCCTCCTGCCTATTTGTTAATCGATGAGGTTGAAGTAGAAGGGAAGACGATCCTGCGCATTTATGTGCCAGAAAGCTCACAGGTTCACCGCTGTAATGGCCGTATCTTTGACCGTAACGAAGACGGCGACTTCGATATCACCGATCACACACGGCAGGTGGCGAATCTCTATCACCGCAAGCAGGCAACCTATTCGGAAAATAAAATTTATCCTTTTGCCGGACTTGCCGACTTGCGCACCGACCTGATCGCTAAATGTCGCAGATTAGCGGGTGTTTGGCGGGAAGATCACCCCTGGACCGATATGGACGACCTACAACTCTTGAAGAGCGCCCAGATCTACCAGACCGATCACGAAACCGGCAAAAGTGGTGTCACCCTGGCCGGCATTCTTCTGTTGGGCAAGGACAGCGTGATTCTCTCTGCGGTGCCTCATCACCGCACAGATCTGATTCTGCGCAAGGTTAACCTCGACCGATATGACGACAGGGATCTTGTCACCACCAATCTCATCGAAAGCTATGAACGCATTATCGCTTTTATCCAGAAACACCTGCCGGATCCTTTTTATCTGGAAGGCATGGATCGCATCAGCATCCGCGACGCGATTTTCAGGGAGGTGGCGTCAAATATCCTGATTCACCGGGAATATCGCAATGCCTTCCCGGCAAAGCTGATCATCGAGCGCCGTTTGGTACGCACCGAAAACAGCAACATACCACATGGCTTTGGCACGTTGAACCCGGCTACTTTCACTCCATTCCCTAAGAACCCAGTTATCGCTGCATTTTTTCGGGAAATCCATCGGGCCGACGAGTTAGGTTCGGGAATGCGGAACATGATGAAATACGGCAAAGCCTATGGCGGCGAAGACCCTGAGATGATTGAGGGAGATGTGTTCCGCACCATCGTCAAGTATCCCGATTCTGCGATATACGAAAAGGATTTAACCGTCACCGAACAAGTCGAGGCACAAGTCGAGGCACAAGTCGAGGCACAAGTCAACCGGCGCATTTTGTTGGCATGTGCTGAAGTACCCCTGTCATCGGCGGAGATCGCTGCTGCCTTGGGGCACAAGCAACTAAGCGGCAATTTGCGCAAAGCATTGCCTGAGCTGCGGAAAGCAGGTTTTCTCGAATACACCATCCCCGACAAACCCAAAAGCCGCCTCCAGAAATACCGACTGACCGATGCGGGGAAGCGGTTACTGGAGTCTATGCAGAAATAGTCGAAGGACAAAAAATGGAACTGAAAACACAGTTACAACTATGAACACAGACACTAAACAACAAATCGAAACAGCGCTTCAGGCCTTCTCCGGTGCCGACCTGCGCGACGCATCAATCGGTCTGCTAAACAGCCTGGGTTACCAGAGTGAGAAAACCCTCGATCTCGACAATACACCGGAGGCGAACCATGCCTTGACCTATGTTTTCTAAAGCTCCATTATCTCAAAAGAGACGTGGAGTTTTTTTATTTATTTTGACCGGATTTGACAAAAACGTATGGTAGACTTTGTTGAACATTGAACGCTTAACTTAGTCCATTTTTTGGGGAGTTGCGCACGTTCTGCACGAACGTCCCCCTCGACCTCGAAGAAATACTCAGTGGCAGGAAAGCTCACAGGAACAGCGGTAATCGATGAACGAGTTGTTTGTCATTCTGTAGGCAGCTAAGAATTATTAACATACCTTGTTAATGTTTTTATTGACAGGAAGGCACGATGAATATATCTTTTAAGGGAGTTGGAATTCAGAAACTCTGCTCGCAAAACGCGGTAGCGCAAAAGAAGCTGGGCGCAAAAATGGCGCGTAAACTTCAACAACGAATGATGGAGCTTAAAGCCGCAGAGACTCTTATCGATATTTCAAAGTTGCCGCCTGCCCGCTGCCACGAACTGAGGGGAAATCGTAAAGGGCAAGTTGTCGGAGGATTCCATGGTTGCTGCCAGGCAAAGATACGCTTTTGAGCCAGATTATGCCATTCCTCCCGGTGAAACCCTGCGGGAAGTGATGGAATCGCTTGGTATGAGCCAAAAAGAACTGGCCAAGCGCACTGATCTTACAGTGCAGTCTTTAAACCGCATTTTCAAGGGGGCGCAGCCCATAACCTATGAAACCGCCAATCGCCTGGAACTTGTCACCGGTGTGCCGGCGGCCATGTGGAACAATCTCGAGGCACTATACCGCGAGCAGCTTGCTAAAATTCATGAACGCGAGCGATTGGAGGCAGATCTATCGTGGCTAAAAGAGATTCCAACAGCGGAATTGGTCCGGCGCGGCATATTACCCCAAATAAAGGACAATGTTCTGTTGCTACGTGAGATTCTGAAGTTTTATGGTGTCAGTAGTGTGGATGCATGGCAACAAATATGGGGAACGCCAGCCGTGGCCGCCCGTCGTTCTCCGTGTTTTGAGTCCAAGCCGGGACCTGCTTCGGCATGGATAAGACAGGGTGAATTGCAGACTCGTGAAATAGACTGTCAGCCTTTTGATAGAACCCGTTTTAAAGTGGCACTGAAGTATATTCGCAATTTGACACGTGAGCCTGCTCAGGTATTCGAACCAGAGCTGAAGCGGCTCTGTGCAGAATCCGGTGTAGCCATTGCCCTGGTCAAGGAGATGAAAAAGGTCCCCTGGAATGGAGCGACCAAGTGGTTGACCCCGCATAAGGCTATGATCCTTCTTTGTTTGCGAGGAAAAGGTGAAGACAAGTTCTGGTTCTCTTTCTTTCACGAAGCCGGTCATGTTTTGAATGACAGTAAAAAGGATCTACTGATCAACGACGGCAGCCAGGACGATCCGCGAGAAAAAAGCGCCAACGATTTTGCCTCTGAATATCTAATTCCCTCAAAATATGACGATTCCATCCGCCGGATTCGCTCCAGGCTCGAAATTGTCCGTTGGGCAGATCAACTCGGCATAGCGCCGGGCATCGTTGCCGGGCGCTACCAATTTCTTACGAAAAACTGGAATTATTACAAAGATCTGATCAGGACCCTTGCCTGGACTGACGTATGAGTGCACAAGTGTTAAACCCGGCCGCTACAACCATGGATACAGACACCAAATCCAGCTTAAAAACATCCGGCATCCGGGACAACCACCATCGTGGAACGATAGGTGATTTTCTCAAAGAGAAGATCCTCCAAGGCTCAGATCTCTCATTCGTCTCTGCTTATTTCACGATTTACGCCTATGCTGCCCTGAAGGAACAACTCGACCAGATCAATCATCTTCGGTTCCTGTTCGGAGAGCCACAATTCATCCAATCACTTGACCCTGACAAAACAGAGAAAAAGGCCTTCAGGATTGAGGACGACGCCCTTTTGCTATCCAACCGCCTTGAGCAAAAACGAGTGGCTAAGGAATGTTCAGATTGGTTGAAGAGTAAAGTCGATGTCAGGTCGATTATCAAGCCGGGCTTCCTCCACGGCAAGATGTACCACATGGACAACAACGGCGTTCAAGAAGCCATTGTAGGAAGCTCGAACTTTACTGTACACGGCCTTGGTCTGGGCGCTACGGGCAACAATATCGAGCTTAATCTGGAAGTTGATAGCACCAGAGATCGAAAAGACCTGAAGAATTGGTTCGACGAAGTATGGAACGACAACACACTTGTTGAGGATGTCAAAACGGATGTCCTGGACTATCTCGCACAGCTATATGAGAACCACTCGCCGGAGTTCATTTACTTCAAGACACTCTTCCACATCTTTGAGGATTACTTGTCGGAGGCAGAACGTGGCGGCCTCCTCGACGAGAAGACCGGCTTCTTCGAATCCGACGTGTGGGACATGCTTTATGAATTCCAAAAGGACGGCGTAAAGGGCGCGATCAACAAGATTTTGAAGCATCATGGTTGCATCATCGCTGACAGTGTCGGCTTGGGGAAAACTTTCGAGGCATTGGCGGTCATCAAGTACTTTGAACTTCTCAACGGTCGCGTACTCGTTCTCTGCCCAAAAAAGCTGGAGCATAACTGGAAGGTTTACCGCGACAACGATACACGCAATCCTCTCATCAGGGATCGGTTTGCGTTCACTGTGCTGGCTCATACCGATTTGGGGCGGGATGCTTATGAAACTCACAATTGGGGCAATTATGATCTCGTGGTTATTGATGAATCTCACAATTTCCGCAATAACTCCCGGGGCAAAGTTCAGGAGGACGGCTCTCGCAAGACTACGCGTTACGAGTTTCTGATGGCACGGGCTCTTCAGACGGGCGTGGATACCAAGGTGCTGCTGCTCTCGGCAACCCCGGTGAATAACAGCCTCAAGGATTTACGAAACCAGTTTCTGCTGATCACACAAGATCAGGACCGGGCCTTCCACGAGTCGCTTGGCATTTACAGCATTGCCCAGGCGATGAAGAATGCGCAGGCCCACTTCACCCAATGGGCGGACCCGAAGAAGAACCCGGAACGTAAGGTCAGCCGTCTGCTCGACGCCTTGGATTCAACATTCTTCAAGCTGCTTGACGAACTCACGATAGCACGGTCCCGTCGCCACATCATCAGCTACTATGGGACCAAGGGTATGGGCGAATTTCCCAAAAGGCTCAAACCGATAGCCCTGTATCCGGCTACGGATATCAAGGGATACTTTCCTTCCTACGATGACCTGCATGCGGCTATCTCCGAATACAAGCTGAGCATTTTCAATCCGTCAGCTTATCTGAAAGACGCCTATGTAAACCTTTACATCAAGGACGGCGCGCAACTGGTTCTTTTCAGCGACCAGAAAAGCCGTGAGTCCTATCTGATTGGCATGATGCGTACAAATTACCTGAAGCGACTCGAAAGCTCCGTGCACAGCTTCGAGGTATCTATCGACCGTACGATCAAGAAGATTGACGACCTGTTGGAGAAAATCGACTATTTCGAAGGCAACTTCGATGAATACACTAATCCCGATCTGTTCAAGGATCAGGGTGAGGAAGAGGAGGCGGAGCTGCTGGAACGTCTGATGGTAGGCAAGAAGCTCCCGATCCGGTTGGAGCACCTGAAACGCAAGGAATGGAAAAAAGACCTCAAGAAGGACCGCGTACAGTTGATTGCCATCCACGAAAAAGCTGCGGCCGTCACTGCGGACCGGGACGCCAAGCTTCAGGAGTTGAAACGTCTGATCCAGGACAAAATCAACCACCCACTTAACGACGACAATCGAAAACTGCTGGTTTTTACCGCCTTTTCCGACACCGCACAATACCTCTATTCAAACCTGAAGGACTGGGTGTTTGAGGAGATGGGCCTGCACATCGCGCTGGTTACCGGCACCGGCGACAACCGCACTACCTTCAAGCAGGCTGGCTATGCCCGCCAGACTGATTTTATCTCCATCCTGACCAATTTTTCACCCCGCTCCAAGCTCCGTGAAAAGATGCCGAACATGCCGCAGGAGGGCGAGATCGATATCCTCATCGCCACCGACTGCATCTCTGAAGGCCAAAACCTCCAGGACTGCGATTACCTGATCAATTATGACATCCACTGGAACCCGGTGCGGATCATCCAGCGTTTCGGCCGAATCGACCGCCTTGGCAGCACCAACAGCCAGATTCAGCTCGTCAACTTCTGGCCTACTGACGACCTGAACAAGTACATCAACCTCAAGGACCGCGTCGAAGCGCGTATGGCGATGGTGGATCTTGCTGCCAGCGGCGCGGATAACCTTCTTGATCCCGATCAACTCGAAGCTCTGGTTGCTGAAGAACTGACCTATCGTGAGAAGCAGCTCATCCGGCTCAGAGACGAGGTGATCGATCTGGAGGAGATGGACGACAACGTCTCACTCAGTGAATTCACGCTTGACGATTTCCGGGTTGAGCTCATGAATTTCCTGGCCGACAACCGCAAACAACTGGAGGAAGCCCCGATGGGCCTCTATGCCGTGACACCGACGCTTGACGGAATGAAGGGCGTGACATTGTTTGACAAGAACTGGCACAAGATCGTGAAGCCCGGTGTGATATTCTGCTTGCGGCACAAGAACCCACTGCAGGAGAAACGATCCTCCAATGTTAATCCGTTGGGGCGATATTACCTGCTCTATATCCGTGATGATGGCACCGTCCGCTTCACTTTTACCCAGGCAAAGAATGTCCTCTCCATGTTCCAGAAGCTCAGTGTCGGCAAGGCCGCGCCGTATCAGGCGCTCTGCGACCTGTTTGACCGGGAGACGGAAAACGGCGCCAAGATGGACAAATACAGCAATTTGCTGGTCAAGGCTATCAACGCAATCGTCCGCACGTTCCAAAAACGGACCGCGGCCGGACTGCAAGCCGGCCGGGATTTTGTGATCCCCGACAAGCAGGAGCAGGCCACGGAGTCATCAGATTTCGAACTCATCACCTGGCTTGTCATCAAGGGGAACAGGTTATGAGCAGACTCAGAAAGAGCGGCGGTTATCGGGACCTGCGCACCTTTCGGTCCGCCACGCTCATTTATGATGCCACATATTGGTTTTGCGAGAAGTATTGCGATAGGTACTCTCGTATGATTGATCAGATGGTGCAGGCCGCCCGCAGTGGACGCCAGAACATCGCTGAAGGCTCCCGGGCTGCCGCGACGTCCAGCCAAACCGAGTTGCGCCTCGTTAATGTTGCCCGCGCCAGCCTTGAAGAGTTGCTGCTCGACTACGAGGATTTCCTACGGCACCGTCGGCAGTCACAATGGGACAAGGACGATCCCCAAGCGCAGGCGGTTCGGCGAGTGGCAAGTGATCATCAGTCGGATGGGTCAGATCTGACCGATCAGCAACGAGCCGCGCTGTATGCCAAGTGGCTTGAACATGACGACCCCTTTGTTCGCGCCAATGCGCTGATCTGCCTGATTCACCAGACGAACTACCTGCTCGACCAGCAGATCGCCGCGCTCGAAAAACAGTTTATTGAAGAGGGCGGCTATAGCGAACGGCTTGCCTCAAAACGGCTTAAGCATCGGTCTGATCAGACTGATAAGTCAAGTTTTCCGCCTTGCCCGCAGTGCGGAAAACCCATGGTGTTGCGCACGGCGAAGACCGGCCAAAACGCAGGAAAACAGTTTCTCGGATGTTCCGGTTACCCTGACTGCAAAGGAGTGAGGGATTTGTGAGAATCGGTCGGATCAGTTTGATCAGGCAGATTCGACCGATACAGGAAAGAAAACCATGAAACAACAAATTGAGAGAGACCTCCAGGTATTTGCCAAGACCGATATAAAAACAGCCGCTATTGGCCTGCTCAATACCCTGGGTTACCAGAGTAAGAAGACCCTCGATCTCGACAATACACCGGATGCCTTTCTTGCCGAGTTCGACAAACGTGACCGGAAATTCCGCAAAGACAAGGCCCTGTTCGACCGCTGGAAGTCAGTCGAATTCCTGTTTCAGATTACGGATGACGAGGTGCGCAATGCCGGTGCGCAGAGTACGCTTTTTGATTCCGGTTATGATCACGGAAACTACCAGTCCTATCTGTTTTTCGTCCTTGACCTGAAGAAGAGCAATTACACGCGCACCCAGCTCGCAGACATCACGCGGGAGATTAATCTGCTGTTCGATATGCCCGCCATGCTTCTCGTGCGGCACAATGGTGCGCTCACTCTTGCGGTGATTGACCGACGTCTTCACCGGCGCGACGAGAGCCGTGATGTCCTTGAAAAAGTCAAATTGCTACGCGGTATGCAGTACACGAAACCACATGCAGCCCACGTGAGAATCCTCAGTGATCTTGCATTACCGGAGATATTGAGGAAATTCAGATGCCGCAACTTCGCCGATATGCATGCCGCTTGGCGTCAAGTCCTGGATATCGAGGAGTTGAACAAGCAGTTCTACCGCCGAATTCAGGAATGGTTTTTCTGGGCCGCACAAGTGGTACGTTTTCCGCATGGGAGCATTGACGATGAAGATCTCCGTAATAGGACAGCGCTTATTCGCCTGCTCACACGTATCGTGTTTTGCTGGTTTGCTCGCGAGAAAGGCCTCGTTCATGATGAGCTTTTTGACGCAAAGACCCCGGCTCGTGTGCTCAAGCAATTCGAGCCCGATTCGGGAACTGATGGCAGCTACTACCTGGCATTTCTTCAGAATCTCTTCTTCCCAACCCTCAGCGTACCCCTTGATCAGCGTGAATTCCGCAACGGACGTAGATATCACGGAGCCAACAAGCACTATATGAAGCACGAGTTTTTCCGGCATGAAGACCTTTTTAAGGACTCGGACGATCTAGGCCGACTGTTCGCAGACATCCCATTCCTCAACGGCGGTTTGTTCGAATGTCTTGATACAGGTACCCGCAAGAAGGACGAAGTTCGCGTTGATGGCTTTTCGGACGTGGTGGGAAACCAACCGATGGTTCCCAACATTTTATTCTTCGGACGAGAAGTCGAGGTCGACTTGAGCGAATCCTACGATTCATCCAAGAAGTCGGGAGTAAAGGTCGATGGGCTATTCCATATCCTCAATGCTTACAAGTTCACGGTTGCCGAAAACACACCCATTGAGGAAGAAATCGCACTTGACCCCGAGCTGCTTGGGAGAATCTTCGAGAATCTTTTAGCGGAGTACAATCCAGAGACAGCGAATACCGCGCGTAAGGAAACCGGCTCTTTCTATACCCCTCGGAGCATTGTGGACTATATGGTTGACAGCTCGCTCAAGACTTACTTGAAGCAGATATTGACCGAAAAGCGTAGCATGCTTGAGGAAGACGCCAATGTCGGACTTGATATTCTCTTCAGCTATACCGAGAAAGAGCATCCATTCACTGAATCTGAGAAACTCACCCTCGTTGATGCTATCCACGATATCAAGATACTCGACCCCGCTTGTGGGTCGGGAGCATTTCCCCTGGGCATGCTGCAAAAGCTGGTCTATGTTCTCGAGAAACTCGACCACGGACATGAACGATGGAAGCAGCGCATCATTGATGAAACACCTGCAGAAATGAGAGAAGAGACGCGGGAGCTTCTCAACCGCAGTTCCTCTGACCACAACTGGAAGCTTGGCCTTATTCAACGATGCATTTACGGCATCGACATCCAGCCCATCGCCGTCCAGATCGCGAAGCTTCGTTGCTTCATCGCGTTACTTGTCGATTTCGAGGTCAATGAGAAGAGGAAGAGCAAGGGTGTTCCTGCACTCCCGAACCTCGACTTCAAGTTCGTGGCGGCTGATACGCTGGTCAAACCGCCCAGCATCGAAAACTATGCGAAAAACCTTCTGGGGCTTACCGAGAGCGACCCTTTTTTTGGAAAATTTGCTGAGGCCACGGAATCCTACTTTTTCATCCGTGATCCCGCAGTCAAGAGAAAACTCCGCGTTCGAATTGAGGCGCTGATTAACGAAAAAATTTGCGAAAACGAAAGTTTACTGGCGGGACATCGCGGTGATTCATATGCCAGTGGAGCGATCCGCAAGGCGATTTCCAATAAGAATAGGGCTGCAATTGAGCAGACTGAGCGCGAGATTATGCTATGGAAGAGTTACCGCAATATCTTCGCTTTTCACAATCAGCACGTGCACTTCTTCGATACGCGCTATTTTTTCCCCGAGGCCAACGCGGGTTTCGACATCGTGATAGGCAACCCGCCATATATCCAGATCCAAAAATTTCCCAAGGAGAAGAAGGACGAGTGGCAGGCCCAGGGGTATATAACCTACGCCGCCACTGCCGACATTTACTGTCTTTTCTATGAACGTGGTTCCCAGCTTCTCACAACCGGCGGACATCTTTGTTACATTACTTCAAACAAGTGGATGCGAGCCAAGTATGGCTCCAAACTTCGGGAATTTCTATCAACAGAGGTGGATCCTGTTGCCGTACTTGATTTCGGAATGGGATTGAATTTTAATGCTGCAGCGGCACTGACCAACACATTGCTTTTTTCGAAGCAGAAAAATAGTCATCGAACTTGCTGCTGTTACGCTGCTGATTCTCAGGCTGCCATGGCCGACCCCGAAAACTATTTCCAGGAAAACGCTGTACACATGCCGGAACTGGGCGAAAACTCGTGGGTGGTCGTCACACCCGAACGTTATCGCATCAAAAAGGCCGTTGAAGTGCAGGGTGTCCCCCTTGAAGAATGGGATTTGAATATTAACTATGGAATCAAGACCGGCCTCAATGAGGCATTCTATCTTACACAGGAACAGCACGATGAACTCATTGCCAAAGAGCCACAGGCCGAAGAGATTATTGTGCCGCTTTTGCGCGGACGTTACGTTGGCCGCTACAAAACAGATTGGGATCGGACTTGGATGATCAATGCCCACAATGGCGTCAAGAAACTCGGATCTCCACCCGTGAACATCCCGGATGACTATCCAGTTCTGTTCGATTATCTGAAACAATGGAAAAAGAAACTTATTAAACGACAAGACAAGGGCGATCACTGGACTAACCTGCGCAACTGTGCATACATAGAAGAATTCCGCAAGCCAAAGATCATCTATCCCAACATGACCAAATACCTGCCATTTTACTACGATGACCAGGATCAGTTTTTTGGAAACCAAAAGTGTTTCATTATTACTAGCGATAATGAGTCGTTGCCGTATCTGATAGCCGTATTGAACTCTTCCCTGTTCCGCTGCTGTTTCCGCAATAACTTCCCGGAGTTGTTAGGTAACACCTACGAGCTAAGTAAAGTGTTCTTCCATAAAATCCCAATCAAGAAGCCCGATGCAATGACAGTCCCCCTATTCGAAACATTGGTGGATTACATCCAGTTTGCAAAAGTCTACGCCAAGAAAACCACATCGAACGGCACGCCCCCCACCGTCATTGCCGCATTTCTGGAAGAATTGATCGACGCTTGTGTGATGGAAGTCTATTTTGCTGACCACATGACGGAGAAGAAACTATCGGTTATTGACAAAGTGTGCCAAGCGATCAAACCACTCCCAAGAACCGCCTCAGACAGCGCCAAGTGGCAGCAAATCCAATCCTTCTATGAGACAGTCAACGCTCCGAAATACCCAATCCGCAACCTTCTTATACGGATTCCGATCGATAGCCCCGGCCTCCTACGCGTCATCAAAGAGGAAGGGAAAGTCTGAGGTGAAACGTATCCATTCCATTGATCTGAAGTACTTCAAGGCATTTCGGGATACACCATCTATTGATCTGGGCTGGGAGGCGGCATAATGGATGACAGTCAATTCCTGTCCCTCGTACGCGAGCTTCCCCAAAACGAGCAGATCGGCCAGGCCCTTCGCCAAGAAATTCGCATGGTTCCCGAAATCGCGGTCAGGGAACTGGTGGCCAACGCCCTCATTCATCAGGATTTCAACATCACCGGCGCAGGACCGATGGTGGAAATCTTCACGGACCGGATGGAAATTTCCAATCCCGGAGTTCCCCTTATTGATACCCTGCGTTTCATCGATGAACCGCTGCGGTCCCGAAACGAAGCCTTGACTGCA
>Ga0164318_10004658_pt1 | contig 13215 bp, 14 predicted proteins | sample GuaBasSedimGuay9_FD_113734 | JGI IMG/M metagenome (GOLD analysis project Ga0164318, IMG submission 113734) | Subseafloor sediment microbial communities from Guaymas Basin, Gulf of California, Mexico - Guay9, Core 4571-4, 0-3 cm | ecosystem: Environmental > Aquatic > Marine > Hydrothermal vents...
TATTTTGTGCCCATCGGTGGGAAAAAAATGAAAAAACAGACAAAAACAAACAAAAGAATATAAAAGAATAATTTCCAGTCAAGTCTTTGATTGTCAGTGTAATAGCCTGCATATCAATAACATACGCAAACAGGCATCGGAGAATCCCAGCCTCTCCGCTTTATTTTATTCTAACAATTCATTTTATTGAATAACAAAAAGTTATTGACAAAAACCTCTCCGTTATTATATATTTCTATCAGCATTCTAACAGAATATTTCGGATTTGTTATGGCGAGTATTCAATTCAAAAAATCCAGGACTGGCAAAAAAACCTATTATGTGGTGGTTTCGTTTTCTGGAAAACATAAATGGCTAAGAGCAGGAACTCAAAAAGAGGCCAAAATCCTAAAACGCCAAATTGAATCTTTGGAAAATTCCCAGCGCATGGAAAAACTTGGATTGGTTTCCGAAGCAAAAAGAATCGATAATCTATTTCAGGAATATGCTGACCATGTAAGGCTGCATAATTCAAAGAATACAGTCAAAAGATATTTAGGCGTTCTTAATACTTTTTTGGTATTTCTTAAAATGTTTCACCCCGGGATACGATATCTATCTCAAATCACACCTGATCATATTGAATCTTATCAAAGGCAAAGACTTGAATCGCTTGAATTAAAGACTGTTGCTGACGGCGAAAAAAATGGAATTCATAGAAATAAAAAGCTACCCTTACCTCAAACAGTGAATTATGAAGTTAGTGTTTTGCGGTCAGCATTTATCTGGGCCAAGAACAGGGATTTGATATCAACAGTCCCGACGCAGAAAATAAAAAAACTGAAGCCAAAAATAAAGAGGCGTAAAAGGATATTAAGTCCAAAAGAGTGTAAGCTCTTTCTCAAAACCGCTAGGGATATGGCGCGTCAGGATAGACAATTGGCCATCTATTATAAGTCTTTTAAATTTCTTTTAAATACTGGTCTTAGATCTGGAGAGCTTTGCAATATAACCTGGAGCGATATTGACCTTGATGCTGGGCTTATAAAGATTCAGGAGAAAGAAGGCTGGTCTCCAAAAACCTATACCCGGGAATTCTATCTAAATCAAGAATCAATTGAATTATTGAAATCCCTTGAGGGTCGGGAAGGTTATGTTTTTAAGAGTTTAGCAGGTGAACAATTAGATTCAGATGGATTGAGAAGGGTCCTTATTAGAGTCACAAAAGCAGCAGAAATTGAAGATTTCACCAGAGTCCATGATCTGAGACATACATTTAATTCTCTTATGCAAATGAATGGAGTGGATCCTGCCACCATGGCCAAGATTCTAGGGCATAAGGATATAGAAACCACAATGATATATACACACCAAACAGATGAGCATTTGAAAAAGAGTATTGAGAAGGTTGGGATTGGATAGCCTATCGGATACTTGTCTGCAATACTGATATAATTTCTTAAAAGCGAAATTGTGGCCAAAAATCCTCATCTAGAATGGGATATTCAATCTTGACATTCGCCAATATTTACTCTTTAATTTTAAAATAGAAATTTTAGGCAATTAGCTATAATTCAGATTTTGGATAGGTAGAACATGAAATTCCGCGTTTTTTCAAGAAGATACGAAAGGCAGATATCTAATATACAGACTGGATTATCATTGCCGAGTCGGGCGAGACAAAGATTTTGGTTCTCTCTTAGCAATCATGATGAAAGAATGCAATATCATCCATATCCGGGGAATAATTGGACTGAGAATACAGATGTACTTACAGAAGTCGAAGGGAATTTGCTCGAGCAACATGGAATCGCAGATCTTAAGGCCCTTATTGAAAATGACGCCGATGGTGAAGCAAATTTATATAGTTTAGTATTAAGAGGATATCCAGTTAATGTTTTTGATGTTATCGAATCCGCATATAATCAGATGTCAAATGAATATAAAATATCTTTCCAAACAGAAATAAATTCTATTTTGGAAGAAGAGGAAATTCCATGGCGATTTGCAGATGGTCATTTCTTCAAAATGGATACAACTATTTTGACAAAAGACATCGTTATTGAAACATGTGGACTTTTAAAAGCCAACGGATTTGAAGGAGCCTTGGAAGAATATAAAGAAGCTCGAAATGACTTCACTTCCGGAGATTTTAAGGGGGCGATTCATAATTCCTGCAAAAGCTTGGAAAGCGTTTTGAAAGTCGTTACCGGGTTGAAAACCGGCAACGCCAGCGTATTAATTCGAAAATTGCCTAATTCAAAATTCTATTCTGACCTCCCTGATAGCTTTAAGCGTGCATTTGGTGAAAGCGTTTTAATGTCTTTGCCTTTTTTAAGAAATAACCTTGGCGGGCATGGACAGGGAGAAGAAGTAATAAGTATTTCGAAAGAATATGCCGAACTGGCAATTCACATGGCAGGTTCGTTCATACTATTTATAATCCAGCATTATCTTAAACTATCTTCTGAACAGGAAAATCTAGAAACGAAAGAAAATTCTCTAGAGGATGATGATTTACCATCTATCAAATTACCAAGGGGCTATATTGGTTGGGCAAGAATTCCGCCGGGGAAAAAACAAAGCTTTCGTCTCGCACTAAAGAAACTTATAAATGATAAATTAGTACTTACCTTTATTCCGTATTTTCGTGCATTGAAGGGATTCGCAGGTGGGAAGAATATTCCTCAATTAAGCATATGGAGTGCAAAAAACCGTGATAAATTAAGTGAGATCGCTGCAATATCTCTTACATCAAACGGATTTAATAAGGGTAAGGATTTAGCAAATAAACATAAATTATTATTTCCCTGGCAGACTCATAAATTGATGATAAGGGATAAAAGCTTTGTTGAATTTCTTACTCAACAAAAGCTTCAATAATATAATCGCCTAATTTACTTGCCCTGTATATCATTTTCCGTTTAAAATTTTCCCCGATTGCAAAACATTTATTGAATACGATATAGTTTATCATTATTAATATTAATCCCTATTTTCCTATTATTTACCCACTCCTTTATTTCCACCGGATCAAACCTATAAAATTTCCCAATTTTTATATAAGGAATATCACGGCTATAAATCCAATATTTAACCACACTTGGTTTCACCTGAAGAAATTCCGCCACATCTTCAATAGTCCAGAGGTTTTCAGTTTGCTTATTCATATTAAAATAAATACTGCTTTAATAATATATGGTTACATATAGCCCATAAATTCTGATGGAAACTGACTATTTTTAATATCGCCGATTACATAATTTATAGAACCACTGGCACATATATTTACTTTGGCATTCTCATTATGGGTTGCACCTTTATAATTATCAGTGGATGTATTAATACTCTGAATTATTTCCGGGTCATTGTGTTCTTTGCATAGCACATCAACATCATCTCCCTTAAATACAATCCCATCTGCTCCACAAGTTGTACAGTCATTTATACTTCTTCTGGGCTCTTTCCAAGTATGGCTTTTAAAATCTTTGGCATCAATTGCAATACCATCAAAGTCAATTTCTTCACCGGAAACCATCCTCATAAACATCCAGACTGCCTGAGACGCCACCGACATGTTAAGAGCATAGACCTGGGGAGCATTTATATTGGTTCCCCTGATATATCCCTGATCTTCCTGTCGCTTTCTTTCCTCATCAGAAAGAAACTCATTCATTGCCTTCGCTATATCAAACATTCCTGCACAATGCAAACAAAAGCCGGAATCCGGCAATATTTTAATAACCTGACCTCCGGCTGCCTTCAATTGGCCCTTTTCGACAAATGCCCCGACGCCGCAATCAAGATAGGGGATTCCATGCGCCAGACATAAACGATTAGTGGCAATTCTAACCGCATTGGAATCTGACGCTCCGAAGATAAAATCGCATTGCTTCAGTTTTTCCTGGTTCCCCTCTTTTAGAAAATCACCATTAATAGGATCAATTACCTGATCCGGGTTGAATCGCAAAACATTTCGGCTTATCAAATCTACTTTTTTCGTTTTAAGTTTGGCATCAATTAAAGTTGCTCCAGTTAAACGATTGAGATTTGACAGCTCTACAATATCGTCATCGATAAATATCAATTTTCTTGGAAAAAGTCGCATTAATAATTCTATAAGAACACTGCCGAGTCCGCCTATGGAAACAACGCCAACAGTCAAACTGGACATTTTTTCTTGAATATCATTGCCAAAGACAAGAATATGACGACTACAACTTTCATTTATGTTTTTATTGATTGAAGACAATTCATTATTGCAGTTGATTATTTTCACGCCGTTCTCCTATATCACGACAATTCTATTGATATCCAATAATCTGTTTTTTTCTTTATCCCAGAATCTGGCCTTGGCAATATTTTCATTTGACCCAAAAACAATAAAGGCAATCAGAGTCTCAGGAAGATATCTGTTCATATAAGGAAGCTTGGTTTTGATTGCCTCACGGTCATCGACAGGACTGAAGTTAACATTGCCTGACCAGGGATGAGTATGAATGTCCATTAAATGTCCTCTGTTTGCTTCACATATTTTAAATGCCTTTTCGGTAAATTCAGGTGTAAAGGCAACCCTGGCAGCGCTTCTTTTATGATAATCCTTATCCTCGGGAATGATTACTTGTGTTACCAACAATTTTTTTGAATTAATACAGCTCGATGTCTTGAAGATTGCATAAACTCCAGATTCGATATCATGTCTGTTATAAAGACTGTTGGTCAGCCGTAACCACTCCTTTTTCTTAACCATAATCTGATTCATTCATTGCCTCCCGGGCACCCAAATCCAGACCCTTATATAAGCCATCGATTATGTGCAGCAAATTTGTACCATCCTGACAGTTGATCTTCGGATCCCAACCCCTTTTCAAATGGAAGGAAAACCTGGCCAGATTTTGTTTTGACATATCATTGAATCCTTTACTCTCAAAATAATGCCGCGGGGTTTCTCCGGTAATTGTTCTTAAACCTTTTTCCAGATAAAATCTATCCGGAGGAGTGTAAAAGATTTTGGATTTTGCCGGTAATATTATTAAAAGCCTGGTTGTTTCTTGTCCCCAATTGTCAGGCAAGACAAAGTGTCTTATCGACATTGACTGCCAATTATCCCCAGTTAAGACAACATTGTCTTGACCGTAAATCTTGTATAGCAGCTGCAGGTTTTGCAATATCCAATATTGCCAGTCTTTATATTGATTTAACATTTCTCCTCCAAAAGACTTTGGCTATTTTGACTATGATAAGTGGCAGGCGAGGCCTCTTATTTCATCCTGCCACTCAACCTTATCAGCCTAAACCATTCTCATAGATGACCGGCGGACGCTTTTGATGTGAAATTTCCGGCTTATCAGAATCGACTGCAATAACATCACTATCTGTTAGAGTCGAGTCATTTTTGTCCTTCCGACCAAACACTGTCTGATTATCTTTGGCTGAATCCGTACCGAAGACGAGGTCAAAAAACCCCATTACATACCTCCTTTCATTGTTAAAAGGTTAATATTTGCCCAGTTAGCTTCCTCTTCCACCTCGATTTTACTGACAAACATTTTTAGCTCTCCTTATAGCTATAAAGAATTTTAAATCCAAGCACCACAAAGGTCATTTCAACTGCCCAGAGCAGGGTTCCTTTTACACCTGGATAATTGCATGAAACTCTAGTGATAATGAAAGCCTCGGGACCTGGAATAAAGGTGTTTTTATCAATCCAATAGATCCATAATGGATAGGAAATTATTCCCAGCAGTAAAATTATACGCTGCCAATGAATGCGAATTGTTTTGGCCGGATATACATCTTTTTCCAGAATAGAGGTTTCCTCAGGCAGTCTTTTAAGTATTTTGTAAATAAGCCAGCCAGAAATGCCAAGGAGAATTAATCTTATACCTGTTGCCAGCCCGGAACACTCAAGACAAAAAGGCAAGGTTTCTCCCATCCCTAATTCTGCACCGCACTGGTCTATCCAGATCCAGCATAATCGGCAACCCAGAAAAAGCGATATGATATAAAGCAGCCTGTTCATCTCATCTCAATCCCGTCTATTAAATCCCCGGCCAGACGAACTTCTACCGGACGAATGAGACTTTTGCCGCCCCGATATTCATCCAGGACCATCTCAAGCTTCTTTTTCATGGCACGCTCAGTAATCGCAATAATTATGTTTTCTGGTAGAGGTTCACCGTCCAGATCTTTTATAATATTGGACAATTCCTTCCTGACCGGATTACTTGCGCATATCTCAACAAAGGTAATTATGCCGTCTTTTTTAAGATGCAAATCGATCAATTTACCATTGCAAAGACGATATTCTATCGTTGCCTTAAAACCTTGTCTTAAATATGTATTGCCGATTCTATAGGCGCAAAACTTATGAATATATTCACCTTTCGATTTCCAGAGATTGCGCTTACAATTCATTCTTTCATATCCGGAATCAGTTATCTCCCATAGACACTTCCGCGTTTTTGCCCGCGCTATCTGGTGTTTTTTGATTAATCCCTTTCTGAATGCTTCATCTTCTGCTTGAAGAAGTGTTGCTCCTCCTTTTACGCCGGCAATAGAAGCAGCTTCATTTCGAAACAAAAAGGGGTATTCATGATCAACCTGCGCTTTCATTATTTTAAAGGCATTATCAAGTCTTTTATTCCCTCTATTAGCATTTTCCACGCCAATTGAAGAGTTGGAATAATTCATGGGTGAAGCCAAGTTTGAAAATGTGCCCAAAGACGTAATAGCTGATTCCTTTTCTTCTCCATAGTGACTATTTTTATCAAAATGTGTATCTTCACCGAATAATTTGAGTTTTGACCTTCGGGATAATTCCCTAATTTCTTTAATGGTTAAATATTCTGTCATTTCTACTCCTTATCTATTCGAACCGTGAACGGGTGAGGATATCGTATATCCTTAACGACCGCCGAGCCTGGCCGACTGATAGTCTTCATAAATTCAAGTTTTTCCCGATTTAAGCCAACCGCAGACCCAAATTCGTTATAATCTGAACCATGACCGAAACCGCCAACGCACACTTTAATTGCCGTATTGGCAAAAATCTCAGAGGCAAGATTCATTGACTGGCTGGCAAAAATGACTCCTATTCCAAATGCTCTGGCCTGTTGAAAGTAATCAAGTAGAATTGATGTTTTTTTTGTTGCTGTTTTTGGAAAGATCATTGAAGCTTCGTCCAATACTATTAGCGTCTTAAGCTTATCAGAACGCAGGTTGTTATAAATTCGATAAAACAGTACTTTGGCAAAATAAATCGTAATACAAAGACTCTGGAGTGAACCGGCCAAACCGGCTAGACTAAGCGCCCAACTGGTATTAATAAGTTTCTGCCAATCCGACCTCTGCCTGGCAGCACAGGCATCACCAAGCGTCGAAACAAGCCAGTTTATTCGAAAAGCAATCCTCCTCGCACTCTCTTTTTCAGAGCCGCGCCCCCCTTGAGTAATCAAATAAAGCTGCCTTGAGATATCCTGTAAGGTCGGATAATCACCATTCTTATTCTTACTGAGTTTTTTTAAAATATCAACGATCATACCCTGCGCGGCAATCCGCAACTCAAAAGATATGGCCAATATCTCGGCAAGGACACTAAACCAAAGCTCTACCGGAACTCCATCAGGCGGGGCGCACCAGTTATCCATGAAATCTTCCAGTAGGAAATAGAGAAGCTCAGATTTCAGGGCCAGATCGCAAAAGTCCTGTTTTCTATCCGGTATTATAATTGTTGTTTCTTCATTCATTAGCTGTTTGATGATCTTTTTTATAAGGAAAGTTTTGCCTCCTCCGGTCCGGCCGGATATTGACATATGCTCGGTTAACGAGCCTGGATGAATACCCCATGGCATTCTGGTATGGCATACTTTCCCCAGACTAATTTTGCCTGATATTTGAGCTTCATAACCTGGATTAGACTTCCGAAACGGTTCGGGATAAAGAAGGTCTTTCACATCTTCGGAACGTATGCGATTATAAATAATCTCCCGACAATCATTATCGTATGGATTGACAGACAACTGTTGCATCGATGTCTTGACAAGAGGGTCGTTACCCAGTCCTCGTTTGGCAATTTCAAGCCATAATTGCCAGTAAGATGTCCTTATGTTTTGCCGATTAGTCACAGCCATTACCTTACCCATTCTATAAATGGTTCAATAAATAATTTTCGGAAGATGAGTATCCGGCGACGATGCTCCAGATATTTAGCACAAGCCGGGCAGACTGTCATATTATCTTTTTTTACGGCGCAGGGAAGACAGGTGACATTCCAACATAAATCGCAGATCAGAATCGTCTTTTCGGTTAAGAAATTTAAGCAGGTCTGACACTGTCCTTTAAGTTCATCAGGCGAATGAGGAATTATTCCTTGTGCCACATCTGAATCGAAACGCTGCCGTGAGACTATATTACCGTCATTTAAAAAAACCGAGTGCTCTTCGTTTTTGAAGACAAACGATTTGTCTTTCCCTCGAAACCTTGTTTCCTGCCGTCGTATACGCTGCCTGGGATTATTTCGACTCATAATCAGCACCCCTCTTTCAGATTTGCCTTGTTTTCGATTTCTGGGCGTAAGGCAAAGAACTCAAACAGGTTGAACAATTTCTATCGATGAATATACTGTTAGTAGAAATAGAAAACGATCTGGAAAATGTTTTGACTCCTTTATATTTCCCTGTAGACTCTGATATTAAAATAGCCTTCATTTTAGACCTTTCCTCTTTATGAAAATTATAGGCAGCGGGCTCTACTAAGAGCAAGAAGTAAGCTCTGGTAATTAAGGCAAAACTGATTATTCTCTGGTAAGAATTCTACCAAGCGGTAATGCTGCGCACTGATTGGAGGTTTATGCTAGGATTTTGTTGCGGATTATAACGAGACAGCCATTAATTGATTTGGCTATATGAACAATTCCCTTTTTATGATCTCTGGTAAACCATTTTTCAGGATCGATATCGATCTTTTTGGTTTCACTGATTCTCCGCTTTATTATTTTAAGATAGTCATATACTTTTTTGCTTCTATCCCTGGGACGCTTTGATTCACCAGGCTTGATAGCTAGATGATAAATTTCGTTATACGTCAGGCTCTTACCGATCCTCTGCAGAAAAAGGCAGAGAATGTTAAAAGGGTGATAGTTTCCGGCCCGAAATATATTTGGATTGTTCTTAATTAGAAGCTTGAAAGTGTCAGTGTTTTCGATAAATATATCGAAATTCCCGGGATGGTTTTTCTTTCGAAAGCTGTCGAGACCGGCTTTATCTGTTTCAATAATCTTATTTTTCCCCAAGAAGATTAAATATTTTATCGGTTCGGTCGGTTTTGCGTCAACATGATACTTGTTGATCAGTAATGGAGGCAGGTAGGTTATTAGCTTTTCCTTTAACCAGACAGGTATTTTACATTTAGTTGAATAATGTCTTATCGCCTTATGCAGGTTATTGATATTGATTTCGCCTTCACTCGTCTTCAACTCTTCTATCACAAAGGTAATGATCTTTATTATGTTAAATGACAGGTACTCATATTCATTGAATTCACCGTGTTCGATCCCTTCTCCAAAAAAAATGCGGCTGTCATATTGGTTCAGCAGCTTTTGATAGTTTTGTTCGATGTGTTCTGTCAGGGACTGAGTGTTAGTTAGTCTATGGACAAATGAGTCTTCAGAAAATTGGGCCATCCGCTGGTATAAATCAACTGCAATTTCGGTGATTATAGATTTCTTCATATCGTTAATAATTGTTATATTAATCCATTAAAAAAAATATATTGCGGTATCATTTGAAGGGCAATTTAAAAATCTCTGAGAATTTATGCAAGAAAGAGTATATATAGGCTATGTCGATCCTTCATTATATGCGGTCATGATCAATGCTAAACAATGCGGCTGGATACCACGACCGCCGTCGATACCGCTTACCACCCCCCAGAAAGTATTTACTAAATTGAAACAGACATCGTCTATGGTCTCCGAGGATGGAACCTTGGATTTAAGATTTGCGGCTTCGCTACATGAGCGGAAACATTTTATGGATCTGCATCTATCAAGTATCTTATGGCGGTATTTTCTCTCCTGGTTTCATTGTAGCGCCAATATTTTCATCTTGATTAATTGTCTGAAAGAGAAAAAGATTCAATTACCGCTCTATACTCCTTTGGGGATCCTTAGACCAGGTAATCCCTTTAATCGAGACGAAAGACGACTTATTGGAAAAATATGTTCGCAGATTTTTGAAAACAATCTTAATGAACCCTTTAAACATGCCTTGGAAGTATCAGCCTCTTTATTACAATATTCCTGTTTTTCGGATAGATATAACATAAGCAATTATTACGAATTTTCTCCGATTGAATTTTATAAAGCGTATTTTGAAAAGCCGCTTCGACTCTTTTCGAACAATATCGAACGTGCCTTTTCATGCTATACTTTTTTAAGTTGGTTTTGCCTGGGTCAAAAAGAATTTTACAAACTTGAAAAAAAATTTCAGTCTGATCCTAATTATAAAGATATTGTTTATTCTTTACTGAAAGATAGATTTTATGCTCGGAAACAGCATGAGATTGAGCAGGACCTGAAATACATAAAAACTTTTTCTGAAAACTGGGTTAGGCCAATTACAAAATTCGTTCCTGATTTGGTCGACTTTTTATCGAAATTGATCTCTTTTAGGCAAAATCTGTTCTCTTCAATTGATCAAATTGTAGAACTTATAACCGATATCTCTTATTTTAAGCAATGGTCGGTTGAAGAAGCTTTAAAAACATATTATCTCGTTGATTTCGGCAATCCGTTGTTACTTGATACTGAAATTACTGAAAATTATCATGCCAGTAAGTGGATTGTGGAAAATCAACAATATTTATATTATGATGACCAGCTTGGGACAAAAATTATTGAAATGGATGACTTCGATAATTTTATCAATATGCAATTGTTGAGTAGTTTCTTGGTAAGCCCGGTAAGATTATTTCCCTTTACAACTCGAACTGCCTCTGAAGAATTCTTGGAATGTAGGTTTATTAATTATCTTAGTTAGATATGATTATCAGCCAACCTTCAAACAGGCACAAATCATAAATAATCCAAATATATTCTTAATTTATGCCTCAAAACCTCTCTAACGCCTATGCCCAATGGGTTAAAAGATCGCCAGATGAGATATTTAAAAGTCTTGAAGACATGCATGCCTTTGCGGAGTCCCGAAAAATATCTTCCTTTCAAAGGATTAATCAATTGGAAGACTTGGTCCTGGGTGTATCCCCCGATAATGAGCTGAAATTAAATCCAACTAATGAGCAGGCCCAACTTACTCATTGGGCGTTTGGCCAGTTATGTACAAGGATCGGCGCGCCAGCCAAATATTTAAGAGCCCTGCCCGCCGATATGACCAGGGATTGTCTTCAGTATAATCTTAAAGATTCTGATCAGAAGTGTAAGATATTGTATAGGAATAGTAATGGATCAGACAAAAGAATTGTTTCGGCCTTTACCGGGCCTTCCTATGGGAGAATCTGGGATGTTGATGTCCTTGAAAATTTGATAGAATCGACTCAAGGCTCACATTGGCATGTTCCCGGAGCAAAATATGGCAGGTCAACAAACACTGGTTTATATGCCTCAGATCATGATATGTTTGTTTTTATGATAAATGATCAAAATCCGATTGAAATAGGCAACTCAAGATTGGGCAAAGGTTTTTTTTGCTGGAACTCTGAAACCGGAGCCTCGACCTTTGGCCTGACAACCTTTCTGTATAATTTTGTTTGCGATAACCATATTGTCTATGGAGCTGAAAATATAGAAGAGTTGAAGATATTTCATCGCAGCAAAGCCAGGGACAAATTTAAACAGATCGCGATCCCGGCTCTTTATAGATTTGCAGAAAATAAATCACTCTCAGACAACATAAAATCAACTGTCAATAAAGCGATGAATTATAAAATAGGTGACGATATTAAAAATGTCCAGGAATGGTTTACCAAACGGCCTTTTACCAATAAGGAAATTACCACTGCCTGGGAAAACGGTCTTATGCAGGGAGAAAATGTCTCAACCTTATGGGGGATGATTCAAGGATTGACAGCCTATGCCAGAAATATTCCATATACAGATAAAAGAGTTAATCTTGAACGAAGGGCTGGAAGTCTATTGCGGTTAGGCATTTGAGTTTAACTTGTACAAATCCTTCCAATACTAGCCAATAAAATCTTTGCACAATGTTAATTTCCAGAGGTTAATATTTTTTAGATTCTTGATGCCTACAATGTATGGTCAAAAGATAAGATTTTATTAATATATACTTTTGAGCCAATTCCGGTATGCAATCTGTTGAGATTCCAATATGTCCTACCATACAAGATTTGCTCCAGAGAATGGTGGTTCTAACTTTTCAAATACAGAATATTCGCGCTTGGTCATATTCTCGGAGTTAATTTTAAGAATTAAAAAAGGTACATGCATGGACTTTAGCTACAGCCGTGTCTTCTGTAAAATTCCTTGACGCCACACCTCAAGAAGAAATTGATAATTATCGTAATAACTTAAAATTTTTCAAAAATTATCGCTATGCCGTTAGACACGGATATACATAAGTCATTGAGTTTTTTGTGTATGAACCCAAAATAAGAAATTTAATTGATACCCATGTCGGTACGGGCAAAGTTGAACAAATCATATTTGCCATTTACTTATATAGAAATTTGCCTTCCTTGGCCTTTTTATATTATATTCGATTATATTTATTAAGGACTATGTGTAATATATAAGGCCAAATGTAAATATCCTTGGTTTCCTTATGGCTAATATAATTCTAAATACTTTACAGGTTAAGAAGGGTCACTGCAAGTATAGTCTCGGAGTCCAATCTATTTCAAAATATTGTAGCCAAATGGGATATTCTGTAGATTTACTTTCCATTCCTCTTGATATCTCAAAAGCTTTAGAAATAATTATGTCTCATGAACCTGTCGTTTGTGGATTTAGTTCAAATTACGTCACCGAATCATATGTTATTGATATTATTAATGCAATCCGGCAAGAAAAAGGAGGTGAAATAATCATTGTTGTCGGAGGTCCTTCTATTACCTATTCTTCTTCCAAAAGCAGAATTAGACAATGCGATGCAGATCTTTTTGTAAAGGGATATGGCGAATCACCTTTTTATCAAATCCTTAAAAATATTAATCATATTGAATTGATCATTAATGGTACTATATCAATAATTGGTGTTTCCA
>Ga0164318_10004659_pt1 | contig 13213 bp, 12 predicted proteins | sample GuaBasSedimGuay9_FD_113734 | JGI IMG/M metagenome (GOLD analysis project Ga0164318, IMG submission 113734) | Subseafloor sediment microbial communities from Guaymas Basin, Gulf of California, Mexico - Guay9, Core 4571-4, 0-3 cm | ecosystem: Environmental > Aquatic > Marine > Hydrothermal vents...
CAATTTGCTACACCATTTAAAGATGAAAATGGTGAGATCATTGGTATTGTAGAGGATTTCCGTGACATCAGCGATCGCAAGAAAATGGAGGAAGCTTTAAAAGAGAGTGAACAAAAGTTTAGGATGATTAACTCAGCGGCATATGATGCCATCATAATGATGGACAACGAGGGAAAAATTAGTTACTGGAATAAAGCAGCAGAAAAAATGTTTGGATACAAAGCTGAGGAAATCATTGGAAAACACCTGCATTACACTCTCGCACCAAAAAGCTTCCACGAAGCATATGATAAAGGATTCAGTAGATTTAAAGACACCGGAGAAGGAACCGCTGTTGGAAAAACACTTGAGCTAACAGCTATAAAGAAGGACGGTACAGAATTCCCCATTGAGCTATCCTTATCCTCAGTCAAAATAAAAGATAAATGGTGCGCCATAGGAATAGTCAGAGATATCACAGATCGGAAAAAAGCAGAGGAATCACTCAAAAAATATCAGATGAAAATCCAACAACAAAACATCAAACTAAAAAGACTCGATAAAATTAAATCAGATTTCCTAAACGTTACCTCCCATGAACTACGTACACCAATGTCTGCAATCAAAGGATACGTTCAGATGATTCTAAAAGAAACACTAGGTGAAATCACTGAAGAACAAAAAAAAGCTCTACATGTTGTGTTACGAAATATAAACCGTTTAGACAACCTCATCCAAGACATACTAGATATCTCTAGATTAGAATCAGGAACAATGAAATTCATCCCAGAAGAGACAGATGTAAAAAAAATGGTAGAGGAAGTAGTTGAAACCATGAAAACACATGCTAAGGAGAAAAACATAACAATCAATGTGGAAATACATGGAGATCTTCCACATCTTGTTATCGATAGACAACGTATAAAACAGGTGATCATAAACATCATAAACAATGCAATAAAGTTCTCACCATACAACTCTGTTGTAAATGTACGTGTCAAAAGACAACAAAACAATGTTTTGTTTGAGATACAGGATTTCGGTAAAGGCATACCAAAGGATAAACAGAAAAAAGTTTTTGACACATTTTATCAAGTCGATTCAGGGCTGGATAGAAAACATGGAGGAGCAGGGCTTGGACTAGCTATATGCAGAGGAATCGTGCTTTCACATGGTGGAGAAATATGGGTCGAAAGCAAACCATTACAAGGAAGCACATTCAAATTCACACTTCCTTTACAACCAGTTCAAGATCTCGAAAGTAAATTTAGAGAAGTTGACATATTTGGACTAAAAGAAAGGGAGGAGGAAGACAAGGAAGAAAAAGAAAACGATTTAAGGAAAAGGACATATATATAAACCTAACATGATGGAGAGATAAGAAGAAATGAAAAAAATAATGATTGTAGATGACGAACCAGATCTAAGAGAAATGATAAATCTCATGCTTCAGAAGGAAGGATTTGAAACCATCACAGCAGAAAACGGTGAAGATTTCCTCAACAAAGTTGATGGATTCCAGCCGGATCTAGTCACACTTGATGTCATGATGCCAGGTTTGACAACTAAAGAAATACTAGAAAAACTCAGGGAGAAAGAAACAAAACCAAAGATAATACTCCTCACGGTAGTAAGATTCTCCGAAGAAGAAACACAGCGGATGTACAAAATGGGAATCGTTGATTACATAACAAAACCATTTGAAGTTGACGAGCTATTAGATAGCATCCGCAGGCATCTAAAATAAAAGATATTCCATTAACTTTAGACTTCTCTCAAAAAAAAGAAAGAATTATCTGAAAAAAAAATCTTTTCTATTTGTCAAAATAAAAAAACAGATGCTTCCGAAAAGGAAATTGGAGGGAAAAAAACATGGTTTTACTACAGGAACGGGATAAACAAAAAATAATTCAGGTTCACTATTGGAAAAAAATGATGAAGGAAACAAACGAAGTAATAGGTAAACTTCACGGCATAGTTCTACTCATACACAACTCCGTAGAGTTTTCTGACATCGTAGATTTTTTAAATAAGATAAGAAGCGATGAACAACTTCACATGCTATATATTTCTCTGGTAAACAGTTACAGCAGAATCAAAGAAACATTAAAAGAGCATCCACTTAAATCAAAACAATTATTTGTAGTTGACTGCGTCTCTGGTTTCCTAATTGAATTAAGAGATTCACCAGAATGCGCCTACAGAAAACCACCAGGCAACCTGGAACAGCTGAAGGAGTTACTCATGAAATTCATTGGCAGCCAGAATCCCAACATTGTTGTCATAGACTCGATGTCCCAGTTTATAAACTTTTCAACACCAACAGAAGAAGAATTAGAGGATTTCTACAAATTTCTACGCTCAATAAAAGAAAACATCTGGGGTTTATCCAATGACTCAATAATCTTGTTATATGATGACAAAGTAGGCTATTTGCAGAGCCTACCAACAATATCAATTGATCTCATATTAAAGCTAGAGGTGATAAGAGAAAAACCTAGATGGAAAGATTAGACACATTTTTCATCATAACATGTTTTTTCAAAAAAAAGTTGATAGTTAAAATACTTCCAAGGGGAAGATAACCAAAAAAGTTTTAAAACACCTAAGAAATAAGAGCAAAAGAGAATAACAACACTCAGAAAGGTTTTTTTGATGAAAGAATGAATCCTTCAAGTAGAGGAGATGAAGTGAAAAACACAAAAAATAATACAAACTCTAATAAGTATAAGGATATGCTTTTAATAGGTATCAACAATAAAAATGGAAAAATAACCTATTTTAGCAAAAATTGTGAGATATTAACTGGTTTTAAAAAAAACAAAGTAATAGGCAGAAACATATCAGACTTACTCATACCAAAAAAATATGCTAAACAATGGAAAAAAATTTTTGATTCTATTAAATCAAATAAAAAAATTGAAGACTTCCAAATACCATGGTTAACCGCCGAAAACAAGGAAGTCCCAATAATATGGAACAGCTTACTTACTAAAAAAAACAATGAAAAAACAGAAAAACATCTATATCTAATAGGTAAAATCTTGAAAGAACACGAAAAAGATGGAAGAGAAAACAAAATAATATTGTTTAGATTAGGAAACAAAAAGATAATATTTAGAAAAAGAAAAAAAGAGAACCACGTTGACTCAGAAAAAGCAAAGGATATTCCAAAAAGAAAACATTCAGAAAACGAATATAAAAAAACATTAGATAAAATAAGTGAGGAGTTTAATGAAAAACTTAAAAAACTAGAAAAAAAGATGGACGAGAAACTGGAGAGAGAAAACAAGATGTTACATAAGAGTTTAAATGAATTTAAAGCCAAAATACTTAAAAACAATAAAACCGCCAAGGAAACAGAAAACATTAGCAAGCAAATAATATCTGAAAAAGCAAATAGCAAAAAAAACACTACTAATCCTAGTAAAAAAATGATTTTTCCTCTACCTGGCTTTTTAACAAAACGAGGTAGATGGAAAGAAATGGAATCCAGGATAGATCATGATTTAGATGAACGTAGACATCTTTTAGAGACACTGGAGAAACATTTGATACAAGAAATAGAATATCTTGACAAAAAAAGGGAAGAGTTCTCCAAATGGAGAGAAAAACTAGAAAAACTAGAAGAAGAAATAGAAGAAAGAAGAAAAGAACTTGTTAGACAAGAACAGGAATTTAGAGATCAGATAATGTCTTTTTCTAACAAAAAAACAGGAGGTATAGCTGCTGATGTAGAAGGAACTCCGTTATCTAATGAGATACCTATTTCCAAAGAAAAAATAATGGATTATTCTGATACCAATCTAGAGGAGATTCCATATAGTGCTGCTATTATTCAGAGAGGAATCATAAAACAGGTTAATCAATCATTCATCCATCTATTAGGATATAGTGTTGAAGAAATTATCGACAAAAGCTTGTTTGACTTTATTGTCCCTGAAAAATTAGATGATGTTAAAAAATATTATTTATGTAGGTTAAAAGGAGAAGATGTTTCTACATATGAGACTCTGCTTTCAACAAAGTATGATAAAAAAACTGTAAAGATTAGTGTAAAACCTACTGTGTATAATGGTGAGAAGGCAGATATTGCAATAATCCAGGAATTAAACAAATAAAACAGAAGGAAGATAGAAAAAATATTATTGTGTTAAAAAAATTTTTTAATATTGACATGCGTTTTTTTGTTTTTTTAGGATAGATCGACTATTCTTTTTGAAAAGACTGCAGGTGCTGTAGTGTCATATCCTCCAGATATCCCTATCTCTGGTTGTATCTTCCCGGATACTGATTCTCTTGGTGGCAGTCCTCCCTCATACCATGGGTTGTTTCCATTGTTGGATATCACAGCGCTTAGGTTTATCACAATATATACTCTGTCTCCACTGTTCATACCATATGTGTTTGTTACTGAGCCATCGGGATCATGTATTGCTATGACTCCGAATTCAGTTGCTGAGAGTTTTTCTAGTAGTGTTATGTTTGATCCAGAGGTGTATGGTGTTTGGAATACGCTTTTGTTGTCTGTGTTGACTGCTACTACTAGTGATTCGTTTAGTCTTAAAATAGATAGGTTGTTATATAGTACTGTTAATGTACATAGGCTTAGATCTACATCTTTTGATCCTGCTCTTGGTCTTACAGATAATGCAAGGTAGTTTATTTTTGTCTTATTAGCATTTGTGTATCCAGTGATGTCTTCAATTGTTACACCTGCGGATACTTCTCGTATGGTTTGTGTACCAACTGTTTTTGCTCTTTGCTGCAGTGTTTCACTGGTTTGTATTAGTACGCTGGCTGCTACCGCTGCTATTAACACCATTGCTATGAAAACTATTAGTGTTCCGATACCAATCATTGCTTTTTCGTTGTTTTTTAAGTCTTTTTTGTGTTTTTTATCTATTCTTTGATAGTTGTGTCTTTTTTCTATTTGTTTTTTTCTCCCGGGTTTTATTGCTATTATTGTGTCTATTCTTAGGCATCCTAGCCCCTGGCTTGAGTCTATTAGTATAAAACCGTCTTTGTAGTCGACATCTTCTAAGGTTCCGGTGACTACGCTGGCTCTTTCTTCCCCGGGTTCTTTGGTTACGATTTTGCAGTATTTGCCTATAAATCTTTCCATATACCTTCTTTCCATCTTCTTTCACCTTCCTTTCTTTCGTTTCCTTCATTTACCATGACATATCTATCCATGGCAAATGTTTCCGTGTATACTGTTGTCAAATAACACTATATAAAGGTTTCCCGGGGAAAAACCAAACCGCAAAAATCTACAAAATCAAAAAATAACAAAAACTTAAAAATCACAATGTGACAAACTAACACACATCCGCAGAAATCCCTTTTTGTATAAACCACAAAAAAAAGAAATTTAATGAAGAAAAACCAAAAAAACGCCAAGTAAAAGTATAAATATGAGATTACAGTTTTTACCTACTGGGATAAGAAACAAACTAAGGTCCAAAACATAGGAGGGGTATGAATAAAATTAAAACTAGGAAAAGATGATTCTGTAGAGCCTAAAAAAGAAGAGAAAACAGAAGAAGACAAAAAACCAGAGGATTCTGAAGAAAAAAATATCACCTCTAATCCCACCAGCAGCAGTAACAACAAAAACGAAATACAACAATCCCAAAAAGACAAAGACGATATAAGGAAAATCATCAAATTCAACCCAACAGAAGAAACAACAACATCATCTGAAGAAAAAAAAGAAGGAAACGCTGAAAAAACAGAAGAAAAAAATATAGAAACAAAACCTGAGAAAAACAAAGACACTGAAACACCATCTAACCCAGAAGAAAAAACACTCACAAGAGAAGAACTAGAACAAAGGCGAAACATACTTCAAAATCTAAAAGACTTTGACTTTAAAATAAAGAAAAACCAAGAAGATATAAACATATTAAAAGAAAAAATAGACTCACTATCAAAAGATCTAGACGACCTAGTAAGTCTATACGAAATAGTATCAGAACAAATGAACCCCTTCGTAGGATTATCAAAAGTCACCAAAAAAAGAATAGAAGCGCTAGAAAACTTTACAAAAGAAGTAGAAGAACTAAAAACAAGAATAAACGACCTGGAGCTAACATTAGAAAAAAATGGTATAGCAATAAACAACACAATAGACAACATAGAAAAACAAATACCAACATCAACATATGAAAACAACAAAAACATCATCATAGAAAAAACAACATCAAACGAAAACATAGATCTAACAAATGAGGACATAAACAAAATAATAGACACCTCACTCGAAACACTACTAATCGACCAAAAAATAGACAACATAATAGAAGAGTTTATAGAAGAAATAAAGAAATGAAAAAAATTTAAGAATACAAAAATAGGTGGATGAGGGATGGGAGAACAAGAAAAAACACTAGAGGAGCACGAGCTAGAAAAAGAACTGACCAACATAGCTACCAAAAATATTCTACCGCAAAAAATAGCAGACAAACTAAAAGAAAAAATAAAAGAAAAAAATGTAAAAATCAGCAAAAAACAGCTCTATACCCTAGTAGAAAAAATAAAAAACACAATACCCAACTATAAAACTATAGAAACAAACACTGAAACAAACAGAAAAAAAACAGATGAAACAACTACACCGGCAGCCATGCCAGAAAAATATATGGACATGAAAAAACTAGTCGAAACAGTTGAAGAACTAAAAAACAGGATAACAACAATTGAACAAAACCAAATAGAATGGAAAAAAGAAAACACAATCAAAACTGTTACAACAAAAGATATCAAAACATTAGATGAAACAAAAACAACATTACAAGAAGAAATACAACCACTTACAGAAATACCAAACGACCCTGAGAGCATAATTGTACTAATGAAATGGCTTCAACACCTAGTAGACAAAGTAGGAAAAAAACATTTACCAGAAATACTTGGATACTACGTAGACATAGGATGGATCTCCGACGATGTCAGACTCAGCCTAATCGAATACTCAAAAGGAATAACAGAAGAAAAAAACAATGGACCAAAAAAAGAAACACCTAATCTACCAACCCGAGACCACATTCAATCACTACTATTCATACAAAAACTCAAAGGCAAACAGCTAGATGAACGTTTCATGAACAAAATAGACAGAGAGATGGAAAAGATAACAAAAAGCCTAGAAACATATCCCTTCAAATAAACAATAATCGCAAAGAAGAAATTACATTTAGAAAACATAGAAAAATAATCCTTAGATTAATTCCATTAAAAAATTATTACCATATTACCCTTAATAACCTAAAAAACTTGGGGTAAATTGAGAGAGATGAGAGGGGATTAATGCAAGATACATCATTAGTTTGGAGGAGGATGCACTAGGAAATGGGATTCTCACTCATTGCATCAACTGTGGTAATAGGTGTTTCTATCCTGCTAGCAGTAGAGATTCTAACTGGAAACATTCTGCCGGCAGTATCAGACATAAATGATTCCTATAAAGACATGAAAAACCGAGCTGTAGAACAGGTACAAACAGACATAAATATCACTGGTGTCACCAAAACATGGGCAAACGTGACCTGGTGGGATACAGATTGGAGCTATAGAAAAAGAATAACTATAAATCATATATATATTACCAGTGATCTAACCAACTTTCCAATTATGGTAGATATCACTGACAGCGATCTCAAAGATAAAGCCCAGTCAGATGGAGACGACATAACATTTGTAGATGAAAACAATATAAAGCTCAATCATGAAATAGAGATGTACGATAGCAGTACCGGGCGTCTAATAGCATGGGTAAATGTTACACACCTTTATGCTACTGTTGATACCATAATATACATCTACTATGGAAACCCCACATGCAGCAGCCAACAAAACCCTGCAGGCACATGGGATTCTAATTTTGTACTGGTGCAGCATCTAAGCGAAACAAGCAACCCACACTATGACAGCACACAATACAACAATGATGGAAACGCCACAGCGGGTACAAATCAGAGTGCAGATGGAATAGTAGATGGGGCAGACAGCTTCCAAGGACAACTAAACGATGGAGACTATGTAGCAATACCAGACAGCAACATATTGGACATAACAGGTAGTATAACAATGGAGGCATGGGTGAAAATAACGGATCCTGCAGACAATGATGAGCAGGGAATACTATCTAAGCCTGATTACAACCTGATTTATGATGGAAACATAGGTGATGGAAAGGTCTTCAGAGCAGAATTCCGAGGACTAACAACTACACAGGTGTATGGAGTAACGACACCAGAGAGTAACAGCTGGTATTATGTAGTAGGAGTATATGACAGCGATGCGGAAAAAATAATGATATATGTGGATGGCGACGAAGAAGGAAAAGAAACATCATCAGGAACAATAAACACTGGAACCTATGATCTTAGGATAGGAAATCATTACAATCAATACTACATAGATGGAACCATAGATGAGGTGCGTATCTCAAAAATCGTTCGTTCTGCTGCTTGGATAAAAACAACTTATTACAATATTAATCTACCAAATATGTTTCTCACTGTTGGAACTGAGGAGGACAAGGATTGGGTTTACCTGATTATAACAGTTGAAAATATAGGGAGTACGAATCTTGAGGTAAATGACTTCACTCTACTTATCAATGGAACAGTATATGAGTTTACAGGCTCCAGTCTATATTTATATCCGGAGGATGAGGCGACTATCACAACTACAACACTGGTGGAAAGTGGAGTAAAAAGGGTAAAGGTGATCACATACAATGGGATAGCAGATTATTATGAATATACAGGCTGAAAATACAGAGGTGAAGATGTAAATATGGGGTTCAGCTTAACAGGTTCGCATGTGATATTCTTTATAGCAGCAGTCATAGTAGCGGGTGCAGTATCAGGTATACTAGTAGCAGTTACTACAAACATTAGTACAAGTTTATCAGAGAGAGGGGATAGACTAGTGGAGCAGCTTGACACAGATTTTGAGATCATAAATGATCCAGATAACATCCCTACCTCAGGTAACTACTATATCTTTTATTTGAAAAACATCGGTGGGAAAAAGCTTGTAACAACAAATGACACTTTTCATCTGTTTGTAGATGGAGAGATTGTAGAAAAAGCAAATTATTATTTTGGAGACAGTTCCATTCAGGTGTCTGAGGTCACAGAGATATATGTGGCCAATAGCGAGATATCATCTGGTGATCATACATTAAGAGTAGTTGGACCGCTTGCTGTTGAGGATGAATTTACATTCACAATACAATAAAAATAGTTGGAGGGGAATATAGACATGCCTGGTGTTAAATCAATAATTCTGGAACGAAAGGGTGAAAAGGATGGTTTCGCTGAGAGATTTGGAAGATATTTCCCAAATGGGTCTCTCGTATTTCTGGAGGGAAAGGAGGGCACGGGTAAGAGTATTTTTTGTCAAAGATTTTGCTATAGCTTCCTGAAAAATGGGTACACCTGCTCCTATGTTTCTACTCAGTATACCATAAAGAGTTTTCTTAGGCAAACTGCTTCTGTTGGATATGATGTGAGGAAGTATCTGATGGCTGGTAAGTTTTTTTTCATATCCACCGAGGTTACATTGGCTGAAACACTTCCGAGAAACACGTTTCTTGAAGGATTGATAACATGTAAAAAACTTTTTGATCCAGAGATAATATTTATAGACTCATTATCCACTCTTCTCAAAGAGAGTCTTAACAGGAATAACCTGGTTGACTTGACTAGTTTTTTTAATCGTTTGACAGGATCTGGCAAAATAATTGTTTTAACTGCTAATCCTAATGAATGGGAGGAAGAGATTCATAGTACTTTTCAGATGATTGCTGATATTCATTTTCGAGTTACACGTGAGACACGCCCTGGTGTAGGCATAGTTCATAATATTTATCTTCAGAAGTTTAATGGTGCAAATTATAAATATGAGCCATTGACCACATTTTCTGTTAGACCTGGTGTGGGTCTTACAATTGAGACAAGTAGTGTAGCATTCTAAAAAAAGGAGTTAGAGAAGGAGATCTAGAGGATGGATTAGTATGACGAAGATGAGTGATGAGGAAGTAGAAAAACTGCTGAGGGAAAATCCACATCTCAGAGAATATGTTGAGAGTGTGGAAAAGAAAATTGGTAGACCTGCTTTTTATAGCAAACTGTCGCGTGATCTTAAAGAAGAGAAGTATCCCAACATAATTTATCCTACTAAGGGTGTTGTCTTTATACATATCTATAGGACAAAGGATATGGAAGAGATAGAATACCATGCCGTTGAACCTACTTTAAATGATTTGGAGAAAAAAAAATTGGAGGACATAATGGAGCAGATCTACGAGAGAGCGCCAAAAAAGGGAGATGTCAAAACTGATGATGAGATAAAAAATGCTGTTAAGGAGCTTTTAGATGAAATTGTTATTGTAGATGAAAAAGCCAATGTTAGATCTGAAGAGAAAAAAGGTTTTTTAAGTAAGTTAAAAAGCAGTAAGATAAGAGTTACTCCTGTTGAAAGAATGGATATTGAATACAACATAGTCAAGGATATTATTGGTGGTGGTCCGCTTGAGCCATTCATGCGGGATCCATATATCGAGGATGTTCATGTGATAACTGGTGAGAAGGTTCATCTTATTCACAAGGTTTTTGAGATGGTAAAAACCAACATAGAGATCAGCGAGGAATGGGCATCTACCTTTTCACAGGAGTTCAGTGAAAAGATAGGAAGCCCTGTTAGTGAGGGGCAGCCAATAGCAGATGGAACACTGCCAGATGGAAGCCGAGTGAACATTATACATAGCAAGGATGTGAGCCTGAAGGGACCTACGATGACTATTAGAAAATTTAGTGAAACTCCTATTAGTGTTACACAGCTTATAAGCTGGGGGACATTAAGCGCAGGAATAGCAGCATACCTATGGCTATGCCTACAATATGGACGAAGCCTATTTGTATGCGGAGAAACAGCATCTGGCAAAACAACAACCACAAATGCTATAATACCATTTATACCACCCAACAAAAAGATATATACCGCTGAAAACACTCCAGAGGTCAAAGTGCCTCATGCAGTGTGGCAGCAGCTTCTGACAAAATCGACAGGGCCTAAGGAATCACATGTTGAACTTTTTGATCTCCTTAAAGCAGCATTACGATCAAGACCAGACTACATCATACCAGGAGAGACAAGAGGTATAGAGGGCAGAATAGTGTTTCAGGCTATGCAGACAGGACATCCTGTCATCACCACATTTCATGCAGGATCAGTAACCAAAGTAATACAGAGATTCACAGGACATCCCATCAATGTTCCAAAAACCTTCATGGACAACCTAGACCTTGTACTCATCCAGATGGCAGTAGAATGGAAGGGAAAACGGATCAGAAGATGTCTTTCTATAGATGAGATCGAAGGATACAACAGAGAAGTAGATGGTATAATGTCACGCAGGGCATTTGAATGGAACCCAGTTGACGACACACATGTTTTTAGAGCAAACAGAAACAGCTACGTACTAGAAGAAAAAATAGCAAAAAACGCAGGATACACAGACACATCAGAGATATATGATGAATATGAGCGGAGAAAACACATACTAGAAAGAATGGTAGAAGAAAACATCATGGACTACTACGAAGTAGTACAATTCATATGGACATTCTACAGAGAAGGAGAAAAAGGACTACCAATATCACTATAAAATCAATTACCGAAGTGAATGCAAAAAATGTGGGTTATCTACAATTAGAGAAATGTATGCACAGAAGAGTTATCCAAAAACACAGCTTATCCAGAAGCACATGCTGGTCCACAGTCAAACAATTTATACTTGATAAAAGATGTGGAGTAGAAAAAAATGACGAAGATGGATGAAAAAGGGGTACAAAAGCTACTTGAAAACCATCTTCATCTAAAGGAATACATTGATAGTATAAAACAAAAAATAGATATGCCTGTTTTTTACAGCAAACTGCCAATGGAGTTAAAAGATGAGGAGTACCCCAATATCATATATCCCACTAAAGGATCTGTTTTTGTCCACATATACAGGACAAAAGATATGGAGGAGATAGAATACCATGTCATAGAACCCATGTTAAAAGACAAGGAGAAGGAAAAACGTGATCAGATACTAAAATTGATAGTTAAAAAGGCGCCGGAGAAAAAAAGTGTTGTAACCGATGAAGAGCTCAAAGAGGTTCTTAAAGAACTCATAGATGAAATCGTAATTGTGGATGAAAAAGCCAATACCCGGATGACAAAAAAGGGTTTTCTGGGAAAACTTAGAGATAGCGACAAAGTAAGGGTAACACCTTCTGAAAAAAACAACATAGAATATGATATCATAAAAACCATCATAGGAGGTGGACCAATAGAATGCTTCATGAGAGACCCCTACCTAGAAGATATTCACATAGTTACTGGTGAAAACATACATCTAATACACAAAATTTTTGATATGATAAAAACCAATGTGGTTATAGACAAAGAATACTCACCCATATTTTCATGAGCTTTAAGCGAAAAGATAGGGACACCTGTTAGTGAGGGGCAGCCAATAGCAGATGGAACACTGCCAGATGGAAGCCGAGCAAACATAATATACAGCCCAGCTGTAAGCATAAAAGGACCTAGTCTCACTATCAGGAGGTTCACAGAAACTCCTATCAGTGTTACACAGCTTATAAGCTGGGGGACAATAAGCGCAGGAATAGCAGCATACCTATGGCTATGCCTACAATATGGACGAAGCCTATTCGTATGCGGAGAAACAGCATGCGGCAAAACAACAACCATGAATGCTATAATACCATTTATACCACCCAACAAAAAAATATATACTGCTGAGGGAACACCAGAGCTCACAGTGCCACACACTGTTTGGCAACGTCTATTGACAAAAACCACAGGACCAAAGGAGGGACAAGTGGATCTGTTTGATCTTCTCAAAGCAGCATTACGATCAAGACCAGACTACATCATACCAGGAGAGGTACGTGGAGCAGAGGGAAACATCGTGTTCCAAGCCATGCAAACAGGACATCCATGTATGTCCACATTTCATGCAGGATCAGTAACCAAAGTAATACAGAGATTCACAAGTGAACCCATCAATGTTCCAAAAACCTTCATGGACAACCTAGACCTTGTTATGATACAAATGGCGGTAGAGCACAAAGGAAAAAAAGTGAGACGATGCATCACTATAGATGAGATCGAAGGATACAACAGAGAAGTAGATGGTATAATG
>Ga0164318_10004660_pt1 | contig 13213 bp, 8 predicted proteins | sample GuaBasSedimGuay9_FD_113734 | JGI IMG/M metagenome (GOLD analysis project Ga0164318, IMG submission 113734) | Subseafloor sediment microbial communities from Guaymas Basin, Gulf of California, Mexico - Guay9, Core 4571-4, 0-3 cm | ecosystem: Environmental > Aquatic > Marine > Hydrothermal vents >...
CATGGATTGATACAAATCGGAGGAATTCTAAAAATTATGAGAGACTCAATCAAACATCTGTTACTATGGTACATTTATCAGCCATAAGAATTATGTTGAACCGTTTTTAGACAGCTTCTTAGGGGTGAAGTTTATATTCGTTTTGGAAAAATAGTAAAAAAGGAGGGATTGCATACCACCGAAAAACTTATTGAAACCATTGAAGGGGCGCTTATTTGCGAGCATGATCCAAAACTCAATACTTGCAAAATAAATTCCTATACAGCACATAAAGAATTAGTAATCCGAAATACTGGTTACAGAGGTTTTTTGCACAAAGTGGTTGACACACGAGATCATGATGGTTAATTAAAGTCAAAAAGTCAGAACTATAAATTAAAAAAATACATAATGGATGAGGAGAAGGAGTTAACTCCCGAAGAACAGGTAAAGGAACTCGAACGATTTATTTACAATAACCATGACCTGGAAGAACTTGAATCAATCGCAGATAAATTTAATATTTTCCTTTCCTTAGGAATAATCAATCAGGAATTACGCCATTCAAATTTTTTGGCCTGGATTTTAGATCCAATGGAGACACACAATCTGGGCGACTATTTCATCAAAAGTTTCTTAAAACAAGTATCATCGAATGATCCTGATCCCTTACCGGACATCGACATTTTTAAAATTGATGCATACGATTATTCGGATGTCCAGGTACTTCGTGAATGGAATAAAATTGACATTCTGCTTATTGATGAGGTTAATAAATTTCTATGTGTAATAGAAAATAAGGTGGATAGTGGGGAGCATTCGGATCAATTATCAACATACCGATCGGTAGTCGAATCACATTACCCCAACTACAAAAAGATATTTGTTTACCTGACTGTTAACGGTGAGAAGCCGGAGAATGATAACTATTATATACCTATTAGTTACGGTGAAGTATCGGAATTGATATCCGAATTGATGGAAAGAAAGTCATCTCAGTTAAGTGAGGAGGTCAATATATTTATTAAACATTACAACGAAATGATAAAAAGATACATTGTGGAAGAGTCAGACGTACGGGAAATCTGCGAACAACTTTACAAAAATCACAGAAAAGCACTAAACCTCATTTTTAAATATAAGCCTGATGTTTACAGCGTTGTGAAAGAAATATTAGCTAAAATAGTTGAAAATAATGATGAGTTAATATTAGATCACTCTATTAAATCATACACAAGATTTTTACCAAAATCGTTTGACTTCATTCCATTAAAGGGAGATGGATGGACACCTTCAAAAAGAATTTTATTATTTGAGATCTCTTACACTGAAAAAGCTTATAGGCTATATTTGACAATTGGACCCGGTGACGATTCAATAAGACAAATTATCTATGATAAGGTTAAACCACTTAAAGAGTTTAATAAAAACTCTAATCAGATCAGTAAACAATGGAGTTCAATATTTACAATGGAATTCATTAAGTTAAATAAACTGGAGAACCTTACCAAAGAAGAAATAAGAGAACTGATTACTGAAAAGATGGATAAGTTTATGAAAGTTGATCTTCCAAAACTTAAAAAGCCAATTGAAGAACTTGAGGACCTGATCGTTCCAAATAATTAAATTCGTAAATTTTGGCACCCAAAAAATTAGCCACACTATGAGCCAAAAAATTAACACTTTTCAAAAGAAATGTTGGAAAAATTACAAGAAAGATTTAGGAGTTGAGAATTACAACTACGGTTTGGGCAATCCTGTAAAGGTTCATGTTCCTGTAGATACCAATATTGGAAATATCATGATCGTAGGTGCCTATCCAACAGCACATTTTAATACTGTAAATAGTATTACCAACGTACCTGTTGCTGATCACCTTTATCCGTTTAGCGATGAAAGATATTTTGATGGAAGCAGTGTCAGACCAGTTAAGTCAGGAGAAGAATTAACAGAACTTTATCTTAAGCCTCTTGGTATTGAACGTGAAAATTGCTGGATTACTGATCTAGTTAAGGTGTTTTTATTTAAACCAGGACATATTGATAAATACAAAGCACTGGGTTACCCAACACCAAATGTTCACCGCAAGGATTTTATGAAGCTGGCCAAAAAAAGTCTGACCTACCTTTATGACGAAATAGAGCTTGCAAATCCAAAAGCCATTATATTACTTGGGACGGAAGTCATCAGGACTGTTCTGAATGTATCAGATAAAAAGGCAAAGGAATTAATGAAGCCTGAAACGGTACAAAAAAAAATCCGGGGAGAGGATTATACTTTTTTTGCGCTACCTCATCCTGGTATTGTAATGAGAAATTCTGAAGCTGGGAAAGCCTATAAAAAGAAATTGGCTGCACAGTTTGATTATATTCGAACAAACCATTTAAACCAACCAATGTGAAAAAGTATAACGAAGATACACTGGCAACTATTTTTAAAGAAGCGAAAAGTTTTTTTCTCGTTTATTCGAGCTTAAATGAAAAAGAATTAATGTAAAGGCCTTATCAAAAAAAGGTGGAATGATAAATTGTGTAACATGGGATTATTAATCTTTTAGCATCATTAAAATATTTATTTTTATGGCATGAAGAGTTTAATCGCACCAGTTAATCATCGAGCTTTGATTGAAAGTAATATTGCTGAAAAACAAGCGATTAATATCCTCAGTGCACCACCTCAACACCATAGTGCACCACCTAAAAGCAGACTTATAATAAAACTCGGCTCCTCTGCTATGGAAAATCAGGCAAATAAAGGATAAGATATGTCTAACTTTAACTTCCTACATACCGAATGGTCTTCTCTTTTCAATAAAATGAAAAAAGCAGAAGAGCGGGTTTATACAGAACCAGTCTCCACAGCTGGTTATTGCCGTTTGGTATTGGAAGAGAGCATGTATCAGCTTTACGATCTTGAATATCTTGAATTACCATACAATACGGAATTGGTAAACCTGATGAATCAGGAGGAAATCAAACAGATTATTCCATTTCAGCACATTAACGGAATTCACATTGTAAGGAAAACAGGCAATAACGCGGCACATTACGGCAATAAAGTAACGCCTAAAGACGCACTGATAAGCATTAAATATATTTATGGCTATTTAAAATGGTTTACCGATACTTACAGTGAAGTTCGCCCGGAATTACCTGGAAGATTTAATGAAGATTTTATTCCTAAAGTTGGTGCTAAACAACGCCGACTTAAAGAACTTGAAAAGGAACGTGAACAGCAGCAGGAATTACTGAAAGCCCAGATTGAAAAACTGCTGAACGAAAAGAAGGAAATACTTGAAAAAGCACTGCAAAGTGAAATAGTTTATGCCAATCTTAAGCGCAAAGAGGAGGCCGCCAGGGAGCAACTTCAATTACAGAAGAAACAACGTAAAGTAAATATCGGAAGTGAGTTTACCGAAGCTGAAACACGCAACCACCTTATTGATGTTGATTTAAGAGAAGCCGGTTGGATTAAACTTCGCGAAGGTCGTGAATTGGAATATCCGGTTAAAGGAATGCCAATTACATCTGACAACCCACAAGGTAATGGATTTGTGGATTATGTACTCTGGGACGACAACGGACTTCCCTTAGCAATTATTGAAGCCAAACGGACTTCAATAGATATTGAAGCCGGAAAACACCAGGCCTTTCTATATGCCAATTGCCTGGAAAAAATGCATGGGCAACGTCCTGTAATATTTTATTCCAATGGCTACGAATCCAAAATCTGGAACGATACATTTTATAGTACCCCACGCAGGGTTTATGGATTTTACACCAAAGAAGAACTCCAGTGGCTTATCCAACAACGCACCACCAGAAAAGATATTCGGAAAGCTAATGTGAACAGTGCTATTGCCGGTCGTCCTTATCAACTGGAGGCCATACAACGTGTGAACGAGAATTTTGTAACTGATGCCGGAAATCAACTTAAGGGTTACAAAAGAAATGCACTGCTGGTAATGGCAACAGGTAGTGGAAAAACACGAACTGCCGCTGCCTTGGTCGATGTATTGTTTAAAAACAACTGGGTTAAACGTGTTTTGTTTTTGGCCGACAGAAATGCTTTGGTACGACAAGCCAAAAACAGTTTTGGCGAACACCTACCAGAATTGAGTTCAATAGATTTAACCGAAGACAAGGAAAACGATACCACACGCTTAGTATTCAGCACCTACCCAAGTATGATGAATAGAATCGATAATGTCCGAAATGCACATGAGCGTTTCTATGGTGTAGGTCATTTCGACTTAATAATTATTGATGAAGCGCACCGATCTGTTTACAACCGATACAAAGCCATATTTGAATATTTTGATGCTTTAATTGTAGGGCTTACTGCAACTCCAAAAGATAGCATCGACCACAACACCTATGAATTATTTGAATGCAGTAGCGGTGACCCAACCTTTGCTTTCCAACTGGAGGAAGCAGTTCCAACTTATCTGAAACCTTTTAAAAGCTTAAGCATTACAACCAACTTTCTGAGAGAAGGGATTAAATACAAGCAATTATCTGCAAAGGAAAAACTTAAATACGAAGAGACCTTTGAGGATAAAACAAGCGGTTTATTCCCTGAAGAAATTAGTGCCAATGCCATGAACAAATGGCTGTTTAATAAGGACACCGTGAATAAGGTGCTTGATGCCTTAATGAGTAATGGCTTGAGAATAGAGGGAGGAGATAAGATTGGGCGAACCATTGTATTCGCAGTTAACCAAAAGCATGCGCAGTTTATTGTGGATTGTTTTACCGAACGTTATCCAGAACAGCCCTCCGGTTTTATTGCTGCTATCCATAACAAGGTGTCGCATACTCAAAGTTTAATAGATGCTTTTTGTGATCATCACAACGAGAATTTACCGCAGATAGCCGTTTCTGTTGATATGTTGGATACCGGAATTGATGCCCCACGGGTTTTGAACCTGGTATTTTTTAAAGTGGTGCGTTCCTATGCCAAGTTTTGGCAAATGATAGGAAGAGGCACCCGATTATGTCCCAATATTTTTGGTCCTGATCAACCAAAAGAATACTTTTTAATCCTTGATGTTTGTCAGAATTTTGAGTTTTTTGACATAAACAAAAAGGAAGAAGGCGACATCGTCATTAAAGCAATAAGCCAATTAATCTTCGAATCAAGATTGCAAATTAGTAGTCTGTTAAAAGAAACATCAGAGGCCGAAGATGTGGAGCTTTCAAATAGTTTGCTGGATATTCTGCACAAATCAATCCAAAATCTTGATAGAAACCGTTTTCAGGTGAAGATGAGCTTAAGACATGTTGATGAATTTAATGACAGAAGCAGATGGAATAATTTGGATGCTGATGATCACCATATTATTGAAGAATATTTGTCTGGCTTGCCAGTACCGGAGGTAATTAGCGAAACAGCAAGGCGTTTTGATTTAATGATGCTTAAACTACAGTTGGCAAAACTGTTAATGAAGAGCACCAAAAAAGTTTATGAAAACAACTTAGTAAATATTGCAAACGAGCTGAGTGGGAAATACACCATCCCCCAGGTATTTTTATCTAAACCCTTAATTGAGAGCATGAGGGATCCTGATTTCTATAAAGAATTATCTCAAAAGAATCTTGATAATATTAGGGAAGAAATTCGCGAGCTTGTACAATACCTGGATCAGAAAAGCAGAAAGCCTGTTTATACCGACATAGAAGACTCGGAAATAAATATTGCTGAGGCAGGGGGAATGCCGATTTATGAAAATGACTCTATTTACAGAAAACGTGTTGAGCGTTTCATTAGAGAGAACAAAAACCATCTTACCATAGCTAAACTAGCAACCAACCAGCAAATTACCGAGCAAGAATTAAAAGTACTCGAAGATCTTTTGTTTGATGGAGATGAAAGAGGCACACATGAGAAATTTGTTGAAGAATATGGCAATGAACCACTCGGCAAATTTATCAGGAGCATATTAGGATTAGACATTGAAGTAGCAAACGAAGCTTTTTCGTATTTCCTTCAAACAGCAAGCCTAAGGGCCGACCAGATGACTTTCATAAAAACCATTATAACCTACCTAAGCAAAAACGGCACTATTGACAAACGTATGTTATTTGAAGCTCCTTTCACTGATGTCAACGATCAAGGCTTAATGGGCGTATTTGATGACGCCGAAGCTGTAAAAATCATCCACATCATTGATGAGATAAATGAGAATGCTATGGTTGGGTGATGGGATGACTTAACTCTAACCAAAATTAATTCACTTAGTTCGAAATGTAGAAAAGGATAAACTTTCAACTATTATCTAATAAAAAAAGAAAAATGAAACATGCCTATAAATGTGAAAGCATCCATGAAAAGCTTGCAATCATGGAATATTTGAAGAATAATAATATTGCCTTCCAGGAAACTGCCTGGAAATGTCGTGAAAAGGATTTTCAGAAATATAATTTTGTGTATTTTGATGACTATCACAGAAACATTGGTAGCACTGATAATGATGAAGACTTAGAATTAGTCTCTTTAGCTAGTTTATTCAAAGTTGCCATAACTACTCCGCGTGGTTTAGATCTTAATGTTATGTAGCAATAAATCAATTAATTGGGAGTGTGATCTAAACTCTGTCTGGTTAATATTAAACCAATGTTTTTAGCCATTTAAAATATTCGACACTTTTAAGACACTTTCCAACATTCAGAAATGATGGGTAAAAATCATCAGGATAGATATTCTCTATCTCAGCGATCATACGATATATTCTTAGTTGATTTGAATTCAAGAATTGTATCTTTCTAATTTATATAAAAAGAAAATATTAGTCAATGTTTTCATTTTGAAATGAAATTATTCAATCTCAAAAACTTTAAAACCCCATTTGTTCTTGTTTTTGTTGAATGACAGTATTGCTCTTCCCTTAATTTTATCGCCATTCTTTAGTTGATAACGAGAAATAAGTTTGGGTTCCACAAAAATATCTTCAACGAAACCAAAGCTTTGATTGTCTCGAATAGTGATTTCGTCTTCATATTTTTTTATTATTGATTCATGGGATAATTCGTCGGTCTTTTTTACGGTTAAGGTTTTAAAGAACTTATCTCTTCCTTCACCATCAAATCGCACGAGGAGGACATCACCCACATTAACTGATTTCAAAAATCGGTCATACTTAAAAAAGCCCGTTTTTTCTCTATTAACAATAAAGTTCAAAATCTTTTTATGGGAATTAACATATTCAACAACAACAAGCTCTTCCTGAATATCACCAAACAATAATTCCTCGGCAAATGGAGCCTTTTCTTTGTATAAAGCTATGTTATTACCTAGTTCCGCTGTTGACTTATACCAATCTTCATTCAGCCAGTTTGCCAGCCTCCCCTTTACAGCCCATCCATTATTAATTCTGACATTAACGATTTGTGCTATTTCTATTTTTGCTTCCTTATACTGTTGTTTTTCTATAAGTATAGAGGCAAGTTTCTCTCGAGTTTTAATAAGAAATTCATTTTGTGAACGACACAACAGAGCTCTGCAAAGACAAGATAACTTCCGGTTATCACCTTCTGCAAATAAATCTGCCATAAGATCCCAAACCCAAAAATCGTTTTTTTTCTTTCTTGCAAAAGGAATAAAAGCCAGTAGGCCCTCTTCTCCTCCTCCGATTGATAGTAATAATTTTGCTTTAAAATAAGCTGGGTATTGATATTCCGGATGAGACTCAATCAACTTATCAAGCTTTGGCAAAAATTCCTTGATATGATCTTTCTTAATCACCTTCCCTAAAGACACATGTCCATGTTCTGATTCAGCAAACTCTTCCTCTCCTTCAAGAAGTTTTTTTGAATAAGCAATATATGCTTGCTCTACAATTGACATTATTCTTTTGCCATTATATTCTTCCGGTAAATAATCTTCCGATCTGAAATATTCGTAATTCCACCAATCTGCAAAACTGAGATAAGCAGGCCAGCCTTTATACGTTTTATGAAATGCTTTGTATAAAAACGAATACGATTCAGACGGTTTTGTCAAACGAAATCCTTTCACAAAATTAAAAATTGTATTAACCTTTGAATAATCAGGCTTATCCGATTTAGCTATTGTAAAAAGTAATTTGCCGACTTGGAAAACACAAGTATCAAAAATCATTTTTTCTTCCTCAGGTAGTTCCAGTTCTTGTAGCTTTCTCAGAATTTCGATATGCTTATCAAATTTATCAAGCGTTGAATTATTTTTAAGCGTGTCATAGTAAACCCATGCAATTGAACGCTTATTCCAAATGTTTTCGGGTTCATTTGCTAAATCTTGTTGAGCCAATATTAAAGCTTCATCAAGCTTTCCCGTTTTTCTGAGTTCCTTTACTTCCTTAAACGACATAACCAAACTCTTTAATATTCAAAACTGCTTTCTTTACCACATTAAGCAGATTATCACTGTTACATTGATTTTCAAGCGGTAAAACTCTTGCAAAAAAACCATTCCCGTTGTATTCAAAATCAATAACGGCTGCTGCTTCATTATTAGTAAAGTGATAACGTTCGCGATAACTGTGATGGCCAACTTCATCTATCGAAGTATTGGAGGCTTTTAATTGAACTTGTAAAACATCAAATAAAGTTTTCAAAAAAGGTCTCTCTTCTTCCAATTGTATATCAAACTCTATCTTTGCAAGAATTGTATCGGTGGTGTTCCGAATAAAAATAACATCTGGCGTATCTTCTAAAAGCTTTGTAATTTCTTCAAACAAAGAATCCGAATTTGTTTCTGCGGGTAATTTTTGAAAATTTGTTCTAAATTCATCTTGACCATTTACCCAAAATTTAATAGCAACAGTGTCATTTTCTCTTCTAAAGCCATACCGGATTTCATAGCCAACCCGTTTCCAGGAAACAATATCAACATATTGTTTTTGAACGAAGTAGTTTGCTTTTAAAAAATGATTCTGAATTGACACAGGAGTATCTTGCAGATTAAATCGTTTTAAATGCTCTAATTGTTCAGTTTGCACCTCAATTTCAATTGGCGTTAATACTTGTGCCGTTAATTTCTGATAAGCATTTTGAACCTTTACGTCAATAAACGACATATTGGAAAAAGAAGTAAAGTAGGGCGGATTTAAACAAAGTAATTTTGTTGAGGCACGGGTTACCGCTGTATAAGCCCACCTGTAAAAATCAGGATTTGTTTTTCCTGTACGGTTATGCTCCGAATTTAAAAAATTGAAATCTTGCTTAACACCCTTATCCCAAAAAACAAATGTTGTATCCCATTCGCCACCTTGTGCTTTGTGGCAAGTGACAGCATAACCATACTTTAATAAGATACAATTGAAATATGGATCTGCTGTTATTGCTTCTTTAAATTCTTCGGTCTTAGGTTTTAGTTTTGGAAATCGGTTTTTGAAATCAACATATAAAGCTTGCTGCTCTTCAGGTTTAAGATAGTTGTCCCCATTCAAATAATTTTCGAGCATATACCCTATAACCGTTTTGCTTTGTCCGTCTTCATCTGGCATAAGCAATTCTATAGAACGCCATGTCAATGAAACAGATGCAGTGCCACCGTTTTTCTTATAGAATTTGATTTCTCGTGTAATAGTTGTTGGTTCTGTTTTGGAAACAACACCAAATTCCCCGTTCATAATACCCAAGCGGTAGTTATTGCCACCGACAATAATATGGTCGCTCGGTTGAATTGGTAGATCAGCCCCAAACCTGTCCCTCCGAATCATAAGATTTAAATCAAGTGCTGTTTTGTTCTTATAAGAAATAATGACTTTTGTTCCTTGCTGAGATTTGTATGTTTCAAGGAAATTCTCAAATTTTGGATTGAAAATATCCTTTCCATTTTCTCTGAGGTCAAAGTCGTTAAAGAAGCCAGATGTTAAGCATTTTCGGATTTTGGTAGCAGAAGATAATATGCCGTTATTTGCATCTTGGCGTTTAACTTCTTTCATTTCTGTTAATGCGATGTTCAATTTGTAGTTGTCTGCTAGATATTTGTCATCTAATGCAGGAGAGTAGTTCATGCCAATAGGGGGCAGCTGTGCAGGGTCGCCAATGAAAATAATCTTAGTTGTTGCATTCGGAAAACCTATCTGAGAATATTGGATTAAGTCTTTCAATAAATACCCGCTACCAAAACGGAAAAATTCGCCTTGACTCTGAACATCAGAAACCATTGAGGCTTCATCGATAATAAGCACTGAATTATGAACGTCAGGATTATTACGTAATTTATAATAATACATGAAACTTACATCGCCATTTTCTTCTTTAGATTCTATTTCTTGTAACTCTTCAAAACTGTAAATGCCTTTATGGATGGTTGTTGCTTCAAAGCTCGTCTTCTGATTTATAACTTTTGCAGCTCTGCCGGTAGGAGCCATTAATTGATACTTTTTTTCAATACTCCGGAGGTATTCCACAAACCCCTTAAGCAAAGTAGTTTTACCGCTTCCTGCATATCCTTTTAGGATGAATATTTCTTCATCGCTGTTCAGGAATGCTTGCATCTTTTCCAAGGCCGTTTGTTGATCTCCGGTCAAGTTTAAATGCTGAAAGTGGTTTAAAATGCTCATCGTTTTAATATTTAATGCAAAGATGAAGCGTATGTGCGCAGTCGTTTTGCGTTTACTTATTTTCTTTTTTCATTTTACTTAAAACTTCTTGTAAAGCAGGATTATTTGTTCCAATTGTATTAGATAAATTTTTCTTGATGTTTGTACTACTTTGTTTTTCAGGGATAATACTAATATTTTTATTTATGTTTCGAATAAAGTCTTCAAGAAAACCGTAAAATTTGAAATAGTATTTTGATTCTTTTCCTTTGATTTTATCCAATGTTCGTTTTTGATAATCTGTTGGAGAGCTTCCCCGATGATTTAAATTTCTTATTTGATAAACCTCATTAAAAGTGTCAACTAAGAAATTAAAAGGAATCTGAACTTTAATATTTTTGTTGAAATAATAGAAATACAGCAAGGATTTAAATTTTACATTAATATACCAATCTTTGGCGTTGCCGAATATTAGTTCTTTTACCGTTTTTCTTATTTGCTGATTTTTCCGTCTGTCAAAATATTGGATTGCAACTTTGTCCTTTTCAGCATCCCAATTCTTATAAATATTTTGTTCAAATAAATAATTAGTAATATTCTCAATTTGTTGGTAGACACAAAGTGAAAAATTTTCAAAATCATCCCTTCTTCTCTCATGTTCCATTTTTATAAAATCTCCAATAAGTTCTTGTTTAATTTTTGTTATTTTAAAATCAGCATAAAAATCATTGGCTTGCTTTATTATTACTTTTTCAATGCAGTGTTCGTGGATATCTTGAATCACAGAATGTTTTGCAATTTCTTCTATTGATGAAACCTGCTTTATTTTTTCTAAAATTGCATCAATAAGCCATTCATTACCTTTTATCTTTAGCAACTCTTCTAATATATCAAGTAGTTTCTTTAATTTTTCCTTATCCTGCATATTTAAGTGCTTTTATATTTATCGTAAAGCGAAATACCTTGGTCAAGTCCTTTATTAATTATAGTATCAATAACTGCATCCAAATCGACCTTTTCTTGTTGTGTTTTTTCTTTGACATCAGTTAATTTGTCAAATCGTTTTTTAAGTGTTTTATAGGTTGAATCTTCAAGCCCTTTCACCATTTTCAAAAATTCAAGTTTTCCATCTAACACATTTGCAAAATTTGGTTCGCCTTTTTTCACGTGTCCTTTATCAGTTAAGTAGTCTCTTTTGAAAATTTGTTGAGCTTTCTCGTAGCCGTATTTTTCCCAATAATAAAGCCACATCCTGATTTGTTTTACGTATCGCTTTCGAACATTTGCTTTTTCGTTTACAATTAATCCTGTAACTTCTTGGCGATATCCTGCTTTTTGTAATCGGGTTTTGTCCGGATTGATTGCAAGTTTTTGGTCATCTTCAATAATACGACTTAGTTCTCTTAAAAACTCTTCGTCTTTATAAATGTTATGGGGTGAAGAAAAGGTAATGTCATCAGCATAACGGCTGTATTTTGCTCCAAAACGATTGGCGAGTCCAGTTAACCTTCTGTCTAATTTTTTACATAGTATGTTAGTAATAGTCGGAGATGTAGGGCTACCTTGAGGTAAGACGGTTTTTATTTCGCCTTCTATTTCAAACGGGTGAGTACATAAACTTGCGAGTAAAAAAGCCAAAGGTTCACGGTCTCCCCCTAAATTAAATGGTTCGTAAATGTAGCCCATTTTAACTCGATTCCGGTCAAAAGAGTGAAAAAAATCTTTTAGGTCAAGATTATAAACATTATGATTTCCAGTATGTAGGTTGGCGTTATCAACAATAGATTTATCGAGAACAAATCCAGTTGCAGCATGATGTGGTTCATAAATGCACTGCAATACAAAATTCAATGATCTTAACAATGACTTTAAACCACCTACAGGAGCATTTATTATTCGTTCTTTACCCGATTTCTTCTTTATCGAAAATTTAGTGTACCTTTTTTTGCACAATTTCGGATTAGCATAATAAGTAAGGCTCTTAAGGTGAAAGGGCTTACACTCTTTACCATACATAATATTCTTTGCATCACTCAGTAATGAAACCAGTTCTTCTTTTGTTTGCATCTCTGCAAATCTTTGACGGATATGGTCAATATGTTGTTGTTCTATTTTCATAACTGTTTTTGCGGAAATTCTTTGAAAATACCTACACGATACTCTTTATGTATGAATATTCCAGCTTTATTAACTGAAATCCGTAATCCTATTCATCACTAATAAATTCATCAATAACAGTTTCATTGCATCATATCATTTCAGATATAATATGACAACCAGCTATTAATTCATCAGAGACATTCATCCCGACCAAAAGGTCGGGAAAACATGGCGATCATTGTTTTGTTGCAAGCAACAAAACCGACATGCACGAGTCAATATCTTTTGGCAGGTATTTCAAAGAACTCTTTCGCAAATGCAAGAATAGAGGCCTATTGTGCACTTGTATTGCACTCTACGATCTATTGTAAAAAGACTATCAAATAGTCTATTATTTTGCATTCGCAAGATATGAAATTTTCATTTCGAGTATGGTTGATTTGACAGGGCAAACGCATCTAAATAAATAATCAATATAATTAGTTGAATATCAGATATATAACTTGTTTTTACGGATATTAAATTGTATATTTGCCTGATAATCAATCAGGTATAATATGTTTAATGAAACAAGTTTTTTAATGTATTTTTCAGAGATGAAAGATC
>Ga0164318_10004661_pt1 | contig 13211 bp, 13 predicted proteins | sample GuaBasSedimGuay9_FD_113734 | JGI IMG/M metagenome (GOLD analysis project Ga0164318, IMG submission 113734) | Subseafloor sediment microbial communities from Guaymas Basin, Gulf of California, Mexico - Guay9, Core 4571-4, 0-3 cm | ecosystem: Environmental > Aquatic > Marine > Hydrothermal vents...
ATCCATAGGCTAACCTCCTTTCTTAGATAAGGCCATTAATAGTTTAAATATCCCCAAATACAGGAGGTTAGCCTTTTTTATTATTCTGTCAAGGGAAAAGTCCACAAAATATTTTACGTTATCAAACCAATTCAACCTTCCGAGTTAGCTGGAGAATGTAGAGATAATTTACAAGAATAAACTTTGTGAATCTACCAGAGGATTATACCTTCGGCTATAATGAATATCAAATGGGAAGAGTTAACCCTGCATTCATTTTAGAAGATGGGATAAGTTTTTTTAAAGAGTTAAAATAAGGTTGAAGTTATATCAATTTTGGGGATGCAATCTCCAGTATTAAAAAACTTGCATATATTTATTTTTTGTAATAAACTTAATTTTCTATGAAATATGTAGTTGTAGTTCCTGATGGTGCAGCAGATTATCCTTTGGAAATTTTAGGGGAGAGAACTCCTTTGGAGGTGGCTTCTACTCCTAATTTGGATTATTTAGCTAAAAAAGGTGTTTTGGGAAGAGTAAGGACAATTCCTTCTGGATTTTCTCCCTCAAGTGATGTGGCTAATCTTTCTTTATTAGGTTATGATCCTAAAAAGTACTATACAGGAAGAGGACCGCTTGAGGCAGCTAATTTAGGGATAGAACTTGATGAAGAAGATTTGGCTTTTCGCTGTAATCTTATAACTGAAAGTGATGGAAAGATTTTAGATTATAGTGCCGGACATATCTCTGATAAAGAAGCAAAGATACTTATTGAATGTTTAAATAAAAATCTGGCTACCTCAAGTATAAAGTTTTATCCAGGAAAAAGCTATCGTAATTTAATGATTTATAAAAAAGGAAAAAGCTTAGGATTGGATAAATTAAAATATTGGCCTCCTCATGATATTATGGGAGAGAAAATAAAACCTCATCTTCCTCGAGGGAAAAACAGTAATATTATTGTTGAACTTATGGAAAAATCAAAAGAAATTCTTGCTTTGCATGAAATAAATAAAGTAAGAGTTGATTTAGGAGAGAATCCGGCAAATATGATTTGGCTGTGGGGATGTGGAGAAAAACCAGCTATGGAGAAGTTTGGGGAAAAGTTTAAAATAAAAGGAGCAGTAATCTCAGCAGTTGACCTTATAAAAGGGATAGGCAAAATCATTGGATTGGAGGTTATAGAAGTTGAGGGAGCAACCGGTTTTTATGATACTAATTATGAAGGTAAAGCAAAAGCTGCGTTATCAGTATTATCTCGAGTCGATTTTGTCTTTATCCATATAGAAGCTACTGATGAGGCTTCTCATAATGCTGATTTAAGAATGAAGATAACCTGCATTGAGAGAATTGATAAATTAGTTATTGGAACAATTCTTGAGGGATTGAAAAATGAAAAATTTAGAATTTTAGTCTGCCCGGATCATCCCACACCAATTAGTAAAAGAACACATACTTCTGAGCCAGTTCCTTTTTTAATTTATGGGGAAGGGATTGAGGGAGAAGGCTTTAGTTGTTTTTCTGAAATAGAGGCTCAAAACAGTAAACTCTTTTTTGATGGAGGCTGGTTGCTTTTAAAATATTTTATAGAAAGATGAGTGCTTTATTAGTTACTTTAATATCTTTCTTATTCTTTTTGGGAGGATACTTTTTTTATGCTAAATTTATAGAAAAAATAATAGGCGTAAATCCTCATGAAGCTACACCGGCATATAAAAAATATGATGGAGTTGATTTTATTCCTGCAAAAAACTGGTTGATTCTATTTGGTCATCATTTTTCTTCCATTGCTGGTGCTGCCCCTATTGTAGGACCAGTGATTGCGATAAGTATCTGGGGATGGGGGCCTACCTTAGCTTGGATTGTTTTGGGAAGTGTATTTATTGGAGCGATCCATGATTTCTCCTCGCTTGTAATTTCTATAAAGAATGAGGGAAGGTCAATTGCTGATATTGCTAAAGATGTTATATCTCTGCGTGCCAAATATATATTTTCTCTTTTTGTTTTTTTCGCTCTTATTTTAGTTGTTGCTGTGTTTTCTTATCTTTGCGCAAAGACATTTGTTACTGATGGAAGAATAATTTTCCCTTCCTTAGGATTGATTCCTGTAGCTATTTTTGTAGGATTTCTTATTTATAAAATAAGATTTAATCAGACTCTTTCCACAATCATTGGACTTACTCTTTTAGGAGTTCTGGTTTATTTAAGCACACAGATGAGCATAACCTTTAACAAAAATCTTTTAAATATCTGGATAACTATTCTTCTTCTCTATGCCTTTTTTGCTTCTATTCTTCCGGTAAATATTCTTCTTCAGCCACGAGATTATTTAAGCGCCTATTTACTTTTTTTTGGAATTATTGTGGGATTTTTAGGAGTCTTTATATCTTGTCCTTCTGTAAATGCTCCTGTATTTATTAAATTTAGCCCTCAAGAAACTTCTCCTTTATGGCCACTTTTATTTGTTACTGTAGCCTGTGGAGCAGTATCCGGATTTCATTCTCTTATTGCCTCAGGCACAACTTCCAAACAAATCTCTAATCAGAAATATGCCAAAAGAATTGGCTATGGAGCAATGATTCTTGAGGCAGTTCTTGCTACCTTAGCTTTGCTCTGTGTAAGTGGTGGATTAAATTTTTCCCAGTTTAAAGAGATTATGAAAAGTTCCGGTCCGATAGTTGCCTTCAGTAAAGGTTTTGGAATACTGACATTTCCTTTATTGAAACAATTTGGAGCAATTGTTGGTGTAATTATTCTAAATGCTTTCATATTAACTACCTTAGATACTGCCACTCGAATCACACGTTATATCTTTCAGGAAATTACAGGAATAAAAAATCGTTGGTTTTCTACATTTGTAGTGATAATTTTAGCAGGATTTTTAGCACAGGGTGAAAGATGGAAGTTAATCTGGCCTACCTTTGGGGCATCCAATCAGTTAGTTGCCGCTTTAGCATTATTTGTGATTACTTTGTGGTTAATTTCAAAAAGCAAACCTTATCTGCCTTTTCTTCTTTCTGCTTTATTTATGCTTGTCACAACCTTAGGCGCACTTTTTATTCAACTAATAAAATATTTTAAAGAAAAAGAGATTTTACTTTTTTTCATCTCTTTAGTATTAATTTGTTTGGCGGTTTATCTTTTATGGGAAGTAATAAGGAAGATGAAAGAATTATTAAGTAAAAAATGAGAAACAATCTTTATGTTTTAAAATTTGGAGGAACGTCAGTAGCTAATAGAGAAAGGATTGAGGAAGTAGCAAAAATAGTCATCTCTTATATTAAAAAAGGGATTAATGTAGTCTGTGTGGTTTCGGCAATGGGAGATACTACCGATAGATTGATTAGTCTGGCAAAAGAAATTAGTCCTTTTCCTTCAGAAAGAGAGATGGATATGCTTATCTCTACCGGAGAGCAAGTCTCTTCTGCTCTTTTGGCTATGGCTTTGCATAAGAAAGGTTATGATGCTTTATCTTTTGTGGGATATCAGGTAGGAATTATTACCGATACTTCCCATACTCAAGCACGTATATTAAAAATAGAGACAAAAAAGATTCTTGATGCTTTAAGAAAAAAAAGAATTGTTATTGTTGCAGGATTCCAGGGAGCAACTGAGGATGGTGAGATTACTACCTTAGGAAGAGGTGGTTCTGATTTAAGTGCGGTAGCGTTGGCATGTTGTCTGAAGGCGGAAAGATGTGTAATTTATACGGATGTGGAAGGGATATATACTGCTGATCCACGATTAGTAAAGGGAGCAAAGAAGCTAAGATATATAACTTTTGATGAGATGTTGGAGTTGGCTTTTTTGGGGGCACAAGTGATGCAAGTGAGAGCAGTTGAGGTAGCAAAAAAGTTTAATATGCCGATAGAGGTAAAGTCTTCTTTTACAAGAAAGGAGGGGACAATAATTATGGGAAAGACTAAATTTATTGAAGAGCCAGAGGTAAGAGGCGTAGCTTTAACAGAGAATGAGGCAAAATTAACAATTTGTAATGTCCCTGATAAACCCGGAATAGCTGCCTCTATCTTTACAGAACTTGCTAAAAATAATATTAATGTAGATATGATTGTGCAGAATGTGAGTCATAAAAAAATTACAGATATATCTTTTACTGTTCCAAAAAATTTATTATCTAAAGCAGAAAAGGTTTCACAGAAAATTGCACAAAGGATTGGAGCAACAGAGGTGCTTTCTGATTGTGATATTGCCAAAGTATCTGTAGTAGGTGTAGGGATGAGGTCTCATCCGGGAGTGGCAGCAAAGTGTTTTTCTGCTTTAGCAAAAAGAAAGATAAATATTGAGATGATTTCTACTTCTGAGATTAGCATCTCTTGTGTAGTAAGAAAAAAAGAAGGGAAAAAAGCTTTGCAAGTCTTGCATAAGGAGTTCAATTTAGATAGAATAAAAAAATGAAGATTGAGTTATATGACACAACTTTAAGAGATGGAGCACAGACAGAAGGAATTTCTTATTCTGTTTCTGATAAAATATCTATTGCTAAAAAGTTAGACGAGTTAGGAATTCATTATATTGAAGGAGGATGGCCTTATTCTAACCCTAAGGATAGAGAATTTTTTGAGTATTTTAAAAAAAATCCTTTAAAAAGAGCAAAATTAGTTGCTTTTGGCTCTACCTCTCATCCTTCTTCCTTGCCCCATAAAGATAAAAATTTATTAAGTCTACTTAAAGCAGAAACAGAATATATCACTATTTTTGGCAAGTCTTGGGATTTACATGTAAAAGATGTGTTGAAAATTTCACCTGATGATAATTTAAAGATAATCCACGAGAGTATAAAATTTCTTAAAAAAAGAGGAAGAAAAGTTTTTTATGATGCTGAACATTTCTTTGATGGATATTTTTATGATAAAGATTATGCTTTAAAAACCCTTAAGACTGCACTTGATGCCGGATGTGACCTTTTAATCTTTTGTGATACTAACGGAGGAACGCTTCCTTGGAGAATAGAAGAAGTTATAAAAGAGGTTAAGAAAGCACTTAGTTTATCTCATTTTGGGATTCATTGCCATAATGATTTAGGATTAGCGGTGATTAACTCTTTAATTGGGATAAAAGAGGGTTGTATTCATATTCAGGGAACAATTAATGGATATGGTGAGCGATGTGGAAATGCAAATTTAATCACCATTATTGGGATTTTACAACTTAAGATGGGATATAATGTAATCTCTTCAAAAAAATTAAAGGAGTTAACAGAAGTTTCTCGATTTGTAAGTGAGGTAAGCAACCTGACCCATCAAAATAACCAGCCATTTGTGGGAAGTTCTGCCTTTGCTCATAAAGGAGGGGTGCATATTGATGCGGTAATAAAAAATCCTACCTGCTATGAGCATATTGACCCTGTATTGGTGGGAAATAAGCGAAAATTTTTAGTATCAGAATTATCCGGAAAAAGCACCCTTGTTCTTAAAGCCAAAGAATTAGAATTTGATTTGGATAAAAAATCAAAGGAAACAAAAAGACTTCACAAATTACTTCAAGAATTGGAGAAGCAAGGGTATCAGTTTGAAGCAGCAGAGGCCTCTTTTAAATTACTTTTACAGAAAGAATTAAAAAAATATAAAAAGTTTTTTGATCTTTTAGGGTTTCGAGTAATTGTAGAAAGAAGGGAAGATGATAAATTGATTTCTGAAGCAACAGTAAAGTTAAAAGTTAAAGGAAAATTGGAATATACGGTAAGTGAAGGAGATGGACCGGTAAATGCTTTGGATAATGCTTTAAGAAAAGCTTTATTAAAGATTTATCCTGCCTTATCAAAAATGAGACTCACAGATTTTAAAGTAAGGGTGCTGGAGGAAAAAAGAGGAACTGCAGCTAAGGTACGTGTTTTGATTCAATCTCAGGATGAGAAAGAAAGCTGGACGACAATTGGGGTTTCGGAAAATATTATTGAGGCTTCTTATAATGCATTGGTAGATTCTATTGAATATAAACTTTTAAAAGACTTTAAAAAGTAAATTCTTATGATTACTCCTCAGACAGTAAAATATGTGGCTGAACTGGCAAGGATTAAAATAACAGAGGAAGAGATAGAATTTTTAAAAGAGCAATTAGGAAAGATTTTGGAGTATATCAATAATTTGAAGGAGGTAGATACCGACAAAGTAGAACCCACAAGAGGTGTTTTTTTTCAGGAAAATCGTCTAAGAGAAGATATTCCTTGCAAAAAGGATATTTTTAAAGAGATTTTAAAGAATGCTCCGCAGAAGGAAGACAATTATTTTAAAGTCCCCAAAGTAATTGAATGAAAAAAATTTTTCAGCTAAAGGCAACAGAAATTTTAAAAAAGATAGAGGAGAATAATTTAAAAAAGGAAGAAGTCTATCATCATTTTAAAGAAAGGATTGAAAGAATTGATCCTCTTATTAAAAGTTTTATTGAAGTATATGATTATTATCCTACAGAGAAGGGCGCTCCGGTTGCTATAAAGGATAATATCTGTATTCAAGGAAGAAAAATAACCTGTGCTTCTAAAATTTTATCTTCTCATATTGCTGTTTATGATGCCACAGTAATTAGAAAGATTAAAAAAGAGGGGCTTTTAATTTTAGGCGCCACCAATATGGATGAGTTTGCTTTTGGTTCATCTTGTGAAAACTCCTGCTATTATCCGACAAAAAATCCGTGGGATTTAAAAAAAGTTTCTGGAGGTTCATCAGGAGGCTCAGCTGCAGCAGTTGCGGCGAGACTGGTTCCTTTTGCTTTAGGCTCTGATACGGGAGGCTCAATCAGACAACCGGCATCTTTCTGTGGAGTTGTAGGTTTTAAGCCTACTTATGGAAGGGTTTCTCGTTTTGGTTTAGTTGCTTTTGGATCAAGTTTGGATCAGATAGGACCGATAACGACAAATTTTACTGATTGTGCTTATCTTTTAAATATAATTTGTGGGTTTGATGAACTTGATTCTACTTCAGCAAATATAGAAGTTCCTGATTTTATGAAAGCCTTAATTGAAGATGTAAAAGGAATTAGAATTGGGCTACCTTCTGAGTATTTTCAGGAAGGTTTAGATGAGGAAGTAAAAGAGGCGGTAATGAAAGTGGCAAAAACTTTGGAAAAAAAGGGAGCAAAAATTTTAGAAATCTCTTTGCCTCATTCTCGATATGCAATTGCCACTTACTATATTATCGCCTGTTCTGAGGCAAGTTCTAATCTTCAAAGATTTGATGGAGTAAGGTATGGACTTCAGATTAAAGAAAAAGAAATGTTAGAACTGTACAGACAGACAAGAAAAGAAGGATTTGGGATAGAGGCAAAAAGAAGAATTTTTTTGGGCACATATAGTTTATCTACTGGCTACTATGAGGATTATTATCTGAAAGCATTGAAAGTAAGGACATTGATTCGCAAGGATTTTGAGAAAGCATTTTCAACAGTAGATGTAATTCTTACTCCTACCTCTCCTACCCCTGCTTTTGGATTAGGAGAAAAGATAAAAGATCCTTTAAGTATGTATCTTTCCGATATTTATACAGTTTCAGTTAATTTAGCTGGGATTCCTGCGGTCTCTTTTCCCTGTGGTTTTACAAGCAATGATTTACCTATAGGTGCTCAACTTATTGGGAAACCTTTTGATGAAACAACATTGATTAAGGTTGGTTATACTTATGAAAGATTATGTAAGGATTTTTTTGAAAGAACTCCTGAAATAGCTAAATGAGTGAATTTGAAGTAGTAATTGGGTTAGAGGTTCATGTGCAACTGGCTACCTCATCAAAAATATTCTGTTCTTGTCCGGTAGAGCCTGAAGCGCCCCCTAATACCAATATTTGTCCTATCTGTTGTGGATATCCGGGGGTCCTTCCTGTTTTAAATAAAAAAGCATTGGAACTTGCCATAAGAGTAGCTTTGGCTTTAAATTGTAAGATAAATAAAAAGATATATTTTGAGAGAAAAAATTATTTTTATCCGGATTTACCCAAAAATTATCAAATTTCCCAGTATAGACTTCCTTTGGCAGAAGAGGGGTTTTTGCCTTTGGAGAACAAAAAAATAAGAATAAAAAGAGTTCATTTAGAGGAAGATGCAGGAAAATTAATTCATAAGGAGAATTACTCCTTAGTTGATTTTAACCGTTGTGGCACCCCACTTTTAGAGATTGTAAGTTATCCAGATATAGATAGTCCTCAAGAAGCTTTTCAATATTTGAATGAATTAAAAAGAGTTATTCAATATATAGAGGCTTCAAGTTGTGATATGGAAAAAGGGACGTTAAGGTGTGATGCGAATATATCTTTGCGGAAAAAAGGAGAAAGAGAACTGGGAACAAAAGTAGAGCTTAAAAATATGAATACGTTTAAAGGAGTGAAAGAAGCATTAGAGTATGAGGTAGAAAGGCAAAAAAGAATTCTTCAGGAATCTAAGGAGGTTGTGCAGGAGACACGCTTGTGGGATGAGAAAAAAAGAAAGACTTTTGTTATGCGAAAGAAGGAGGAAGCACATGATTATCGCTATTTTCCTGAGCCGGATTTGGTAGATTTTGTAATCAGTGAGGAGATGATTGAGAGGGAAAAAGAGTTTGTTGGAGAGCTGCCTTATTTAAGAAGAGAAAGGTTTAAAAAAAGTTATTCTTTATCAGAAAAAGAGATTGAGATTTTGATTTCTCAAAAAAGGTTAGCTGATTTTTTTGAGGAAAGCTTAAAATTTTTCCCTCAGGAGAAAAAAATCGCTAACTGGATTATTGGTCCTTTTTTAGAATTAGTATATAGATTAGAGAAAGGATTTAATGAGGTAAAGATTTCTCCTGAAAATTTTGCCAAAATTGTGGAGTATTTTTCTCAAGGCAAACTTAATAATTTAGGGGCAAAAAAAGTTTTATCTTTAGCTTTAACTACTGATGAGGATATAGATAAAATAATAGAGAAAGAAGGGTTAGGTCAGGTTTCTCAGGAAGAAGAGCTGATAAAATTTATAGATGAGGTGATTGAAGAGAATCCTAAACCTGTCAGTGATTATAAACAAGGAAAAAAAACTGCTTTGCAATTTCTTATTGGACAGGTGATGAGGAAAACGCGTGGTAAAGCTAATCCTAAGGTAGTAAGTGGCTTATTAGAAAGGAGGATATAATGAGAAAAAAAGTTTTAGTGGGAATAGCAATAATTATATTTTTATTTGTTTTTCTTCCTGTATTTTCTGAAAAGAAAGAAGCAAAAGGTAAACTTTATAAAGAGTTAGATTTATTAGGAGAGGCTTTTTTAATTATAAAAGAAAAATATGTGGAGGAGAAATCAGCGAAAGATTTAGTTTACGGAGCAATTGCGGGTATGGCTCATTCTTTAGATCCATATAGTCAATTTTTAAAACCAGAAGATTATAAAGAACTTTTAGTAGAGACAGAGGGAGAGTTTGGAGGATTAGGGATTGTAATTACTATAAAAGATGGACTTTTAACGATTGTTTCTCCTCTTGAGGATACTCCTGCCTATCGGGCAGGATTAGAGCCAGGAGATGTGATTGTGAAGATAAATGGAGAACTTACCAAAGGAATAACTTTACAAGAAGCAGTAAAGGAATTGAGAGGAAAACCAGGCACCAAAGTTACAATAACAGTTTTAAAAGATAAGACGAAAGAACTTAAAGATATAACTATTGTAAGAGATATTATAAAGATAAAGGATATAAAAAGAGCTTTGGTTTTGGAGAATAATATTGGTTATATAAAATTGGCAGAATTTCGTGAGGATACAGCAAAGGAATTAGATAAGGCTTTAGAAAAGTTAAAAAAAGGAAAGATTAAAGGCTTAATTGTTGATTTAAGAAATAATCCTGGAGGTCTACTTATTTCTGCAGTTGAGGTTGCTTCCCGATTTTTACCTACAGGAAAATTGATTGTTTCTACAAAATCAAGATATGGAGAATCTTTAAAGTATAAGTCTTTGCCTTGCAAAATTAAAATTTTAGATATTCCTATGGTGGTGCTTATCAACAAAGGAAGTGCTTCAGGTAGTGAAATTGTTGCTGCTGCATTAAGAGAAAATAAAAGAGCGATTCTTTTGGGAGAAAAAAGCTTCGGAAAAGCAAGTGTACAAAGTGTAATCCCCTTACCTGATGGTTCTGCATTAAGGATAACTACCGCAAAGTATTATACCCCTTCAGGAAAAAGCATTCATCAGAAAGGAGTAGAACCAGATATTTTAGTTTCTTCAAAAAAGATAGAGGCTAAAGAGGATGTTTTTGAGGAAATAAAAAAAGAGAAAAAATTTGATTATCGCAAAGACTACCAAATCTTAAGAGCTTTAGACCTTTTAAAAGGCTTAATAATCCTTTCCTCATAATTTATGTATGCTTTAGGGATAGAAACTTCTTGCGATGAGACCTCAGTAGGCGTTGTTTTTAAAAATAAAGTTTTAGCCAATGTTACTGTTTCTTCCCTGAAGTATCATAAAAAATACGGAGGAATAGTTCCTGAGATTGCACATCGCAATCACTTAAGATTTATTGAGAAAGTAACTGAAATTGCTTTAGAAAAAGCAAAAATAGATTTTAGCGAAATTAAAGCAATTGGTGTCAGTTTTCGTCCGGGATTGGCGGGAGCGCTTCTTGTGGGGGTAAGTTTTGCTAAAGGATTGAGTTTAGCATTAGATATTCCTTTTTTAGGTATTAATCATCTGCATGCTCATCTTTTCTCTCCCTTTTTAAATAGAAAAGATAAGCTACCTTTGCCCTTTATAGGTTTGATTGCCTCAGGTGGACATACAGAAATTTTTCTGGTAAAGGATTTTGATAAGATTAAACTTATTGGAAAAACGCGTGATGATGCCTGTGGTGAGGTATTTGATAAAGTGGCCAGATTTTTTGGATTGGGGTTTCCGGGTGGGATTTATTTAGATAAGATTTATTCTTATTCTTTCAAAGATACTTTTAAATTTAAATGTTCTCACATAGGGTTTGATTTCAGTTTCAGTGGAATTAAGACAGCAATTATTTATAAAAAGATGGAATTGGAGAAAGAGAGAGAATTAGATGAGTTAACTAAAATTAAATTGCTTTCCTCGTTTTTAGAAAAAGTAGTAGTTACGATTGTAGAGACCACAATTCTGGCAGCAAGAAAGTTTAGAGTGAAAAATATTGTTTGTGGAGGAGGGGTAATTGCTAATAGACGTTTACGTTCCTTATTTAGAAAGAGGGTGAAAGAAGAAAAAATACAGCTTTTTCTTCCTGAGAAAAAATATGCTACTGATAACGGAGCAATGGTTGCAGGATTAGCTTTTTACTTATATAATAATAAAAAATTAAAGAGTAATTTAAATTTGAAAGTATATTCTGACTAATGTTAACTTTATGGGAAACAATAAAAAGGATTATTTGTGCCTTTATCTTGGGAGCAGTTATTGGGCTGGAAAGAGAAAAAAAAGGAAGGAGCGCAGGACTGCGTACACATATTTTGGTGTGTATGGGCTCTTGTTTGATTATGTTAGTTTCCTTATATATGTATGAACTTTTTAAAGATAAAGCAACTTTAGATCCGGCAAGAATTGCTGCGGGAGTAGTTACAGGTATTGGGTTTTTAGGTGCAGGAACAATTATAAGGAGTCAGGAAGGGATAAGAGGACTTACTACAGCAGCCAGCATCTGGATAAGTTCAGCGATTGGATTGGCGGTAGGATGTGGATTTTATGAGGTAGCACTTTTTTCTACTTTTTTAGCCTTCCTAACCTTAGCTTTTCTTAAAAAAATAGAAAAAAGATTAGAAAGGTAATTTTTAAGGAGGTGTAAGATGGTACGAAGAAGAGATGAAGAAAAAATATTAGATGTAAATGCAACAATGAGAGGAGATTTGGTATTTTCAGATCCTGTGAATTTAAAGATTAATGGCAAGTTTGAGGGGAATTTGAAAGCTAAAGGGAATTTAATTATTGGAGAGAAAGCTACAGTATTTGCCGATATTGAAGGAGAAAATATTATTATTTCAGGATTAGTAAAAGGAAAGATTAAATCTACCTCTTTAGTTACCCTTACAAGTCAAGCTATAGTTTATGCAGATATTGAGGCACCCAAAGTTTCTATTCAGGAAGGAGCAGTATTTAATGGAGTTTGTCGAATGTATACAGAAAAGATTACCTTAGGTGAATTAGCTGAATATTTATCTGTGGAGAGAGAAAAAATTTTAGAATGGGTTAATAAAGGAAAACTTTTAGCGCAAAAGCAGGGAGATACTTTAGTATTTGATAAAAAAGAAGTAGAAGCGTGGGTTGCTTTTAATCGTTAGATAAATGCGTGAGAGACTTTTAACTACACGGGAAGTATCGCAACTTTTAGGTATTTCAGAGAAAGAGGTAATTGATTTAGCTAATCAAGGAGAAATTCCTGCGTATCGGGTGGGAGGGGAATTTTTGCGTTTCCGTCAAGAAGAAATTTTAAAAATTAAAAGTAAATTTAAAAAAGCTTCTTCTTATAGTTGGAAAGAAAAAATCAGTGATTTTTTTTACTTTAATGATTTCTATATAATCTCCTTAATTTTAATATCTTTTCTTCTTTGGATTATTTTTAAAAATTAGAATTTTATTTCGAAAATATACCGAACTTTATTTTTTTTAAAGGAGGGTTCTCCTTTTATTTTAAGAAAATGTATACTTGCTTTCTCCTTTATCCATCCTTCCACTTCTTTAGCTTTAAAATAAGGATAAAAAATATCAATACCTAACATCTTTTTCCACTCTTTTCTTAAAGATTTTTTCCTATCTTTCTTTACAGTTTCTCCATAAGCATTATTAATTAAATTTAAAAATGTCTTTTTTTGGGAGGAAGTAGTAGTTTTCTCCTTTATTTCTTTCAAAATTTCTTCCTGTGTCTGAGGATACCCTTTTATACTCACAAAAAAAATTATTATACAAAAAATAAGTATTCTTCTCATCACCATTTAATTATACCATAAAATTTTGGATTAAAACAAGAAAATCAAGCAAAGAGAATGCGTCCCCAAAATTGATATAACCTCAACTCCATTTTAACTCCTTAAAAAATTTATTCCCATCTTCTAAAATGAATGCAGGGTTAACTCTTCCCATTTGATATTCATTATAGCCGAAGGTATAATCCTCTGGTGAATTATTATTTTTGAGATAAAAGTTTTATTTCTGCAAATTATTTCTACATTTTTCAGTCCAGCCTCGCAGGTTGAATAGTTAGGTTTTATCTCTTGTTTTACCAATACCTAATATTTCACATACATGCTTTCTTTTAATCTCTTTGTCAAGATACTTCCTAAA
>Ga0164318_10004662_pt1 | contig 13210 bp, 23 predicted proteins | sample GuaBasSedimGuay9_FD_113734 | JGI IMG/M metagenome (GOLD analysis project Ga0164318, IMG submission 113734) | Subseafloor sediment microbial communities from Guaymas Basin, Gulf of California, Mexico - Guay9, Core 4571-4, 0-3 cm | ecosystem: Environmental > Aquatic > Marine > Hydrothermal vents...
AAAAACAGGTGGAAAAATCGATCAAGAACATATCCAGGTATTGCGAAAGCTATGGCGGATCAATGGGGTTAAATAAAACAACAAAACAAGGAGATGAACACTATGGCACAAGTAAAAGCTACGTTAAGCATGATCAGAAACAAACAAGCAGACATACGTACATACGTTGAACAGAGATTCCCTGCGATCCGTAACGCCGTGATCGCAATGGCGGGAGCTGGTTTTTCACATCGACAGATCGCAAAAATGCTTAAGATCAGTAAGCGATCTGTTTGGATGCATTTAACGTCAAATCACGATCTACGGGACTCTTCGAGATTAGTGTTAACTTATGATGAGTTATACGTTTTTGAAGATTATGTAGGTCAAGCATACTGGAGGAACAGACTATGACACATAATGCAAAAATTCGATCTGAAAGTAAAGATAATGAAATATATATAACATCGAGCGATAAAGATACTCTTAAAACTATTTCTGTAGTTTTTAGGGATTCTATAGTAGAAATTAGTGGGTATGCTATGGATGTATCTGGTGATGTAGATATATGTTATAGTCGGATAATAATGGATGTAGATGTATTTAATGAACTGATTAAACAGGTGACTGAATTATGACAGCTTTCGATCTTCGCAATACGGAGGACTGAAACTATGAAATTTATTGATACGTCTGATTTAATAGAGGTTCGTGATGAATTCAATAAACTTATTGATGATTGTAATAAGATAAACGAATCTTATTCATCAAGAATTAAAAAGTTGATTGATGAAGGATATACAGAGGATGAATTGATACACATTTTTGAAGTAGTATTTACGGAGGAATAATATGGTACAATTTAAAGCTATGCAGATTGATGATCTTATGGAACTTATTGAAGATCAAATTATAGCAATTAAAAGGGAAGCATTTGAAACGGGATATAATCAAGGATATGCTGTTGGTCTTGAAGAACAACAAACCCGTAAATAAATTTATATGGAGGTAAAAAAATGAAAGGACTACGTATTAAAGCTATAAGACAAAAAGCATATCGGGAAGGGCTTGAAATGGGCTTTGTAGACGGGTTTTGTGAAGGGATCGATCAGGGATATGAGGAAGGGTTTGACGATGGATATATGGAAGGTATAAAAAGAAAAAGAATAAATTAATATTCTTTTCTTTTTCATTTCTTTTCTGGTTCTTCTATTGTAAGAGGAACAGGCTTATAGTGTGTATCATACATATTTATAAATGGTGCTAAATTCATTATACAACTATCAATATCTGCACCATAAGATACATCAGCCAAATTCAATTTATATATAAAACCTGATACTTCTTGAGGTTTTATAAATAATGTTATCAACTGTCGGACTCTTTTTGCTATCTGATTAGCATATTGAGAAGTCAGTATAATAGTGTTATTAAATTTACGCAGGTCTTGACTTACGTCAGTCGTCATAAATGCACTTGACGATTGCCACTTATATGAGTCTGCAACACCATAAAACTCATCTATGAGCATTATAGTATTCTCTCGGTTCTCTAACTGTTCCATTGACTCTAAAAATTCATATTCGATTTTTAACGGAGTGTTGGATAATATTGTTAGATCATTACCCAACTCTTCGTTAATCAGTTTTAGCAATATAGCCAGTGACACGGCAGATAATGTCTTTCCGTGTCCTAACAATCCAAGAACAGCAATAATAGCGTTATTATTGTTGTCTAAACTGGCTATAAGTTCAATTGGTTTCATAATTATTCAACGTACTTACGAAAGACATTATTACGTTCAAAGGATACGTCTTTGGTTCCTAATATGGCTCTAATCAGTTCAGACCTACCTTGTCGGTGTTCAGACACCTTCAGGGTTAAATAGTTCTGTAAAAACCTTGATAGAACGTTATTTGATCCACCACCATAAAGAATATCTTTTATCAAATACAATTTATTCACACCTGCTAATTCTTTTTTAGTAAGCGATGTGATCATATTTATATTAGATTGATCAAATAACGTTCCCACTACCTCATGGGCAAATTCAATGTCTGTAGTGGGACTTACTTCTTCATCAGTATTGGTATCATTGACAGCGTTCAAGAGGTCTGCAATGGTTAATTTCTCTTCTGATTGGGGTTCTGGTTCTTTTTTAGCCATTTCTAACACCTATAAGAATGAATTGTATACAAGGATCATAGAAAACATTCCAATTCCACCTAAAACGATCCCGATTGTGACACCCATGATCACCTGACCAACATCGAAAGATGCCAGTTCACTCATTAATTTGGTTTCTGTGAACTTATTTAGCAATTTAGGGGTTAATTTACTGGTATCTTTGATATTAACATCAATAGATGTATTAACATCTTCTTTTATAATAACGCAATTAGTAACTAATTTCTTGGTTGGTAAAATATATACTTTATCAACCAATTTAGTGTCGTTGATACCTTTTATCTTAATACTACCCATATCGTCAAATTTACCATCTAATATTTTAATAGTAGTATTTTCTTTATCGATATATAGCACAGTAGTATAATCCTTCTTTGCATATTTACGATATTTTATAGAATCTATAATTGCAGTTATAGATTTTACGATAGAAGACCCATCGATATTCATGTCTTTTGTTTTTATTTTAGTCATAATTTAATCCTCCTATTATCAAATTGATATTTAGATATAATATAATGTTGCATACTTGATATTGTCTTTATTATGCTATTTTTACGAGTTTTAAAGATAATACCTTCATTATCTTTTAATATTAGTTCAAACATTTTATTCACCTTTTATTTGTCTTTCAAGGTACCTTTTCAATGCGTAGTCCTGCATTTCTACTATAGTTTTAGGTTTATAATTTGCCATATCTATTATAGCTATATCCTTTTTGTACTGATCATCAGAACATGCGATGTTAATAAATTTTTCTCTCAACTTAATGTACGTTTTCAAGTCTTTTCTCTCTTTATAATTTTTATATGCTCGAATCATAGCACATAATGTTCTATAGCTTCCTCTGCAAAAGATTTTTACACCTTTAAAAATATAGAGAGATAGTTTATAATAATCTATCTCTCGTTTTTCTTTTTGTTTTGACATATTAAATCACCTAATCGAAGATATTTTTAATTTTTCTGATCTTCTTCTTATATTTCTTTTTAACTTTCACTATCTTTTTTTTAGTCTTAACTATCTTCTTTGCTGTGGTTTTCTTTGTCTTCTTTGTCTTCTTTGTCTTCTTTGCAGTTTTCTTTACATCTTTTAATCTCTTTGCCTCTTCCTTTTTTCTTTTTTTAGCTTCTTTTTGAAATCTTTTAAATTCCTCCGCTTCTTTTCTTTTCTTTTCTGCTACATACCTTCTTTGTATTTCTTTTCTCTTTTTTTCCGCTTCTGGTGTCATTTCATCAAATATATTATATGCCATATTTTAAATCACCACCTAAATAAATGGTATTAAATTTCTGATCAATTCTATTACTCTCATGATCAATTTTATTAATGGTAATAGTACTTTATGCAATATAAAGTTTACTACTTTTACATGCATATCAATATAAGTTCCTATCATATTAGGATAATCTTTATATTGTAATGCAGGTATAATACAAATAATCTCAAGTAGCATAAGAGCATACCACCAGTCATCAATTATTAATTTTATAAATGTAAATATAAAATTAATTGTGTACTGGAATATAAGTAATGGGAAGTAAATGATACTTCCTAAACTTTTTCCTATGAATGGAATATTATTTATTACATTAACAAACATTCCAGACAATCCTTTTAGTTTTAGACTTGTGTCGCCATCACCTGGAACTGTTTCAAAGTTCCATGCGAATGGGTATTTAGATGTTCCGTGAATATTATTCTTGTAATATGATATAAGATATTTTTGATCACTCATATCCAGTTCTGTGAACATTAAAGTTTGATTATTCACTATTTTATCATCTAATGACACTGTACGGTCTGCAAAAGAAAAAGTGAACATGAGGGGTTTTGTAAAGGTATATTTAGCAATCGGAGTATTTTTTATTGTTACTACTTCATGCCCATCTATTTTTAATGTTCGATTTACATAATTTGTAAACCATGTTGAGTGATCTACTTCCTGCTCAATCCGAACCACCACAGTTTTGTAATAACTGTCATTAAATTTATATGTAAAATCATATTCTAAAATATAATCGTATGGAATATAATTTTTCATCCATCCACTCACACAAGTCGTATTTACGCAAACGGTCTTGTTTGGATTGTATACTTTTCCTAAAGAATCAGCAGAAAAAGTTATTGTTTCTTTAGTATCACCATAGAGATATAAAACTTCTCTGTCGTCACTCCAGTCATGGTATGCGCTGCCAACTCCACATAAGAGCGTTATTGCTATTAATATATTTATTGTTTTCATTTTTTATGCACCTAACCTATGAATCATTTTCATTACTGATAATATAAATATCAATGGAATCAAACAGTAAAATAGAATTTGAAAGACTGGCTGTATGCCACTACCGCCGTCACCCATACCTTGACCTACACTACTGTAAATATCAGCAACACCACCTTCCCCACCGAGTCCGTTACCGAATCCGTAGTCTATATCATCACCTCGTTCTGATGCGTGTTCTGCCTCTTCGGTCGTCATGGTGATCCCGAAGGTTTCAGTATGCTCAATCTCTTCCATACTTTCACCTACCACCATTTCAACCTCTACATAATCGGGATGCTCGCTATCCTGATCTGTACCTTTAAAATTATCTGCTCTGGTACTGTCGTTTATAAAATACTCTTCTATTACGTTCTTTTTACACGTTTCCGTAACTTCTGACCCTCCCGTGACCTCCATGACGTAACCGGTAACGTATTCCGTTCCTTTGTTTTCATACTCTTCTGTGTCTGCATTCCATGTTTTTCCCTGCAATGTCCATGTAGTAGGAATCTCGACATCGGTAACAAACATACAAGTGATGCGCCAACATGCCCATGATATGAGAGGTCGTATCCCATACCAATCATCAATCGAATATACGTATGTTCCATCCGGTGTTTGGGTATACCAGTTCACGGATTCCTTCCAGACCGAATAATCGGCGTGATATGTTTCGTTTTCATGATCTAAACCACCTTCGGAATCATAAGCAGTGGAAAGACCTGCAAACAGTATAAACGATACAAATACTGTAGCATATAGAATTATTTTATTTACTGACATATTTCAATCCTCCAAATAGTATCATAATTAATAACAAGTACATTAATGGCAAATAAAGTCTTTTAATCTGTAGATTAGTTAATCTTGCATCGGAAACACTATGAACGTCTGAAATCTTATCTAAAATATAACTTACAGTATCATCAGAGGTTAAATCTACAGTGAAAAACCCTCTATCTTGATATGCGGGTTTTGTTGCTCGATAATGATATGTATTATCTGGTAAACCTGAAAAACATACATTATTATCGTTTTCAGTAGGTTTTGTATCCCATCCTTCGATGTAAACGTAAGAATCAGCCAATGGCATATTGTTTTGATCAAATACTTCTATACAGAGAGTATTACCAGTATTAAAAGGATTATCTCCGGTTGCATTGGCATAAACAGTATCTACGTCTAATAAAGCATTATTTAACCCATACATGCGCACAGTATAGTTAAAACCTGCCACATATTCATAATTAGGTTCCCAAACGGCAGGATTAAAAGAATCTCCATCCCACCATGTAAAAACGTCATAATTGACGTTATCTACCTCCGTACTTTCATTAAAAAGCTTTAATTCGATATTCATGAGAGATACATTATTTGATGTAGCATAAGAGATTATAGAAATCGGTGCATTCGGATTAATGTACTGACCACCGATCTTATGTCTAAAAAAGACATTAGCAGTTAGATTATCGAATATTGTAATGTTTTCATCTGAAATGTTCCAGACTTTTATTTGGTCTACGGCATCACATCCACAACTATATGCCCATAATCTACCTCTATAAACTGTTGTTTCATCTTTAGTCCAGTTTACAGGTGTATATTGTTTAAATCCGAATTCTTTGGCTGTTAATAGTGTGCTATCTCCAATCTTTTCCCACATTCCCGTATCAGTGTCATAATATTCAAAATATAACAAATTACTACAATTACCTGCTATATAATGTAGTCTTGCGTCCTGTGAGTCATTTATTTCTGAAATACTTTTATTATTATCATCAGTCCACATAATAGAGCATGGAGTTTGTGGTAATTCATCATCAGAATCTCCACCGGTTCCATCTCCGTCATTTGGATCATCTGGATCGCCTACTGTACCATTACCATCTCCTTTTGTGCTATCTTGAAGATTAACTCTTAATACATACTCGGTATGCTGTGCATCGAAATTTGTATATATTGTTTGCCATCCAAAGGTATTATATCCTTCTTTTTCAACTTTAACCTGATAATTTTGGTTAGATAAGTCAAATGTCTTCACAAAACCGTATGAATTAGTTAAACCGTACGTATTACAGGGATAACCGTTAATACGGCAGTCTTGTTTTACGGATACTTTTGCACCACTCACATATTCAGATGTATTAATATCGTAGACTGTAACACCAAGATTCCATGATTTAAAGCTATGATAAAGCGTGTCTTCCCCAATTTCTGCATAAATAGTTCTATGTTGGGTTCCCTGATCAGTATCTATATATATATCTAATTTATCATTCAATTCTACATCTGTACCAATCAGAAAAACATCCGTGTTAGATGTTCCGTTCGATACTAGATAATTATCCCAATCATCATTTTTAATAATATAAATATGTGGATTTTTCAACAAATTTGCACAATCATCTACATAGTATAGAATTTGATAGTCACATAAATCATAATTATATTCTATATCAGAACCATTACATACAAATTCAAATTCATATACATTATCAAAGACTAATTTATAATTAGATTGATTTAATATTTCAAAGTTATATGTATCTCCTAATGATATTAATGTTGTAGAATTTATCTCGTGATAACCATCTGAAAAATACATATATAGACTACAATTATGAACACCACATACATCACCATAAATATTAAAAATATCTATATCTGGAGGATAAAAAAAACCTTTAGTCCCTTTAACTGATGTGGACATGTCTGGTGCAATACCTGTATTACCATAAGTCATTTCATGATCCATCATTTTTAAAAATATTTCATCATATAATCTTCCTGTAGTATAATACGTTATCCATTCACCTATATTATCACTTGACCAATGTATAGTTTTCTCATCATAATGATCAGAATCTCCATATTTGTATATCCATAATCGAACCCACTGTGATGTATCTCCTCCAGATTGACACCTGACCTCCCATGTTTGGCTCATCCATCCTTTTGCATCGTGCGTATCATTATCCCATACAATCGTAGACCCATAACTATAATCTCCAAATTCATAATATTCATGTAATGAATATGTAGCACCAGATATGATATTAATATTACATATTAATAACAATATAATTATTATTTTTCTCATCTTATTATTACCCTGTAAACTTTTATTATCGCCACTAAAAGTATACCAACGACTACTAAAAGTAGCCACCACTGATTAAACTTCTTTTTTACTACTTCCACATCCGTAACATCTCGAATCTCGTTATACGATGCATATAATTGATAATCAAGCGTTTCATTGACATACATACCCTGATTATTGTTTATAGTCCCTATGTATGTTCCATTGCTAAAAATGGAATATGGTATGTACCCTTCGTTGAATATAAGAAGGTTTCCTTCATAATATCGAGGTTCTATTAGATTATCACCAGTTAGATCGTAAGCAGAAGCTTGACTAATCAACAATAGTATGATAAGGTATTTAAACATCTTCTTTGCACCTTCTTGGTCTTATAATGTTAGTACCAACCTTATTATCAAGTTTTGTCACTATATATTCAAGAGGATTAGATATAATATTAATATGCATGTTATATTCATGAAACATAATATTAAGTTCCTCTCGGAGAGGTTCTGCGGGGACTTGATAATCTATTTGTAGGGTAGGAGGTGGCGTAGATTCTACGTTTTCCGAAGCATTTATATCAGAAATGTAATTAAGAGTTTCATTGGTATATATACCTATAGCAAACCAATTTGAATCGTTTATGGCTTTTTGTAAGTCTTCTATAGCACACAAACCTAAATTAACACGCTGGTTACTCCCTAAAACGGGAAAACCCGTATCATTATAATAATCAATACCAGTCCCAATATTATCATATATTTGCTGTGCTGTCGAGTTTGTAGGTTGAACTGTCATATTAGATACATTACAATCAATATAATGTCTTCTGCCATCATATTTGAATGTAATATTTGTTATGTTAGCATTTTTAGGAATTGATGATATATCAAACTCTGTGAAACCTCTAAAAGTCGATGGCATGGGGAATGATTGTTTACCTGCTATTACAGAATCTTGATAATCAAATAATTTATAATCCATTCCATGTTCGACATGCCCATCGTATGATGTTGTGAGATTTATTGATTTGTTTACCATCTTCTGCTCGAAATAATATGTAATAGTAGGTGGATTGCATTCTAAAGGATACATATCTGAACCATACGCTACATGATAACGCAATAGCATTGCATCAAAAATATCAACACCATCATCGCCATCAACATCTCCACACAAATATGTACTTTCAATTATAAGATTATGTGTATCATTATAATCTATTATCGTGCGGTTACAGGGGTTGTTTCCACTGCATAGGCATGTTGCAGTTACATTAGCAATCATTAATAGTATTCCTGTTATCAATAGTATTTGTTTCATGTTTATATACCTCGTTTAAGTATTCTTATCAGAAATATTATAATAACTATAAAGAAGATTAGAAAAACAAACAATGCAAATATATTAATATTCATAAGTTTTTCTGGATGTTCTATTATGTTATCATATTCTATCTGATCTTTTATTATTAAAATTGATAGATTGTTTTCTGATATTGAATTGTTTGTTGTTGATTCATATCCGGCATTTGTAGCATAATATATATCTGTAGTAGTATTATTATGCGGATAATAAATATTAACAGTCGTAGCTTGTGCTACACTCATTAGAATTGTGAATATTAGAAAAGGTGTTATTTGTTTCATAAAAATAAAAATTAAGGGTAAAAATACCCTTAATTCGTTCCTTTGGTTACCTTATAGAAGATACCCGTAATTAGAGCCGCCAGAGCAGTCAATAGAGCCATTGCGATTGTAAGTGGGAACACCGCAATGATTAGATCAAGCAGACTTGAGAAAAGCGGCACAATCGCATCTATAATATCGATAACTCCCTGAAAAGTGGTGTTATCGACCGCAGCAGCATTAGAAACGATAGCCACAAGCGCAATTGTTGCGAAAGCTACCCTCCTCTGGATACTCTGCTTAAGCCTCTGCATTCGGGTAGGCTTTGGGGTTTCCTCAATTGTTTCGTTCTCGTTCATGATTTATCACTTCCTTTGAACTGTTTAATTAATTTATATCCCAACCATGCCCCTAAAAGCATGGCAGGCAAGAATATATGAGGATAATAGTTCAAACAGCCACTGTAAAACGTTATCAGCGTGTCAACGTCATGTATATCTGATACTGACATGTAGGTAACGTTCTGCGTGACATGAGTGAAATTCTCAAATATTCTACTGTGTATAGTTGTATTATTAATCATATTTATACTTTTCTATTCAAGTGTGTTTAGTTTTTCATACATCTTTTCAATCTCTACTTTCAGTTCTTCATATCTACTTTTAATGTCTGAAATAATTTCTTTCATACTCATATTAAGCATGTAGATATTTGAATTTCTACCCTTCTCAACTGTATGAATTGTTTCGGACTTGATATATCCTATTTCTTTCAGAGATTTAAGATTTATAGATATGATTGATTGACTGGTATTTGTATATCGTTCAATATCTTTTTGTGTAGCTTGTTTTAGGGTATATATAGTAAACAAAACTTTAGCTTTAGTTTTATTCATACCTACGTATGCAAGAGCGTCTATATATTCCATATCTGTTTCATCTATTTGTGCTATTTCTACAGTTTTCATTTTAGTATCACCACTTTATCCTTATTATTCCATCTATAAATAGTTTACTATTGTATTACATAAGTTCATTAATATAAAATGGTCTACTATCTATTTGTTTATTGTATAAATCGGCGTTCGTATGAATCTCATCATACCAATATCTTTTATTCGATTCATAGCCAAATTCTTTCAATTCCTGTTCCCAAAAATTAACTTTTTCCAAACATCCACGACGTCGGCATTCACGCTGTTTTAAAGGTTTTATTCGAGTTAATGATACATTATTAGCATAAGGTTTTGTTTTTCTTTGATCTTCCATTAATTGAGCATTCTTTTTAGCATTAGGCAACCCTCTAAACTTTGAATTGTCAGGGTCTACTTTACCATTTTTATCATAACTGTTATATCTACCATTCCCGAATGCTAAAAAGCTATCCAGTTTTTTACTCTCCCACCCACCCAATTTTTTAGAATCTTTTATAGGTATTTTTTTAGATAAATATATCCCATCAGTATTTAATGAGATAACCTTATTCCTATACTTCCAAATAGTATTTATAACTTGCATTCGGCAGCCCGCAGTTATATAACTGGCAAATAAAGGGTTATACATGTTAGAAGCTTCTTCTTTCACTATATAATAGAATATTTTTCCATCTACTTCACTAATATGATTTGGATTCGCTCCCGCTCGATTCCAAACCTTCATAGGGCATTGAATCCAATTTTTAGTCGTTGAAATTGTACACCCATAAGCCGAATTTAATAATAATTTATATGCTAATTGTGACTCATCTCCTTCATCTTTAGCTTTTCTTCTTTTGTCAAATAAATCGTTTATTATTTGATAAAACGGTCTTTCATGATCTTTATTCTTTAATAAGTGTCTGGCTTTCAATATTTTTACATTAAACCCTTTTGATACAAAGAATTCATACTCTGCTTGAGTGATAACGGTTTTTAATGTTCCATTAGGATGGTAATGTTGATTTTTACACAAAAACCAGATGGGAGATATATAATCATCATAATAATCTATTTCAACTTCGTAGAAGCTATAGGCAGTATCTGGAAGGTATTCAGGTACTGTACAGGTTTCCCCTTCTGGTAAATACAAATTAGACATAGTATAAGGATATGCTGACACTATATCGATGTTAAAAACGTTTTTGAACATACCCATTTTTAGAGCTTCAACCATGCCACCATGATACGATTTAAGCGCAAAATCCATTAATGGCTTGCTAACAGGTTTAAAATTCTTTTCAATATTAGTTAAAAAATACTGACGGGTTGGCGATGCAACTGATATATAATTATTACATGGTACTACATTATTAATAATTTTAGTATATTGGTCTGCTAATTCTTTTGTGATTATCGCATCGTTAACGCATCTTGAAATAATAAGAGATTTATAAGCTTTATCAATATCTAATCTATTAATATCTATATCTTGAATATCTTCAACATCTACTTTATTAACTGATGTTCTGTTAGCGAGTGATTTAAGAGGTTTAAAATAATAAAATTGTGCAAGATCGAAAAAGGTTGATTTTCTATTATTTTTAGATATTCTTAAACGCTTTTGTGGGATGTAACTTATCTTATAATCCTTATATTCAGTTTTTCCCGAAATAAGTAACTGTTCATAATTGTTAAAAGGTAATCTCTTCAATATCGCACCCATATCATATTCAAGATTGTAAAACCAGTTATTTGATTCCCAAAACTCTTTTTTAGTGAGAAATTGAAGATAAGAATCTATATCGTCAGCAAAAAGATAACTGTTACCTTCATTAGATGAAGATGCGATTAAAAACGCCGCACCTTCATCTTTTTCTTGTTTTGCATGTTCTTTTCCTATTGTTTCCGTATCTAATGCGGTATTATTTTTTATTTTGTTTACAGTTTTTTTAATCTGCCATGATTTCTGTCGAAAGCTTATTTTGTTAATATCTCTCTCTATAGCCATTTATTGTCTTCTCCTGCAACCTCTACCCATCTCGAACTTGCGAACCACTCTATCTGACTCTAAATCAATTAAGCGTACACAAGCTCCCCAATTATCTGCAAAGTGAGCGTGTTGATACTCTTTCATTTTATTTGTTACTCTTCTATATGCATCCTTTACCCAATCTACCATATTATCAAATTCATCAGATATATATCGACCTGCTCTTTGTGAAAAAATTTCTGGTGATTGATAATTAATACTAACCGTAAAAAACCAACTATATGTTGTTAAATAGCCTGTTTGTGCTATTAACGCTTTCAAAACTTCTTTTTTAATTGTTTCAGATTTTCTGCCGGTCGGTTTCCTCCCTTCCCTCTTTAATTTTTTTATCCTTTCCTGTTCTTTTTTCTTTTCTTGTGCTATAGCTTTATTATATCTATCTTTTAAATCTTCGTAATTACTACCCGTTGTTTCTGCAATCTTCTTTAACTTTTTATTTATTTCTTTTTGCTGTTTTCTTCTTAACTGCTGTTTATATGACTTTTTAGCAGATTTAAGCTTCTTTTTAGAACTATAAGTATGAATTACCTTACCAGTCTTTACGGATCGAATATTTACGTACTCCATGCCCTTCCTTTTTCCAGACTTGAAAGTTTTAAATTCATAATTATATCTGTTTGCCATCGCTACCTCCGTTAACTAAATCAAGAATAAATTCCTCTGAAAGTTTTTCTGGATCATCTTTCAGGTCTATGTAATGTTTTTGTAATATCATACAAATAGAAGATACATTACGTCGTACAGGTACATCTAAATCCTCTAATCTTCTTATAACTGTCTGACAGCAAACATTACATTCTTTAGCCAGTTTTGAAGCCGACTCTCCTGTAATGTATCTTCTTTTTAGTTCTTCATCAGAAATAGGTAATTTTTTAAGTAGCATTTTTATTCTCCTCCCATATTTTTGATAGTAAAACCCTACAATATATTTTTTTACCATTTTTCCTTTTCCATTCCCCTGATATAAGATTATTCACTATTTTTGCATCTAAAATAATCTCATCTTTAATTTTAATGTCTGTAATAACCTGTAAATTCTTGTCTTGTTTTGAGAGTTCGTATATTACAAAAATATACTTACCATCATGATTCATTA
>Ga0164318_10004664_pt1 | contig 13209 bp, 15 predicted proteins | sample GuaBasSedimGuay9_FD_113734 | JGI IMG/M metagenome (GOLD analysis project Ga0164318, IMG submission 113734) | Subseafloor sediment microbial communities from Guaymas Basin, Gulf of California, Mexico - Guay9, Core 4571-4, 0-3 cm | ecosystem: Environmental > Aquatic > Marine > Hydrothermal vents...
AGCTGGCCAATGCCAAGCTCTTGGTGCTGTCCGGGACTTCCAAAGGCCTGATCCGCACCATCACCGCCAACAACAACGATAACGGCACCGGCGGCACCATTACCTATTCCGGCTCGGCGCTGACCATGACCCAGGGGGATTGGTTCATTGTCCTGCCCAATACCAATTTCCGCTATCTGGGAATGATCTTAAATAATGCTAGCAGCAATATTGAGCGCTTCTGGAAGGAGGGGAATAAGGTTACCTGGAATGCCGCGCTGGAAATTGTATCTGGGGCCATTGACGGCTGGACAGAACAGGATCTGGCTTTACAGGTGCCGATCACGGCTCGCCGGCTGTTTGGGTTGGCGACGGCAGATTATGGCTACAGTATGAAACTGGCCATATCCTACGACGGGACTAACGAAGTCCAGATGCTGCATGTGGGTTATCCTGGCGCCGGATTTAAGAGTACTGGTGCCCTGGCTTTGTTTGACTGCGCCATATTGGACGGCAATACGATCTACTTTGATAACGAAAATACCGCCGGTCAAGTGATAAAGGCGGTGGGATGGGAGGAGTAATGAAAAATAAACTTGTTGGTAAAAAGACTTATCTGGTGGCTTTTGCTTTGGCCCTGGCGACTTTTGCCCAGGCCGTGGGGTGGATTGATCAGAATGTTTATGAGGCCGTGATCGGTTTTATGGGAGCTTTAGGTCTGGGGGCGCTTCGAGCCGGGGTATCCAAATTAATGCCTAAAGATTCAGAGGTGGAAACCCCCCAAGAAATGTCTATTAATCTGGAAAGAATAGAGAGTTTATATCGTAGGTAATTTTTAGAGATTATTAAAAACGAGAGCCAGCGCTATGGACTACACTGATTTAAGGAACTATATTGGGATTTTGATCTCTCTTATCGGTTTTTTTGCCGGACTTTCTGGGTTTTTGTTCTGGAGAATCCTTTCTCGCCTGGAGGCTAAGCTGGATGAGTTGTTTGATCTGGCCGGTTCTTGCCGGGAAACTCTATCAGAACGTTTCGTCAGTCGCGTTGAGCACGATAGAAAAGTCTTTGAACTGTGGGAGGCCGTGAACAACCATGACCACGATGATACAGGACGGGTGGTGCGATGTTAGAAGACCGGATTGATCGTTTCTGTAATCAGATCCATGTAGCTTGCATCGGGATGCAACGCCTGAAGCGGCAGGCACCGTACCGAAGGGACTTAAATTTTATCAATCTGGTTGAGGAATTTTGTAATTCCGGGCATCATCTCATGGGTCTGATCCGACAATGGGAAGGCTACCTGTCCCGGAATACCTGTCAATGATTGCCGTTTGTCACCAGATTTAACTTTAAAAGCTAACCATTAAGTGGCCATCATGTTGTTTAAATGCACCGTTGCAACCTAAAAGAGAAAAGGGCCCGCAGAAACGCTTATTAGCTATCAAGCTTCAAACTATCAGATATTTTTCATGATCAGCCCCTATTCACAGTTTAAGATAGCTATTTTAGCCTTTAGAGAGAGAGCGGTTCTAACCTGGCGAGCCGCTCTCCCCTAGTCCCAGGTTAATTGACCTGACCGTAAATTACCCCAAAAAATGTGTTACCCGGAGCTGAAAAAATTAGCAACCACACCAGCTCCAGTTGACTACGAGATTGCAGTAACCGTGGTTTAGAAAATATTATACAGGAAATATTATCTCTCCCTCGGCAGAGATCTTTGCTTTGAACTATACTTCTGAAGTCTTTCCCCTTTAAAGTGGAATACTATTTGAGTCAGCCGCCTCGTTAGCTCACTCCCTATCCGAATCTCTGTGTAAGTCTGCGTATCACCCCTGGGGCAAAAGCGCTATGGGTTGATGATACTAGAGGTTTAGCTAATTATGCGCTTACTTAAGTGATAGTGGTATTATTTTTTTTAGCAAAAATTAGCTTGACAGCAAATATTTAGGTCTATATATGAATAACTATAATCGGGCCTGAGGATAGCGAAAGCATAATTAAAACTGTTCCTCCGGCTTAGTCGTCTGTTAAACAACAACGCTTAATTACCAGAAAATAGCATGGCTTAAAGGAAAGGAAAGATGATCATGGCTTCAGAATTGGTTAAGTTAACCGTTCAGTTGGTATCTTCCCATGCCTCTATTAGCGAACTTACGTCCGCAGAGCTGGTTGAAGAACTCAAGGCGGTGTATCAAACTATAGCTGGCCTGGAGGCCGCGCAGGGCGAGGCGGGAGCCTTGGCAGAAGGTCTAGAACCTAAAGAGGCCCCACCTCTTAAACCCGCGGTTCCCATAGAAGAATCTGTAAAAGACGACCATATTACTTGTTTGGTCTGTGGCAAAAAATTTCGGACCCTGAAAGCCCACTTGCGTCGGGCGCATCAGATGAGTCCGGCCGATTACTATAAAGCTTTTGGACTTGATCCTAAAAAATATTCGTTAGTATCTAAAAATTATTCTGAACAACGCAAGGACTTGGCCAAGAAAATGGGTCTGGGTGAGCTGCGCCGACGGAAAAAGACCTGAGGCCACCTCTCTCAAGTCTAGTCACCATCCTGACCGGAGCCGGTAGGTATATGCCTTACTAATCAGGGCGCTAGACTCATGATGATGATAATGGAGAGAAAGATTAGATTATTCCGAAAACCTTAGATCACAAGGCACCTCCTTGCTTGCCACTTAACCAGGCCATAATTTCCCTGACCTAAGACGGCCACCAAGCAGGCTCTAATTATTGGTTATCCTCGAAAAGGTTCTGGAGCTACGCCTGAATGGCTAAGGAAAGGGAGTTTTTATGATTTTTTAATAATATCACCGATAACCCAAAAACTTTGTAATTATGAGGGCATGATAAAAATATACCTTATCCCGGGCATTACTCCTTCCCAAGCTACTGAGTTGGTCGATAAACTTGAACAAGAATTTTTGGAGGTAGGCCGGGAGGCGGGTTTGAATGGGTTATGGGAAGGAAAACTCCTGACCGGCTCCCCTCAGGTCATTATCCCGGAAGCCGCAGGAGGCCAACATGTCCTGATCATGCTGGGTAAAAAAAAGGGTTTGGCCCAAAAAAAAAGCTTTTTCAGGTCAGGATCGCCAGCGGGGTTTTATATCGGGATTTTCATCACACGGTGACCTTAGTGGGTCATTAATTTTTGGCTGGGCGACTTTCAAAAAAAATTTTTTTCGGTTAATCTTGCTCTGTGGCTTGGTGTCGCGGTGGTTAAATTCTTTTACCGATCACAGAGACACAGAGGTGCATAGATGCACAGCGAGGATTGGTACTCATTATAAATAGGATTATCAGGAACTTATACCACAATGCGCCTTAGTATTAATTGGCTTAAAGATTATCTTGATCTTACTAGTTCTCCCGAAGCCCTGGCGGATGGCCTAACCCTGGTCGGCCTGGAGGTTGAGGCCATCGAGACCTTGCAACCGGCTTTCTCGGGGGTCGTGGTGGGCCGGGTCAAAACCGTGGAACCTCACCCGCGGGCCGATCGCCTGCGGGTGGCCGGGGTGGATGACGGCCGCCATGTTTATCAAGTGGTCTGTGGGGCACCCAATCTGGAGTCCGGCCGGCTTTATCCCTTTGCGCCGGTGGGGGCCGTTTTGGCCGGCGGCCAGGTCCTGAAGGCGGTTAAATTACGGGGCCTGGTTTCGGAAGGGATGTTATTGGCGGAAGATGAATTGGGTCTGTCCGATGATCATCGCGGGCTGATGGAAATCCCCCAGGACCTTCAGGTAGGGGCTGATCTGGGTGAGGCCCTGGCCCTCCGGGATGTGGTGTTAGAGGTGGGAATTACCCCTAATCGGCCGGATTGCCTGAGCATCCTGGGGCTGGCCCGCGAGGTCGCGGCGCTGTTGGATCAACCGCTGCGGCTGCCCCAGGTTAGTTTTACCGAAGCCACTGATCGAACAGAGGACAGGGCCGCGGTAATCATTGAGGCCCCGGATCATTGCCCCCGTTATGCGGCTCGCCTGATCCGGAACCTGGTAGTTAAGCCTTCGCCGTTCTGGATGCGACAACGGTTGCAGGCCTGCGGCTTAAGAGCTATCAATAATCTGGTGGATGTTACCAATTATGTCTTATTGGAGTACGGCCAGCCGTTGCATGCCTTTGATTTTGATCTTTTGACCGCCGGCCGGATCGTGGTGCGTTTACCTGGCCCCCAGGAGAAGAGCTTTACCACCCTGGACGGCCAGGAGCGCTTTTTACATCCGGAGACTCTATTAATCTGTGATGACCGTGCTCCGGTGGCGGTAGCCGGGGTGATGGGCGGCCTGAACTCCGAAGTTACGGCCCATACCCGGCAGGTGCTAATTGAAAGCGCCTATTTTAATCCGACTTCCATCCGGCGGACCTCGAAACGTCTAGGATTATCCACTGAGGCCTCATATCGCTTTGAACGCGGCGTCGATCCCGAAGGGGTAATTTTGGCTCTGGAACGGGCTACCGAGTTGATGGCGGCGGTGGGCGAAGGCCAGATCCTGCAAGGTCGGATTGATGTTTATCCGCGGCCGCTGACCCGTCCCCGGCTGCAACTGCGGACTCAGCGGACTAACGCCCTCCTGGGCACTGATCTGGCCACGGAGCGATTGGCAGAGCTGATGCGGCGACTGCAGATGCCGCCCCGGGTGCTTGATGCCGATACCCTGGAAGTGCAGGTGCCGCCTTACCGCGGTGACCTGAGCCGCGAAGTCGATCTGATTGAAGAAGTGGCCCGCTTGCATGGCTTTGAACATATTCCGGTATCCCGGCCGCTGGTGGCCATGGCTGCCCATCGGCCTCCCAAAGCCACGATTATCCGGGATGCGGCTAAGTCGATGATGTTGGGCCTGGGTTTTTTTGAGGTCATTACCTATGCCTTTCAAGCCCCGCGGCTGTCCGGCTTTCTCACCGGCAACAGCGCTAGCGCACTACAGTTGCTGGAACTGGCCAACCCCTTGAGTGAAGAACAGGCGGTAATGCGTCCGGACCTGATTCCGGGCCTATTGGAGACTATGCGCAAGAACGCGGCCCACTTTATTTATGACCTGAAGATCTTCGAACTCTCCAAGATTTTTATTCCCCGACCGGGGGAGCAGCTACCGCACGAAAAAATGATGCTGGCCGGACTGATGAGCGGCCTCCGCCAGACTCCGGCCTGGAATGTCCCGGAAGCCGAGGTGGATTTTTTTGACCTGAAGGGGGTGGTGGAAACCTTGCTGGCCGGACTGCGGGTCCCCGAGGTCAGTTTTCAGCCAGCTCCGGACCAGGAGTTTCTTCAGGACGGCGCCCGGGTATTTTCGACGGACCTGGAACTGGGCTGGTTAGGGCAGCTCAGACCTGAAGTCGGCAGGCAATTTGACCTGAAGCGCCCGGCCTACATCTTTAACCTGGAATTTGATCAGTTAACTCGGGTAGCCCAGGAATTTCCTAAGTTTACGCCGTTGCCGCGCTATCCCGCGGTCTATCGGGATCTGGCCTTGGTACTGGACCAGTCTATCCCGACCGCCCAGGTGCTGGCCGCCATTTATCGCTATGGGCAGCCCTGGGTGGTGGACGCCGCACTATTTGATGTTTACACGGGGACACCCATCCCAGAAGGGGAACGCAGTCTGGCCTTTCATCTTTGCTACCAGGATGTTGAGCGCACTCTTACCGATCTGGAAGTCAATCAGCAGCATGATTCTTTGATCCAAAAGCTGACGCAGGAGTTGGGGGCCAAATTACGCATTTGAGTCTGGTCGCCAGGAGTTGGGGTGGGACCGAAGCCACGGCAGAAGAAACTTTTTCGCATCGGTGAAGTAAGCCACTTGACCGGGGTGGAGCCACATGTGTTGCGTTATTGGGAGTCAGAGTTTAACCTGATCAGACCTAACCGGCAACTGTCCAAGCAGCGATGGTACCGGCAGTCAGATATCGATCTGATCTTGGAGATCAAGCGTCTGTTGCAAGAGGAAAAATATACTTTACCCGGGGTTAAGCAATACCTGGCCCAAAGTCGACCCCAAACCAGCACCGCGTCAACTTCGGATAACCATCCAGATTCAAAAACCGCGGGTCCAGAATTTCAAGAGACCGATCTTATCAGCCTGATCCGGGCCGAACTCAAGGCCTTGCAAGAGATCCTGCGGTAGCCGCGGGTAATTTTACCGGAGCGCCGCCCACCGTTTTTTCTGATCGCTATCTAACCATTTCTAAAAGAAACTCTTTAGCCAGCCCATAAAGGATTTTTGGGGCGGCGCCGGTGTGGGAGAGGGGGTCTCGGCCTCCTCTGGGCCGGACTCGGCCTGGGATGCTGGTTCGGTGGACTCCGGACCCGGAGCCGGTGCCTCAGTGGGGGCGCTGGGGGGTTGAGGACTTTCTGCAGTCGTGGGCGCTGACCCTGGCATGGCACTTTTTTGCGTCATGGTGGTAGTCGGAATTATCACTGGGGGAATTAGGGCCGGAGTTTCCCGCGGGGTAGTAGACGACGAAGTGGGGCCTGACTCCAAACTTGTGGTGACCTCAGTTTTAGGTTTGGGGAGGATAGTTTTGGGTGCCCGGGCTCGAGGTCGAGAGCGCACTCGCTGTCGCGGCAAGGCTTGAATATCCGCTTCGCTCAAATGCAGCTGTCGTTGCAAAAAATGCAGCCGTCGATCGATGTCCAGCACCAGGGGACGATAGGCCGCCAACCCGGCAACCTGACCTTTGAGAAACCGGTAACGAAGCAAGGCCTCTTCAAACTCTGCCAACCGCAGCAACTCCTCGGTTTTGGAAAAAAACTTTATCCCTCCGGCCGATTCAAATTCCTCCCACATCAAGCGATAATCCAAGGTCAACGGGGAGCGCGGCCAGACCCGCAGACTGAGGGGAGCGAGCAGCATTCCGACCAGGCATATCGCCCCGATTACATAACGTCCAGATTTCGGGTCCAAGTGCTGGTTTTACCTCCACGGCCTCATAGTCTTATCATTGTTATCGGTTCAGAGGCGGATAAAGTTTAGCCACCAAGGGTTTGCAAGAGTCGGCCAGAGGATCTCCAGAGCTGATTTCGGCAGCAGGGGCCCGACGGTGTTCCATGATCGAGTAAAAAGACCCGCGTCCATGCCCTTTAACTGGAATTTATGTTAAAGTAGTAAATCAGCCGCGCCAATATTTAATCTGCTGGCAGTTACAGAGGAGTACTAAATGCATGCTAGTGAACGAGTGGCAGTCTATTCTACCTTGCTTAATATCTTCCTGGTGTTCCTTAAATATGCCTTGGCAGTGTTTTCCGGCAGTCTGGCCTTGTTGGCCGACGCTATTCACTCCTCCGCGGATGTGATATCTTCGGCCTCCATCTGGGCCGGGATCAAAATCTCCCGCCGCAAAAGCAAGCGCTTTCCCTACGGGCTTTATAAGGTGGAAAACCTGGTGGCCTTGGTAACCGCCGGGCTGATCTTCCTGGCCGGTTATGAAATTCTCCGCAGTGTTTTTGTGGCCAGCGAAGAACTGCGCCCCGAGCGTTTGCCTGTAGCCATCGCCGGGGTCATCCTGGTGGTGCTGCTCCTCTGGGCCTTTTCCCGTTACGAACTCAAGAAGGGGAAGCAGTTCGGTTCCCCCAGTCTGGTTGCGGATGCCCAACACGTAGCTACTGACCTGTTTTCCTCGCTTATCATCCTGATCGGGCTGGTCGGCGGTTATTTTCAGATTAATTTTCCCCTGGATCGGGCGGCGGCCCTGATCATCGCCGGCTTGATTATCAGGGCCGGTTTAAAGATTGTCATTGACGCCATCCGGGTGTTACTGGACGCGTCACTAGATTTTAGCACCCTGAATAAGATCAGAGAACTCGTCCTGGAGACGCCTCAGGTCGCCCAGATTATTTCCCTGACCGGTCGTAATTCCGGGCCGTTTAAATTCATCGAAGCGGATTTAGCTCTAAAGGTCAGGGACCTGGAAAAAGCCCATTCTCTGGCCAACCAGATCGAACAACGGATCCGCCACCAGGTGGCCAATGTTGATCATGTCATTATCCATTATGAGCCTATCCGCAAGGAAACCGTGGTCCAGGCCCTGCCCCTTAGCGAAGATTATCACCATCTTTCCGAGCACTTCGGGGAAGCTCCGTTTTTCCTGTTAATCACCCGGCAGGTTCAGGACCGCCGCATCGTGCGAGAGCGGATACTGGCTAATCCTTTTGTCGAAGTTCCTACCGGCAAGGGCATCAAGGTGGCGGAATGGTTGCTTAGTCTAGGGATTGATGAGGTGATAACTAGCAAGAGTTTTACCGGCAAGGGACCATTTTATGTGTTCTCCGGAGCTAATGTGGTCATGATCCAGACCGAACTTCGTTCCATTGATGAGATCAAGGCCACTTTAACTTCCGATTCAGGCGCGTCAGAATCAGATGCAGAACCGCATGAACTTGACCCGCGGGTTAATGATGCTTAATAGAAACATAACTTATCTGACCAGGGTATTTATAAACCCCGAGAGCTGCCCCGGTCCCTTGCCGATAATCTTACTATCACACCAGGAGGATACCCATGAGTTATACTAATGACCAGTTACAGGCCGAAATCGCTGACATGTATCCTGAAATTCCGCAGCATAAAATAGCCCTAAGTCTAGATTTTAACCCGGAGAAGAACGCTTAGATCATCAAGTTAAAGAAGGATCAGCATGAACTCACCACCCACCTTGACAAGCCAGATGCCGACGCGTGCCTGGAAGGTAATAAGTGCGTTTACTTCGGGGTTCAAATCGGACAATTCGTCAAAAATTTTGAGAAATGAAATATGCTTAACTTAAGTTTAGATTGACCAGGGTAGTTCCGAGAGCCAAAGTTCCCTCCTCCGGTCACCGGGGGAGGGAAACCAGTTCTGCGGCTGCGATCCTAGGGTAGCCCTCGGTTCCAGCCGGCGCCGGAATGAAACTGCCCGGGGAAATGAACAGACGCAACCTAAATAAAGGTTGCAGCTACAGATCTCTTGATGTCGGAACCCTTAAAATTTGTCTGAAAAGGTTTTATCCCGCCCATCATGGCCATACCTAAGATCATTTCTGCCGAATTCTGCCTGAGTGCTTATCAACCATCGCAATTTCCGGCCGCGGCTTATCCCGAAATCGCCTTTATGGGACGCTCTAATGTGGGCAAGTCCTCCTTGATTAATACCTTGTTACAACGTCAAAGTCTGGTGCACACCAGTTCTCGGCCCGGTTGTACTCAGGCGATCAATTTTTTTCTGGTCAATAACCGTTGGTTCCTGGTAGATCTCCCCGGGTATGGTTATGCCCAGGTGCCCCGGTCGGTAAAGGCGGGTTGGCTGCGGCTGCTGCGGATCTATTTGACCGAACGCCGCCAGTTAACTGCGGTAGTATTTTTGATGGATAGCCGCCGTCTGCCCGGAGATGAGGAAGTGGAGTTGTTGCAGAGCTTGGATGAGCTGCAGCGCCCGGTAATTCTGGTCCTTACCAAGGCCGACAAACTTAAATCCAATGAACGGCGCCGGCAACTGCAAAGTTACGCGGCCCGGCTACCCCATCTGAAAACCAGCCCCACCGAATTAATCTGGTTTTCGTCCCTCACCCAAGAGGGACGAAAAGAACTCTGGAGCTGTCTGTTGCCTTTTCTAAATCCTGGCCGTTAAACTTTGGGTGTTGCCTTCCCCTCCCCGCCTGGTTTAGAGAGAGTTTAAATCACAAAAGTGATTTACAATCGGATTTCCTTGGTTTATTATAAAAATTTATAGAAATCCGGCTTGCTGCTCCCTTGGTAATCCTGGGGCTGGATAATCGCTACAAATCTAATAGAATAAAATATTGACAAAGCCCAGGTCATAAAGAGATTTTTACCCTGATGGTCCTTACTGAGTGTTATCATATCTTAGGGGTGCCAGTCAGCGCCAGTTTTGAGGAAATCCGGCACCAATATCGGCATCTGGCTTTACGCTATCATCCTGATCGCAATCCTGGTGATCCAAACGCCGCGGCTCGCTTCCGGGAAGTAGTCGAGGCTTATAAAATTCTGGTGGACGCCTATCGCTCCCAACCATTTGGACGGTCCTACGGTATTAAGGGGCAACGTCCCGCGGGGGCTAGTTTCTACAACTACGATGACCTGTTTTCTCAGTCCGATGACTGGCTGGGGGATTTCTTCGGAGTCAAGGACCGGGCCCCCCGGTTGAAAAGCTGGTCGGGGCCTGACTTCCGTTATGATCTCCAAATTCCCTTTATGGCCGCCATGTTAGGGATGGAAACCGAGATCGAAATTCGCTGTACCCGGAACTGTGAGTTTTGCCATGCCACCGGTCTCCAGCCCGGCACTAGCTATCAGACCTGTCCCGATTGTCAGGGTCAGGGGACGATGTTCCGCACTCCAGGGCTTCTCCGCTTAGGTCCGATCTGTAAACGTTGCCAGGGTCAGGGCCGGATCATCCCTTGTCCCTGTTCCCAGTGCCAGGGTAGCGGTAATCTAGAGCACGTAGAACGGTATTGGATAACCATTCCACCGGGCATCGAAGATGGCGCCCGGCTGCAAATCCCGGGGGAAGGCGGAGACGGCTTCCACAATGGTCCGAGGGGACATCTGGTCATCGTTATCCATGTCCAACCGGACAATTTTTTCACCCGTTACGGCAATGATCTGTGCTGCCGCATCGAGGTATCTTTTGCGCAAGCGGCCTTGGGCGCGACCATCGAAGTGCCGACCCTGTTGGGTAGTCAATTTCTAGAACTGCCGCGGGGTACCCAATCCGGGCGCACGTTCCGCTTCCCAGGATATGGCGTTCCTTGCCGCGGGGGCAATAAACCAGGTGATCAGGTAGTCGAGGTCGTCATCACCACCCCCACTAAATTAAATTATCGCCAACGGCAGGTGTTAGACGAATTTTCCCGATTGGATGCCGCCAAACAGACTGGCAACCCATTATGAAAAGCCAAGGATCGACAGAATTTACCCATCTGGATGACCGAGGTCAGGTGCGTCTGGTGGATGTCGGCGATAAACCCGTGACCCGGCGGCAGGCTACCGCCCTGGGATCAATTTATCTGGGGGACAAAATCTACCCCCTGCTGATGTCTGATCAACTGGAGAAGGGCGATGCCTTTGCCGCTGCCCGCCTGGCCGGGATCATGGCCGTCAAAAATACTGCCAACCTGATTCCCTTGTGTCATCCCTTGCCGCTTACGGGTATTGAGATTGATTTTATCCCCCAACCGGAGCAGAAATCACTGGCGATCAAGGCTCGAGTCCGAACACAGGCCCAGACCGGCGTAGAAATGGAAGCCCTGGTTGGCGTAGCCGTCGCGGCCTTGACTATCTATGACATGTGCAAGGCCATTGATCGCCGCATGGTCATTGAAGATATTATGCTGATTGATAAAAGCGGTGGTAAAAGTGGGGTTTATCAGCGCCCCGGCGAAGATAAAGGACGTATACAACTTGACCCAGAATCGAGGCGCGTTGGTGATGGAACCTGAACGTCTGGAATTCTTTCGAGATCTGTTGCATAGACGGCTCATGGAACTACTGGAAGAGGCCGGAAGGACAGTCAGTGGCATGACTAATCCTATTGATATGTTCCCGGACCCCACCGATCGGGCTACCCTGGAAACCGACCGCAACTTTACCTTGCGCATCCGAGATCGGGAACGCAAATTGATCAGCAAGATCAAGGAAGCCCTGGATCGCATCGATGAGGGCAGCTATGGGATTTGCGAGGCCTGCGGGGAACCGATCTCCGAAAAACGACTACTGGCCCGTCCGGTTACGACCTTGTGCATCAAGTGTAAGGCCAGACAGGAAGAGCAGGAGCGCCTGCGCGGTCAGTAACCAGTTCCAGAGTCTGAAGGTTTCCGACTGCTAAGGCCAGACCTTGGTACTTTGAGCAGATCTATCATCTATCAAAATGCCATCTCTCATTGATCTGAAAGAATATACCGCCACTGAATTAGAACGTCTGCTGGCCTCCTGGGGGCAGGCCCCGTACCGGGCCCGGCAGTTGCAGAAATGGTTGTATCGGGGCGCTTTTAACTTCGACCAAATGACCGACCTCAGCAAGGATTTTCGCCGCCTACTGGCCGAAAAGGCGCTGATTAGCCGCTTAACCCTGGCGGCCCAACAGCATTCCCAGGATGGCAGCGTGAAGTTTGGCTTTACCCTGGCCGACGGCGGCGGCATCGAAAGCGTGGTCATTCCTGACGGCGAACACCTCACTCTTTGCCTGTCCACCCAACTCGGTTGTGCTCAGGGCTGCCGGTTTTGCCTTACCGCGCAACAGGGCTTTACGCGACATCTCACCGCGGCGGAAATCGTCAATCAGGTCCTGGAGGTCAAGGCCCGCTTGGGTCGTGATCAGAAACTCACCAACCTGGTCTTGATGGGGATGGGCGAGCCGTTGGCCAATTTTAATAATATTCTGCGAGCCTTGACCATCATGACCGCCCCCTGGGGTTTGGATTTTTCGTCCCGTCGAGTCACAGTGTCAACCGTAGGCCTGGCACCGCAGATCATCCGTTTGGGCCAGGCCATCCGGGTCAATCTGGCCGTCTCCCTGAATGCTCCGGACAATGCCACCCGCAGTTGGCTAATGCCGGTTAACCAGCGCTATCCCCTGGAAGAGCTGCTGGCCGCCTGCCGGGCCTTTCTGCTCCCTCAGCACCGCCGCATTACCTTTACTTATGTTCTCCTCAAAGGCGTCAATGATGCCCCCAGCCAGGCCCGGCAATTAGCCCGCCTGCTGCTGGGCCTGAAGGCCAAAATCAATCTCATTCCCTTCAATCCGCATCCACAATTGCCTTTTGAACGTCCCTCCGAGCATACCATCCTGGCCTTTCAGGAAGTCTTGGTGGCCGCCCATTATACCACCCTGATCCGCAAAACCCGAGGTCTGGATATTACCGCGGCCTGCGGGCAATTATCCGGGAAGAAAGCAATCACGCGGCGCGATATATCCGCCAATTTTACTTCTCCAAAATAAATTGTAAAACAGGAGTTTAAGACTTCGTAACCGTTCACCCTAGGCCTTGAAGCCGGCATAATTTTTTTGGAAAAATCGCATTTTTGACTTGTACGCATGTGAATAATGTGTTGATAAAGGTTTTGTGGAAACCAGGCCGATTGCTCCAGAGATTTGGGGAAAACTGCCTCCCGAAGTTCAGGCTTATATCCTGTTTTCGGAAACTACCCTGCACCAGGCATTGAATAAAATTGCCCAACTGGAGCAGGAGGTCATGGAGCTTAAGGCCAGGCTTAACCGCCATTCCGGCAATTCTGCGCAG